>Ga0208683_100978_pt1 | contig 10133 bp, 9 predicted proteins | sample BED_Mat_host_9_1_FD_187141 | JGI IMG/M metagenome (GOLD analysis project Ga0208683, IMG submission 187141) | Extremophilic microbial mat communities from Yellowstone National Park, USA - BED_Mat_host_9_15 (SPAdes) (version 3) | ecosystem: Environmental > Aquatic > Thermal springs > Hot (42-90C) >... | reverse complement strand
AGTATCTCGGGTTATTCGATGAGTTGGTGGATGAAGGGTTCCTCGAGTGCTATTCTATTAGGTCGTTCCCGGAAATTGTGCGTCTCAGTCTGAGACCTGAGTACGTGGATTGGGAGAGTGGGGAGTATGTGTTCGACTGGGACTCCCTAACCCCTAGGCCCGATGAGCCCGGGGTGTACGACCCATCCCATAAGCCCCTCGCGGACAGGCTGGACCTACTACTGCTCAAGGAGCTCGAGCTCGATGCATCCAAGAGTTTCCCAGAGATATCGGAGCAGCTGTATAGGAAGCATGGTGTGAGGGTGAGTGATAGACTACTGCTCTATCACTATGAGAACCACCTCGTGCCAAGAAAGATGTTCTCAAAGTACCGAGTTCTCTTCTCCCAGTCCGAGAAGCTGGGCGTATACCTCCTAACCCAAGTGGCGCCAGGCGCACTCGACAAGTATGTGTGGTGGGTGAGGAGGATACCATACCTGAACAGGGAGCTTTTGGATCCGGCTGGCCAACACTTCTCAGAGCACTATCTTCCATCCAATGGTTATCAGGGCTTCTTGGGTTATGTGAACTCCAAGCTTTCACCGCTCGCCACGAGGATGAAGATGTTTGTCTCCCTGCCGGGCTCTAGGTCTGGGTTCTCGTTACCGTTTGAGCTCTTCGATGAGGAAAGTGGTGAGTGGATACACGATGCCCACGCGGATGTTCAGAGAGTGCTCGTAAAGGCAAACAAACTTATAGGAACAACCTAACTTACAAGTCTTCATATGGCTTGCCAACCATCGCAGGAGCCAAGACAGCTACCCACTTACACGCTTCAAGTGGGCATACCAATTCATCAGTTTCCTCTTCCTTCACGGTAGATCAAAATTCGCGCTCAGCGCTGATCGTAGCTCACGCATGAATTTTTGGTCTACCGTTGAGGGTGGATCCAGATTAGGGGTGAAAAGCTTAGGACCAAGCGCTAAAGCCTTTTATTTCGACACCATCCACTTACGAATAACGTTTGGAAGAATCCCTCGGGTTAAATCGGAAGGGAACTACAACATCTGTCGAACAACACATCTTGTCACAGCAAATCCCTTATTTGGGCGTAATGCAACGCAAAGCGAGATGGATCTTTGGTGTCGTGTCGAACACCAATTCGCCATGCCGCGATAGGTGGATGTAGATCAGTGCGTCGTCTTTTTACGATATCAGATGCGACATCTTTTCGAATGCTGTGTTTTTCCTTTTCTACCAACTTTCCTCTCTGCCCTCTAAACTGTTCACTCAGCTTGCATACCTGTAATTGGCACACTTAGCTTGAGTTTTGACCCCTCAGAAGGTAATTAGTATGCACTAACACTTTTTCTCCTTCTCAAAATTGCATTCCGCTTGTATTAGGGGTAGGTGGGGTGTACTCGCCACTGGGCTTATGAACCTATCATATGGGTATCTTGTCCTAAAGCGTTATTTTGTTAGCCACAAGCTCTTTCTAAAAATGTGGTTATGTAGGCAAGAATCTCCAATAGATTGCTTGGGGTGTGGTGAATCATCGGAAGAGGTTGAGGGGCGGTTTTCACATGCTGGGTAGAGCGCCCCGTAGTAGGCGGGGTCGAGCACAGCCTTCTTGGGCTGTGCGAGGAAAACATAGCTGCCACCCCTCTCCTCTCCTGTGTAGCCAAAGGAGAGCTTCGGTTGATGCTCCTGTAGACGGTGCTCCTCACACGCCTAGTGTCCCTCGTGGTCACACACTCCGTCACCTGGGGCACTTGGTCTAGGAAGCCTCGAAGGTAAAGCGCCGTGGTGAGCGAGATATAAGACGGCTCGACAAGCTGGGCTGCCACCGCAAAGGAGTCGTGGGTGAATGCAACCCTCCCCTCAACCGGTCTCCACGCCAACCCCTCCCTGATCATCCGATGCGCACATACCTTCACGAACCTTCTATCAAGCCCTAAATAGCGTGAAAGCTAGGAGTAGTTGAAAACACGCTGGGGGTCCCCACCCCCCTATCCCTAAGCTCATAAATGCTACCAGTTATTTAACCCAGGTAACAAGTGTGTAACACAAATAAAACAGTTCCGTCAACCCGGAATGGCGTCTGGATAACGATTTTCCACGTTTTGCCACCTCCCCCCTTATTCGGTAGATCAAGAATTTGCGCTTGGTGACGATTGTATCTTGAAAACAAATTTTTGGTCCACAGTTAATGGTGAGGGTTGATGCAGTACAGTTTGCTAAGCTGTGATTAAAACATGTAAATCTTGTTATCTTAGTAAAAGGTAAAACAACGGAAAACACCCTCCCTGGATAATTCTGAGCACCTGACACATCCATCCGATACACATAGCACCAACGGGTGGATTCCATTTCCTCCGAGTTTAGCATAACCAATCCTATTAATATTGGGAACAAGCTCTACGCTATGACGGCGCAGGGTTTAGCGTCAAACCAGAATGAGGAAACTATTATTATCTGAATGCGCATATAACATAGTGGCAGAGAAGGTCACGCACCTTAATAAGCATCTGTCTACGCTGTGCTTTAAACGGATATTTGGTCACAGCCCATACTTTGTCCTCCTACGCGCTTCTCACGTCCGCTGGGCTCAGGGTGAAGTTCACAAGTGAGTGGTCTTGAGGATACTGTAGCCAGCTCGGCTTCAACTTAATCGCTCAATTCCACATCGCCATTATCCTAATCATATTATTTTTCGATTCATTCTACAATCTTGCTGAACATGGGATTTTTGATCTATCATAAAGAGTGAAGGTTCTCCTCTGTGGACCTCAGAGGTCACATCGTTCCACCATGAGTGCAACTAGATTACGATGAGTAAAGAAACCCGCTGGCTTCTCAAGTGAGGGGAATTTGAAAACCTAAATACAAGAACCAGACTACCCCATACATGCGGAGTGGCGCGAAACCATACCGGTAAAAAGTGTAATGCTCCAATCAAGGCCAGACCCAGATGCAAACCGCAAACACACTTTATTCAGAAACGGTAATTGCGGTCTGAAGAAACTCTTTGAGTGCTGCCCTCAAAAGCTGTGTCATACTACTTTTCTTGATCCCTAGGGTGCTCGCGTAGCTAGTTAATGAACTGCGTCTTGGATACTCAAAGTAGCCAATTTGAAGCCCCGTCCTTAAAACATTCAGGTAGCGTTGTTTTATAACGAAGTTAAGGTTCAGTAAACGCTTCGACCAACCAATAGATACCTCATGAAATTCGACTAACCGCTTCTTTGGAATACTTCTATATACTTGCTGGGCGTCATCATCGATCGCGTAAAAGTACCATTCCTCCAAGCCTTCTTTGACAACCAAAAAGGAGCCTAGTCCCCCAAACGTGTGAATGTGCCACCTATAAGAGGTTTGAAAATCACCGTACACACCAAAATAAAATGGTTCACGCTTGTTGTGGTTATTATAGATAAGTAGGTCGTGCCTTTCCCTTATCCTCCGGAAAATCCTTCTTAACTCCTCTGAGCGTTGCCCCTTAACCATAAAGAACTCAAGTAGCCTATTGGATTCGGAAAAGTATTCGGAAAAGAGCTCTTGAGCGTAAACCCTCGAGTCTTCAGTCAACTCAGTCCAGTCACCGGGATGCTTAACCTTTAACACATACGCTTTCAAGCTGACAAACGGCTTGTACACTATAATGCAAATAATGCTTTAGGTAATAAATGTTTCAACCGAACATGTTCGGAAAACATTTAATAAAAACAAGAATTCTTGCAGCTTAATGGCGAAGGTATTTTCACGTGAGGCCACGGGGCTAATCAGGGAGGTCGGCTTTCTCGATGCCTTTTTACTAAATCTCGCGGTAGTGAACATCGCTGGAGGACTGGCTTACGACATCTTGCAACTCTTTTTCTTTCCAGGCGCAAACCTGCCGCTTGTTTTCCTTTTAGGCGGAATCCCCGCATTCGGCATCTTCCTAGTTTACACCTCTCTATCAATAATATTTCCAAGAACCGGGGGAGACTATGTTTACATCTCGAGAATTGTTCACCCAACAGCTGGGATGGCTAACGCGTGGCTCAACATCCTTGGTTTCTTTCTCTTTACGCTGACCGGCTTTAACGCTTGGTATGTGGTGTACACAGGTCTACCTTCCCTTTTGACTTCTCTTGCGGTGTCAACCGGCGATATGGGTTACGCGAGAATCGCGTCTTTTATTCAAACCAATATCACTTTTGACTTCGCACTCTCCACGATAGTCCTAATTATTGGAGCATGTATCGTGATGTTCGGTTTAAAGGTCTTCAAGTGGGCTTTTCGCCTCATCTTTGTCTACTATTTTCTGAGCGCCGCGCTACTCGCCGCCCTACTCTTAGTTACAAACCACACCATGTTCATCAACGCGATAGGCAAAGATACCTATTCACATGTGATTTCTTCTGCATCCCAGATGGGTGTTTACCGCTTTAGCCTAACTGAGACTCTGCTTGCCGCTGTTCCATTAGGATTCCTCACATTCACAGGGTTCCAATCAAGTGTATACATTGGTTCTGAGGTAAAAAACGTGAAACGGAATCAAACACTTGCGCTTGGTGTTTCGATGCTTCTCACTTGGGTTTATCTGGTAGTCCTTGCATACGCGGCATCAAACATTTTTAGTAACTCCTTCCTACAGGCAGCGTCCTACTTATGGGCCACGAACCCTAGCGCAATGCCTTTTTCCGCCACCCCCTTTATTACGTTCCTACTTTCAATAATATACAGGAATCCTGCTATCGCTTTTCTTCTGAACTCGGTGCCCGTTGTCGGCGGCTTCTTACTCATCCCCTCAACAATACTCGCCTCAAGCCGAATCCTCTTTGCACTCTCCTTCGACCGAATTTTACCAGAGTGGGTTTCTCATGTAAACGAAAGACTACGCTCCCCCGTATACTCAGTGATCCTAATGATGGTAATCGCCGAAATATGGGTGGTGGTTCTATACTTCTTCGGGTACATATCAACTTGGCTCTCCCTATCTCTAGCAACCCCCCTGGCCTGGTCGATCACCGCTATTGCAGCCATAGTGCTTCCTTTCTCAAAACTAAAATCAAACATGCAGGTTCTGCCAAGATGGCTCCGTGCCAAGCCACTAGGAGTTCCTGTAATGGTCTGGGGAGGCGTGATCCAACTCGCGGGTATGATTGCTTGGCTCGCATCTATGTTTTCGCCAATCATAAACTACCTATACCTTGGCCCTCTGATTTACTCAGCAATCGGGGTGAGTGCGGGAATCATCGTTCTTTCATTGGGGCTTTACTACGGTGCTCTCCTCTACAGAAAAAGGCAGGGCTTCGACCTGTCCCTCGTCTTCCGTGAAATTCCTCCAGAATAGGTGGGAAAAATGTCAGAGAAATACGTGCCCTATGTAGATGGGTTAAACACGGAGAACTCTTACAGGATTTTTAGGGAAGCAATGAAGTACATACCGGCGGCGTCTAGTTCTCACGGCCACAACTATCCTATCTTTGACCCGTACCCCATTTCGTTCGAAAGAGGCGAAGGGTCAAAAATTGTGGATGTGGATGGCAACACATACATTGACTACGTGCTAGGCTTTGGCCCCCTTATCCTCGGCCACAGTCATCCAGCCATTACTAAAGCCGTGACAGAGCAGCTAAAAAGGGGAACACAGTTTGCCGCGCTCACCCAACTAGAGGTTGAGGTCGCAAAAATGATCCTACGCTTTACGGGGAAGGAAAACGAAATGATCGTGTTTTCCAACACAGGCGCGGAGGCTACACAATATGCGATAAGGTTCGCAAGGGCTTACACTGGTAAAGAGAAAATAGTGAAATTTGAGGGGGGATACCATGGCAGCTACGACTACGTTACGCTAAGCAATTCGGGTTCACCCCTCCCCGCGCTAGGCCCCTACCATGCTCCCTACGTATTCAAAAGCAGCTGGGGAATACCTGACAGCGTCGCAAAAACCACGATCACAATACCAAACGATGAAAGAGTGCTCGAAAAGGTTGTTAAAGGCAACGACATAGCCGCCGTCATCCTAGAGCCTGTCATGATGAATTACGGGAGCGTACCACCAGAACCAGGCTTTCTCGAAGCCGTCCGAGAAATTACAACAACAAACAACGTTGTTTTGATATTCGACGAGGTAAAAACCGGATTCAGGCTGGCGCCTGGCGGCGCCCAAGAATACTTTAGGTTGGGTGAGGGAAAATCCGCGGACATAACCGTGTATTCAAAAGCCATGGGAGGAGGGTTCCCCATTTCTGCGATCGTTGGGAAGAAAGAAATAATGGAGCTCGTGGTTCCGGGAAAAGTACACCACGCAGGCACGTTCACCGCGAATCCCATTTCCCTAGCAGCCACCCAGGCGACCATCAACGAGCTATCAAAAAACGAGTTTGACGCATTTAGAAGATTAAATACACTCGGCAACCTCCTAAAGGAAGGACTAACAAGAGTCGCACAAAAATTCGACGAAAAACTCCTCGTCCAAGGTATAGGCCACGCAGGGTTAGCACTCTACTTTACCAAAGGAAAAATCACAAAGATAAGAAACTATCGGGAGTACACACAAAACGTAGACACATCACTCTATAACAGATTCCACAAACTTCTACTGAAAAGAGGCATCTACTTCCACGCACAACAATATGAGCAACTATTCATATCAACGGCACACACAGAAGAAGACATAGAAACAACGGTATCACGTGTCAACGACGCGCTCCACGAGGTTTTCAACTAATTCATAACTCCCGACAATGGCAGAATGGTGTCCAGATACCCGTGCGAAGAGGTTATAAACACAGCACCAGCCAGCCGCTCGTTGGGGGCCGCATTAAAGCCGGCCCACACATTCTCCCTGAACACATCCTCCGAATCGATTGATAGAACAAACAGGTCGCGCTTGGGTGGAGGGTTGTGAAACCAGCTTTACATCCGAACACGCCCCCGCCTCGCTAAACGCGGCCAAACACACCAAGACGATGCTGAAGGAGTTAGACACTAGCTGGGTGAGTGGTTTTCTACCCCGCTTGGCTCCCCCCGAGGATGGGTAATTGACATACTCTCACACTCTTCCTCTTCTAGGTGGCACCATGGTGGGTTTCGGGGTCGTGTGGTTCCCACTGATAAGCCGCTCACACGGGTAACTGGATACCATCGGTTCTCCCCACTACGGGCATGTTGAGTGAGTGGCTCAATCCACATACTTAAATATTTGTGGTGAAGTCGACCAGCCATTTTATCATTATTTGACTAGGATGTGTCATTTAGGGGGAAAGATTTTTAAATTTATTTCCCCATATAGTATACAGAATTGATAGATGAATATATGCTGAACACGGAATAGGACATAAAAAACTTGGTCGTCTATCGGAGGGGGACTTCGTTTGCCAGCACGAAAGAGTTTGTCACTGCGGTCGTTGGGCCAAGAAGAGCTGGGAAAAGCTATTATCTATATCATATCATTAAGTCAAATAAATTAAATGATGATGAATACCTATTTCTTAGTTTTGAAGACGAAAGCTTGAGGTTCATGCCCAGGAGGGAAGTACTCTCGTGCGTTGCCAAACACGTAGAAATCTATGGGAAACAGCCTGAGTATATTTTTCTGGATGAGGTTCAGGTTTTTGAGCACTGGAGTAGCTGGGTGTATGAGCTATACGAAAAGAAAAGGTGCAACATATTCATCAGGGGATCCTCATCCAAGCTTCTATCCAGGGAGGGAGGTAGCCACCCAGCTAAGAGGCAGAACACTAAACACCCTTATCCTCCCTTTCTCGTTTAGTGAAGTGATGAAGCTCAAAGGATTCGAAGTCAAGGAATACCACTCCACGTATGAAAAGAGCGCGATACTTGGTCGGCTATCCCAATATCTAAGAAATGGAGGGTTCCCCCGGCTCGTCTTAGGGCAAGTGGACCCCAACCTATTCTTCAGAGATTACCTGGACTCTGTGACCTATCGAGACATAGTTGAAAGATTCAATATAAGGGAGGCCTGGCTCATACGCACACTTCTAAGATTTGTATCAGCCTCTTTCGCCACACCCTTCTCCATCAACAAGGTGTACGGCACCCTCAGATCTCAGGCGATAAGCGTGAGCAAAAAGGTCTACAACTATACGAACTACGCTGAGCAAGCCTTCTTCTGCTTCACACTGAAAAGATTCGACTTTTCACAGAGGCGCTCAGAGCTCTCTACACCAAAAGTCTACCTAAACGACACAGGCCCCATAAACCACCTGATTCCAGGCGCCCACAAACGAACAGATAGGCTCATGGATAACGCTGTGCTTCTCCAGCTTAAACAGAAACAGTTCCTTGGAAAAGTAGGAGAAATCTATTACTATAAGGATCAGCAGGGTCACGAGGTGGACTTCGTGACTGACTCCGGGAAATGCTTAATACAAGTCACCTACGCGAACGGCTTCGACGAGGTCGACCGAAGAGAGTGGAGGAACCTAATCAACGCCAACCAAATCTTCAAGTCAAAAAGACTCTACATCATCACCTGGGACTACGAAGATGGATGAAAGAGCCCTAAACTGGCGGGGAAACAAAGCGACCATAAGCTTCATACCACTCTGGAAATGGGTACTTAATTCTACCAAGTACACCAATTAAAGCTTTAACTCTGGAGTTAAGGGGTGGAAATCCCCCTTATCCATTCGCCAGATAGGGTCTGGCCACACTACCCCCTCCGAGGAATACGTGTCACGGGTGGTTTAGAAACGTAGGCGAATGGAGAGGGGAGAAAAGCAGCTCTTCAGAACACCCTCCTCATACCACTGATTTAGTCGAAACCGATATCTGCAAGGTGTATTTCATTAATGCCGAGCATGCTCATCTGGGAGGCTATTACGAGGTCGTCCCACATGCTCCGTGGGAGACCGAGCTTTTCCTTGAGTATTCTTGCGGCCTCCAGGTGTTCTCTCGTGGTTTGGGCGACGCTGATGGGCGGCCCTCCCAGCACTCGTAGAACTTCTCTATTACCTCAAATCTACGCCTCTGTTTGAGGCGGGAGAACACCTGCCTCAAAAAAGATGAGAGTGGGCGTTCACCCCTTCTGTCTACTTTCCTGTTCGACTAAGAGTATCCTAAGCGACCTCGCTGAGAAAGCGGGGTCGCCTAGGTGAAAGTAGCTGAAAATGTTTGAGCTGGGGAATGTGGCCGTCGACGACACCAACACGCTAGTTTTCCTCGGCTAACGCGTTCTCAACGTCTTCAAGCCTCACCCGCTCGCGGCCGGCCACCCCCAAGAGGTCCCTCGCACTAAGCCTCCTCTTAGGTCGAAGCAGTATACCACCACAACTACTCTCCTCGACCACAAACTCGGTTCCCAGCTTTATACCAAGACGCCTCCTAATCGAGGCGGGGATCACTATCCGCCCCTTCCCATCCACAAAAACGGTTTCACCCATCAATATTCACAGCGACATACCAAAAGTGGCACTTAAACGCTCCGTAAACGCTGAAAATCGTCACAGTGTTAACACGTCAACCCATAGAGAAAAAGACTCTCGACCCAAATTAATTCTGTGATGCTGGGGGGTTGTTCTAGCGACAATCGGGAGCGGAGCCTATCTGCACTCCCTTAAAACAGCATGGGGGCTAGGATTGAGGGGGGCTTCAAATTGCTCGGCCAACACACCAACCAATCCGGGGAGCTTCAAACCGTGAATTATGTGCGGATAAGGCTTAGACGTAGTGGGCGCCACGCTTTGGATTCGGTGAGAACCTGTAGAGGACTCCACCCCGTGGATATATTCGAATTCTTTAGGAATCTAAATGTTTTAGTGGGAAATAAGAGAAGCTCGATCTCAAAGTCACGGACAACGCTCATACACGGGTCCTTTCTTTATGATATTCATTCGATGGTGTCCGGGTAAGCCATAAGTGGTGGCCAACACGGAATTGAAATGTGACCAACAGTGGAACCCACCACTTAAGGCTTATCCGAACAGTTGCGGCGGCCGTGGTGTATACTGCCTGCGATAGAAAGAAGTCGCAGATGGAGTTGGCGGAAGCGGCGCTCGTCATAGAAGTGGCCGTGCAAAGCAGGTACAGGGAGATTCTCGGCGCCCTCAAACTTCCTTTGCGTGAATGGCCGCTGCCTTAAGAAGACGGGACGAGTCCCTGCGAGAGAACAAACTCGAGAAGCCCCTTGGACACGACCCTGT
>Ga0208683_100977_pt1 | contig 10133 bp, 17 predicted proteins | sample BED_Mat_host_9_1_FD_187141 | JGI IMG/M metagenome (GOLD analysis project Ga0208683, IMG submission 187141) | Extremophilic microbial mat communities from Yellowstone National Park, USA - BED_Mat_host_9_15 (SPAdes) (version 3) | ecosystem: Environmental > Aquatic > Thermal springs > Hot (42-90C) >... | reverse complement strand
CTTCACATTTTCAATTCTCAACTCCCCTTGTTGAACGCTGAATTAAAAGACGCCCTAAGTTTTGCGAAGGAGGTGTGCGGTGACGCTTGTAGTAATTTATCTGTTGGAAATCTCCGCAACGGGCTTGTCCCTCTTTTGCTAATGGGTCTAAGCAATGAAATCAACCTGGACGATGAAGGGAAGAAGAAGAGGTATACGACTACGGGGTTAGGGTTATACGTTCTTAATTTCTTGAAATCTCATAACGCGTACACCCTGGATAAGGCAAGTTATAGGGAATTAGTACACAACCTGAATAATATATTCGATTTGCATAAATATATTGTCAAAAACATATCGGATCTTATATACGAATCCCCAATGTCTATCTATTCAAGATACTACGGAGACAAGAGTTATTCTCCAGGCTTATTAGAATTAGACATGGCAAATTTCATGCTAAGTATCGCGTACCAGTACAACGAAATGGTGAATAAGATATCGCCGAGATACTTAGCTGGCTTTCCGAAACTGAACTTAGATATTATATTAAACAGGCTTATCATGGCTTAGGTTTTCTAAAAAGGGAAGGGAAAAAGAATTATTGACTTTGTGGTTGTTGGCTTTGGTTCTGCTTGGGTTTGAAAAAGATTACCTTACTTTCTGGGTCTAAGTATGGCTCATAATTGAGTAAAAAAACAGCTGATTTCCCTGGCACTGAAATGTAGTATATCGGATATATCTTCCCTCCTTTTTTAGTTGACTTTATCCTCCACTTTAGTTTTATCTCAACCATCTGTTTCTCACCTATTATATAATATGAGTTATACCCTTTAAAAGTAGTCGAGATAGTTAGGCAGAAAGCTTATGCAAAAGATCTATTGCGTCTTTTGTTTGAGTGTACTGTATAATTCTGTCTAGTTTCTTATGCCCAGTTATCTTTGCAATAATTGCGGGGTCTACGGCGTTTTTCGCCAAGTAGGAGATCAAAGCGTAACGTAATGAATGTGTGTTGGTCTTCAGGTACTTCAGTGCAAACATCCTTATCCTCGATTCTAGTTTATCATCAGCGATTGTCAATATCGATTTATAAGCTAGTCTATTCCTGACGACATCGGGAATGACAAAGAACCTTGTGTTGCCATGTTTTTCTGTTTGTAACTGGAACTCTCTTTGCCCCGACTCCACGAAAGTCTTAAACGCCCTAATCGCCTCACCTATCCTAGCACCGTTAACCAGCTGTATGACGAGAATAGCAACGTATGCCTCATATGCCTCATAGGGCATCAGGTTTAGATCAAACAGCTGTTTATAGGCTGATGTAAGTATTTTCTTGGCTTCGAGAAAGTCAACCGAATAGTCCCAGGTATGCTCTATCTTCTTTTTACCCAAGGGCTTTAGGACTCTCCTAAGTACCTCACTCTCCTCTCTCTTTCCTTTTTTCTTCTCCTCCTTTAGTCCTAACTTTACTGCAATAAGGTCGATAATGTCAGTCCATCCCTTCTCCTTAGCTTCTTTAAGGTACTCCAACAACTTCGGTGAGTTATCGGGAAGGTTTTGAATTATTTGCTTAAGCTCGTCCCTGTCCATTTTCACTCATCCTCATAGAGATCGATGTCTTCTTCCAATTCCTCTTCTTCTTCCCCACAAAGGATTTCGCACAGATCCCCGCATACTTCCCATGGACAGTCCTCACAACTCGTTACTTTTCTACAGATCTCGTCTGCTTCTTCCTCTCTCTTTTCTATCTCTTCCTCATCTTCTTCTTCCTCCTCCTCGTCAGAGTCGTGACTGTTGTCCTTGGACGGAGAGTCACAACATCTTTGATACTTGACATCGGAGAAATAGATGGTAAAGAGTTTTTTCGAATTAAAGTAAATTTTACATTCATTAAGGAGGAATTCTTCAGGGAATTCAACATCCTTAAAATAGAGCCTCGCAACGACAGTTACACGGCAATAACCTATTCCAGTGCTTATTAGAACATAGTCCTCGAAGCTAAGCCGTTTCACATTTATTGATATTCCACCATTGTATGTCTTTGCCCAGAAGAACGCAAAAGGTTTTAGTTTCCATTCAATTCTGCTTCCTGTTTCATCTTGGTATACTTTCACTTTCCCTACTTTTGCAAGGTATTTCACCAGGAGGTCTAAGGGAGTCGTCATAATGACCACCCTTCATCGTAACGCTTAATGTACTCAACCAGATGTTTGAACTCTACAAATTCATAAACTTTGCACGTACCGTCCTTAAGCTTCACTACGACTCTACTGTCTAGGTTCTGTGACAGCAACATTTTGCACAGTACCTCGTTATCATATCTGCCCAAGTCTTTCATAATTGGCTCAACGACTTCGAACTTTAGGTTATGATTCCTGATCTCTTCAAGAAGCCTCATCTTAACGGACTCAGGTACCACAGGAATTAGCAGAACTCTTTCGTACATTTTATCGTTGAAATTCCTGACCTCGTTCAGAAAGTCCTCAACATTATATATTCCTTTATTATATATTATGATATTATAGCCAGCTTCTTTCAGTAACTTCCATTGGACTGGTAACATTAATTCCTTGGAAATCCATATTGCGACCTTCACGCGGGTCACCTAACTCTGGAGGTCTCGGATAATGTCTTCTATCTCTTCTATTATTTCTTCAATATCTTCCAATCTACTCTTGAGAAACTCCCATTCATTAAATTGTTCTTCATCATCAGGATTTTCATCAAGATACGCATCAATTTTCTTAATCGTATCCTTGATGCTATCCTCAGCGTTTTCTAAATCCAGTTGAGCTTCTTTCAAATAATCTATAATTTCCTTATACTGAGTATTAACCATGATGGGACACCTCAACTATAACTATAATACTTATCGTGTAAACCATCTCGATGCCCCAGTATTTTATCTAGAAATTTTTTTATTTTGTCATAAGTAGTTATTGGCATTATACAATGTCCTTTCAATATATAGTCAAATATTGCGAATTTTACAGGGTCGCTGTCACCCAACTCCTTATGCTTTTCAACACATAGCTCAAACTCAGTCTTATCGACTGTAGTAGTAGACTCAGTCCTGGTTAACTCGTTTCTTAGATAAATATACACTTTTTTGCCTCTTACCTCCATCTTTAGTGTCTGCAAGTCGCCTCATTCCTCCTCTTCAATTTTCTTTATTTCTATTTTATCATCATCAAACTCAATTCTGATTTTCTTGTACACTCCAGGGATCTCTAAATATAGCACGTTAGCGTGGTTAAACCCAGTCCCCAACATCACGTTTTCAACATCGTCAGGGTCTACAGGTTCGTTGCATTCGCTTATCTTGTATATAGAAGAAAGTGTAGCCTTACTGCCTTCGACATCAAATTCTAAAAGAACAGATAGTATTAGTCCAGTTCTTCCCATCACTCCGAATTCATAAAATTTTGTATTTGAAGAATATATTATAATTGGAAGAGGAGCTATATCGCATAAGGAAGATATCACAGATTTTAACATTTGGTAGACGAATCTTTTCCTTATGTTGCTATCTCCTTTCAAATTTTCAGCAAGACGAGTAAGATGTGTGTAGAGATTCTCAAAACGACGATGGGGTTCGAGATCATTTAGTTTATCTTTATTTAGACCAAGTAGCTCCCAAAAAAATTGGATTTTATTCCCTTTATTTTGACTTAACTTTTTCTTATCTCTCATTTCGCTTTCCCTCGTTTTATACTCTCAAACAGAAGTTTAAAAACCCCAACATGTTTCGCTTTGGGCCGAAAACGAAATCTTTTTAATTCACCATACCCATTTTTTTACATGGGGGAAATAATGAAGGAAGTAAATTTAGACGAATTGTTAAAAGCAGAACTAATAGGAATTGAAGAAAATGAAGACAAGCTAAAAATAACGTTTAAGGTTACGTCTAACGAGCCACTAGTCTTTAATTTTAATGGCAAGGTTGTGGCGATAACTGAAAATTATGACATTTATGAATTAGATTTGCTTGTGTTTCCAGCAATATCGCTCAGATATTGGTTGAAAAACGTCGGTACAGGCGATAACGCTCCACTGCTTGCTGAATATTTTATAGACCTGAATACTTTAGGCTTCTACAACTATAACGAATTTAAACAATTTATAATTAAATATCCAACGTACGTCCGTTATCTAGAATTTATATATAACATTCTTTACGCACATCCACATCTGTCTTTATTATACGCTTCTACAATGACGCATAAACACGACGTAAAGATAGACAACAATGAAATCAAAATAATGATGGAAAAAATACACATTAGAACAATAATTAAGGAATTCGAGATTAACGAAAAAATAACGCTAAAATTGTTAAACAAAAATGATAACGCGTTATTGACGACAGGTAACATGACTGTTGCCGATTTTGGCAGTGCCATCACGTATAAGGACATCTCTAAAATACTAGAAGAAAGACCTAACGCGATACTGAATACCTTAATACTATTAATATTAACTCTACTAGATTGGCACATTTAATTATGTCCTCATTGTGTCCTCTCAAGAAAGCTTTTCTTTTTAAACCTCCTCCACCTATTTCTCTTCCTTTGCTGGATATTATTCTAGCCTAGGGTCTGCTTGTTTGCAATAGCCTCAAACAGCTGTTTGAGGAGTTGCATGGCAGTTCCCCTTCTTTCTTTTTAAACAAAACCGTGGAAGAAAATGATATGGGAATATTAGAAGAAGTCCAAAACGCACTTTCGTACTACCAGAGAACGGCTGTAGATGAAAAAGACACACTATACCTACATAATATATATTCCCAACTATACTACATTCTTTCGGTTGAGAACAGACCACTAAACGATACCGAATTTGACAACCTAATGAAAGCGTTAGGGATAAACGATGACACACTGCTAGTTCAGGAATATCAAAACATGACGGACGAACAGAAAAAACAGCTGTTAATGCAAATACTGCAAATGATAGATAACGTTATGAAAAATATACATACAATGGTTAACTACTAATTCTCTCCCGAACTATTCTTTTAAAGTTAATATTGTTTTTTAGCAAAAGATTTTCTAACTAGATATTTGCGGGAATGGTTCTTATTTATATCCATAATTTTTAATTACACTGTTTTGCTCCGTAGCACGCTGAATTAACAAAATATCCCGTTCGAATTGACCAAACATATGGTTGAGGGAAATTTTAAACACGTCGTAACGTGATTACGATAAGTGATACAATTGAGAAGGGCTGTAAACTAACCTATTATACTAAAGATAAATAGAGAAAAAGATATTTTTATAAAGAGAATCTGGAAATGGGGACATATCATACCCCAGCATTGCTATAGAGTTATCTTGAAGCTGTACACGCGTGCGACACCAAATACTAAAGACCTTAAGCGTTTGCGTGTTAGTCTTTTGACATATCTTCTCCCGCGGATTTTATAATCAACAATAAAGTACTTAAACCAAGCCGTGAACCTCGGTGGGGTCTGATATAACTGTGTCTGATATAACTGAATAGCCTCCTCCTTACGGTTGTCCTTTAGAAGTAGTAATATTATTGCTGTCTTTACCACGCTGGGGTGGTAGAGTTTTGAGAATTTGTCTGCATACTTACTATATCCATACTTGCTAAGAAGGTCGTACGTGAATTGTTGGAGAAACTTTTTACGCGTCTGTATTTCTACGTCTGCCAAACCCACCTTCTTCTCATTCAAAATAAAACTCAGGTTTTCTACGGTACGGGACAGCCTCTGTCTCACAGTCTCCTCGTCTTGCTCAGAGAAGTTAAGTAAGAGTTGTAAGACTTGGTTAAAATCAACTGAGCAATAGCGAATAGCGAAAGCTCCGATTATGTACAGTTTATGCTTAATTTTCCTGTGAGCGATTTTTTGTGCTACATGCATGAAGACGGATCTTTGTGCAGAATCGGTGATTAATTTAGATAATCTATGTGCAAAGGCATACGTTCTTAGGTTTCTGCCGAACCCTGCAGGGATTGTCCCGATTCCAGCATTAGGTAAAAGGACGTTATGGGGACGATAGTGAGAAAAAACCTTATCGGATTTGGAACCAGATTTCTTATCTATTCCTTCTGAGTTAACAACAAAAAACGTCTCATAGTCATACCCAATAACTTCCCCTGTTTCCGCACAAATAGTGTATATGCCGTCAGATATCAACTGCTTGCATTCAGCGTCCTGAGATTGATAGATTTGAGTTTGAACGATTGATTCTGTCATACTGATTCATATTTCACAAACAGCTGTTTAAAAATATTTGCATTATGAAACGCGTAGTATTCCTAGACAGGCTCCCTAACTGATGAAGAAAGAAAGAGTTGAGAACGACTTAATATACTCTCGAAAAAACTATTTGGTTTAAAAGTGGATAACGAGATATGGATAGTCATAATTTGCGTATACGTTTTTGGTTAGTTCAACGTAGCCGACGTGATTAGGTGTTGTGACTACTACTCTGTTCCAATCCATGTACTCGTCGAAACCTATCGTGTTACCTCCTTGAACGATTGTTATTGTCGGCAGAGAGTGGAGGTCGACGTATTGTACATTGCCCTTTATCATTATCTTGTCGTCTTTGACCTTGAAATCGATATTATATTGATTCAAAAGATTGATTACTTCTTGCATTTCTTTGCTCTGGTTATTCCAGAATTCTTGTGCCATCTTGTCCCATGTTTATATTCTCAAACAGCTGTTTAAAAATATTTTATGCCACGAATCACGTAGTATCCTAGAGTGGGTATATAAGGAAGTCAGATAAAAATGAGGCAAGTAGCTTCTGACTTTTAGTATAAAAAAGAGAGAGGAAGAATACTATCAATAAAAAGAATTATTCTTCTAGTGCTTTATTCAGGATTTCATAAGGAGATGAAATGTTGTAAATAAGAGATTTTAGATTTTCTATAAGTTTTGATATTTCATCATAAGTATCCATGTATTCGGGATTTTCTTCGCTAAGATATTCATACTTTAGTTGCAAATCCTCAAAAAACTCTACGATCTTTTTAAGATATTCTTTGTACTGTTGATAATGTTTATCGGCTTCTCCTAATAATGTGAGAAACTTTAGTTGTTCTTTTTCATTTAACAGTGAAAAAATGTCTTTTCTTTGACTTTGGTTTGAGGTTTGTTCGGAGTTTTCTGTCATATTTCTACTCCAGAATTCTTGTGACATTTTTTTACCCAATATTTCATATCAAACAGCTGTTTAAATGTATTTGCATTATGAATCACGCAATCCCTGCTCCCTAGGCCCAACATAAAAAATGAGTAAAAACAAATGAGTAAAAACAAGTGTATGGGAAGAAGAGAAGCAGAAAAGAAGCAGTAGAGATAGAGAAGAGAAAAAGAAATGATTAAATTAAAAAATCACTCTTCTTTCTTATTAGGGCAAACTACTGAGAAAACGCAATATTTGCATTCCCAATCGAAACGCGGTGTAGGTCTTAACAGCATATTTTCCTGGACTAACTTAATTATTTCTTCATCATCTAACGGCTTATCTACAGTAAATTCCGTAAACCTATCTGGCGTAACATAAAATAAGATGCCTTTACTAGCTCCAAATAACCATAAATAAGCCCGAAGTTGCATTCTATGGTGTATATGAGGTAATTCTTTGTCTCTCCTGGCACTCTTTATTTCTACTATGATTTTTTCATTGTCCTTCTGCAAAATGATATCTGCTCTACCTTTAATATTTACAACCTCATCGAAGTAATTTAATTCCTTTTCCCCTTCAACTTCTGAACTTACTTGATAGCCTTCAATCTCGGTGAACGTCTCTAAACCCTTGTGTATTAACTCTCCCATAATTGTTGAAGGATTATAGACTTCTGCAATTGCCAATTCTTTGAATTTTTCTTCGTAAACTGCCTTTAATGGACATCTTACTAGATCTGTAACGTAGAAGGTATTCTTTTCTCTTTGATGAGATAAGCGGTCTTCTACCCTCTTTTTTGCTAGGAATTCAACTATCATGAATCCTCACCGTTATATTTCCTGTGTTCTTACAGTTTTTTGTGTCTCCTCGTGTATAATAACTTTTGAAAGTAGAATACTAATAGCTTCCCTTATTGCCTCACTCCTAGTTAACCTATTATTAACTGCATATAAATCGAGCTTTCTTAACAACTCTTCTTCTATTTTGAATGTAACAACTCTCATCTCCAATCACTAATTTATGTGTTGTTGGGCTGGTATTTAAATTTTCTGCCCAACTGGTTAGGAGAAAACTGAGGGAGGTGAGAAAGAACAAAGTTTAAGAAAACAGCTGTTTTGCGATTAAAGCAAAGGAAAGAACGGGGCGAATAATTTAAAAATAAGAAATTATGTATAATTTATGGGGTAAAAGGTAATGGAAAAGAAAGCGACGAAAGAGTGGATGCAGGGGCAGGGGGTGTTAGGTGGGGTTAGGGGAGGTGTCGAGGGAGGTGTCCAATCAGAGGTGCTTCGTCATGAATAATGAATCAACCAAGCCTAATAAACTTTTCGGCAGTCAACCTTTTAGATCTCAAAGAATATTTATAATATTTCAAGCGTTAAATAATTCAGGAGGAAAGCTAGCAAGAGAGCTTGCGGAATTGATCAATGTGCCTTCCAAGGAAATCTTACCGAGACTAAAGAGATACATTTTAAAGGGCTGGGTTCAGGTTCAGAAGATAAACAATCTTAACGTTTATTCGTTGACAGAGAATGCCAGAAAGATATTGAAGCTACAAGGTAGTTTCGAGAAGGTTAGGGAGAGGGTAGAGAAGATCCTTGGGAGGAAGCTAGATAGCGATGAGATAGAGGTTCTAAGGTTCTTTTTCAATGAACAAGGATATATAGAGAACTCTCCGAATGAGACCATAGCAGAGCAAGTATATCATACCCTTGGGAGGAAGATTTCATTGACGAGAGTACAAGAAATACTCACTGACTTTACTAAAGCTAGAGTATTGTTTGCCTTCAGGTTAAAGAACGGTGTAATACTGAAGGTAAGACTAAACAGGAATCTTCTCTAACTCGAGAAAAATAAACACCTAATTCTATCTTCCATTTTTCTCATCATTGTAATAAAAATTCTAAGCAACGTAACTTCTCACTTTAATTTGTAAAAGTTCTTCTAGAGGCTAAACTAATTCTTTGAATAAGCTCTGCACTCTGCTGAGAAAAATCCTAACTTCTCTAAAAAGAGATATAATATATATAACTACTACTCAAACTTTCACAAAAAATAAAAATAAAAATAAGCGTTCTTTTACTTCTTTCAATTTTACATATTCTTTATAAAGACTAACTTACACTTTTTTGAGACTAATTGAATTTTTACTTTTACTTTTAGAAAAATTTTTGCGAAAAGAAAGGAGGCTTCTTTACTTACTTTCACACTTAACATACTCCCTTACTTACTTGCTTCCACCTCTCTGCTCTACCAGTAGTAGTTATTGTTAGCAGGGCTGGTTCTCTGCAGGGCTGGGCAACACACAATTTTTCCCTCAAACAGCTGTTTGAGGGTTTGTTTACGTCATACCCGCACGTCACGCTCACGTTATTCCTGCCCAACTTGTTAGACAGAAACTTTAAATACCAGTCTGCGAAGAAGTATAATTGTGAGCCAAGTGGTGAGTCGTCAGATGGAGACCAAACCCAATCCACAAATTCAATCCACAAATCAAATCTATCTTACCAATAGCTTCACACCAGCAATGTTGATGTCAATAGGATCGACTGTGCAATTTGATGAGATAAGTAAGGAGGAGTTCTGCAATGCTGTCAGCAACGCAATCAATGCTATTGGACATGAAAGCACGGTATCTCTTATAAACACCCTCTGCAACACCAGCATAAAGCTTAACAGAATAGCTATAAAGGCAAAACCTGGAGACCAACTCTTTATCGTAACGATAATGGTAAGATTGGAAGAAGGCAAAATATTGACCCTCCCAGAAATAACAAAGATGTATGAGCAAGGAAAAATCAAATTCGTGAGGGCTAGAGTTTATAGCAACAATGTTATGGAGGTCATTGAACAATTAGCGAAATGTGTAGGAACGTGTGATGAAAGGCAGTATGATTATCTCGCAAATCTGGCAAAGTCGAACCTGGGCGATTAAGCCAGCCCATTTTTTGTTTCGCACTCTCAAACAGCTGTTTGAGGTCTGGC
>Ga0208683_100970_pt1 | contig 10164 bp, 9 predicted proteins | sample BED_Mat_host_9_1_FD_187141 | JGI IMG/M metagenome (GOLD analysis project Ga0208683, IMG submission 187141) | Extremophilic microbial mat communities from Yellowstone National Park, USA - BED_Mat_host_9_15 (SPAdes) (version 3) | ecosystem: Environmental > Aquatic > Thermal springs > Hot (42-90C) >... | reverse complement strand
TAAGGAAAAGAAGGAGGGGAAATTGCCAAAGTGGTTTAAACCAAGACCTCCAGGCTATTGGAAGGATAAGAGTGGAAAATATAAACTGATGATCGTCATTAGGAACGACCGTTACGAGGTGGATGAAGAAAATAGGATTATTTATTTGAAGGACTTTAAGCTAGCCTTGAGGTTTAAAGGGAAACTTAAGTGGCACGGGAAACAAGGTAGATTAGAGGTAATTTATGAAGGGAGGAGTTGGTGTGCTCATATTCCAGTTGAAGTCGAAAATGTAATCAAAGGTAAGGGTAATTTAAGGGCTTCAGTTGATTTAGGGATCGTTAACTTGGCAACAGTATATGTTGAGGACGGAACATGGTATATTTTCAAGGGTGGTGGAGTTCTCTCTCGATACGAGTATTATAGTAAGAGGGTGAGTGGAGTTCAGAAAGTTTTAGCTAGACATGGGCAAAGGAGGGGTAGGAGGCTTAAAATACTTTACGATAAGAGGAGGAGGTTCTTGAAACACGCGTTAAACAGTATGATTAGGAAGATAATGGAGGGGTTAAGAGAAAAGGGTGTAGGCGAGGTTGTTATAGGTTATCCTAAAGAGATTAATAGGAACCACGGCAATAAACTCACGGTGAACTTTTGGAATTACGGTTACGTTATTAAGCGTTTTGAGGAGGTAGGAGAGGAATTAGGGATTAAGATAACGAAAGTAGGCGAATCCTATACCTCTAAGACTTGCTCCCTATGCGGGGAAGCCCATGAGGGTGGGCGTGTTAAACGTGGTTTGTTTAAGTGTCCCCGCATGGGGAAAGTTATAAATGCGGATTTGAATGGGGCGATAAATATTCTACATATCCCCAAGTCCATAGGATCTGGGAGTGGAGGGCAACTCCCAGTGAGGGATAGGGGTAATGGGCTGAAGACCCAGTCCGTGGTCTACCGCTGGATGAACGGAGCGGGGTGGGTGAATCCCACCAGCTGTGAAGTGATGAGAATGAAGGCGGTAAACCACAAACCTATGATCCGTCCTGAGGGAGCCCTCGCCCTTTAGGGCGGGGAGGAGGTCAGACTCAGCGCTTCCCGTTCCTTCTTTCGCAAACCGCCGGCCGCGGAAGTTTGAGTGCGTCGCATATCTCCCTGTACCTGTTTCTCACGGTCACTTCCGTGACGTTCGCCGCTTTTGCGACGTCCTTCTGCGGCAGCTTCCCCCCGCAGGCGATGTAAACCGCGGCCGCCGCAACGCCTGCGGGGTCCCTTCCAGACGAAATGCCCACCTCCTTCGCGCGCTTGAGTATTTCCTCCGCTTTCTTCTCCACGCTCTTTTCAAGCCCCAGGTTTGCGGCGAGCTTTGAGAGAAAGGCGAGCGGGTCGGGTATGGGAAGCCTGAGCCCCATCTTCGTCACGAGAAGGCGGTAGGTCCTCGCCGTCCCCTTCTTTTCGAGAAGCTGGTCGAACGAAAGCGGAAGGTTCGCCTTTCTTACGGCAAGAAAGAGGCTCGCGCTCGCCACCTCGGCAAGGCTTCTTCCGTGGTGAAGTCCTCTGCTTATCACGTCGATGTAAATGATATGCGCTTCCTTTCTCACCGAATCCGGGATCTTGAGGGCGGCGCACGCCCGGTCGATCTGCTTAGAACCGAAGTAAACCGCTCTGTCAAAAGAAGGACTCATGGCGTTCGTTTTCTGAAGCTTTCTCAGGAGAAAAGCGTGCGCCCTCTGTTTTGGAGAAAGCGAGGACGCGTCCCTCCTGTTTATGTCGGTCATTAAGGAGCTGGTCAGCGCTCCTGGTCCGAGGGGGGCGCCCGTTCTCATCTTTCTCTCTTTCTCTTCGGGTGTGAAGGCAACCCACTCAGCGCCGTAGTCAAGCGCCCTCTCTTCGAGAACCGCACCACAGCTTTCGCACACGGTCTCGCCCGTGCTTTTTGCGGCGACTTCTTCGGAGCCGCAGTCGGGGCATTTCATGGGAAAAAGGAAGGAAAAACCGCTTTTAAATGTGTGAACTGCCCGCATTTACGGAAGGGGACTTCCGCCCCCTTAACCCCCAGAAATTTAAAACGTTTTGCGCCAGCAAGCGATATGGCTCTGTACCTTGTGAACGCTTTTTCGGCGACAATGTTAAACATCAGCGCGGACGGAGACAGCTACTTACGCTTCAGAGAGCTCGACGAAGGAGAAGTAAAAAGGATGCTTTCTGAGGGGTTTGAGAGCGCTGTCGGCCACGCGGGGACTGCCGACGTGCTCGCGGAAAGACTGGGAGTGCCGGTGAAGGCGAACAGAATCCCCGTGAAGCTTCAGAAGGCGGGCGACAGGTTGATAGTCGCACAAATCGAGTGGCCAGGAGGAAGGCTTGCCGAAGGTCAGGTTTTGTCAGCGGAAGAGGTCAAAAAGCTTCGGATAAAGTTCCTCCTCGTTGAGGATGTGACGCTTGAAGTGAAGAAGTCGCTCAAACACGCCGGCGGGCTTTCGCTTTAACTTTCTCGGGGGTAAAGGGGGCGTAAGTGCGCGTGTGAAAGGACGTGCATCCGCTCACACACCCACAGGTATATTTCGTATGTGAACTACCCCGCCCTCACGGACGGGGTCTCTAGTGGTGAAAGATGAATACTTCTTGCAAACGGGGCACGGGATTTTATAGCGGGCGTTCCCCGTCGCCCCCACTCACTCAAAAGACTGGCCGAACTGGTCTTCTCCCGGGTGTCAGCACATACCCCCACAACTGTGAGGGTAGAAGTGCGTCATGGACAATCGCACTTAGCCGCAGTCGCCTTTCTCGTTAATTCTCCGCACCCGAAGCCTTCTGGCTCTGAATCCTTCACACACGGGATTGCACTCAGCTGAACAGCGACTTTATGTCGCTTTCTGCTTCGAACCAGTCCCGCCACAACTCATAAGCGCGTTTAACAGAGAGTTCACCTTTTTCTACGGCTTTTTGAACCTCTGGGGTGCCCTTCTCAACAACCTTCAAAGCTTTTGACAAAGTGGGTCGGCTTATACCTACTTTTTCTGCTACTTTTGTAATAGTCTCCTTCTCCAAATCAAACTCAGGATTAGACGTATTAATAGCGTTCCCTGGGAACGCTTTCTTTTTCGTAAGCTCTTCTATCATTTTGAAAGCTTTTGCTACTATTATAGCAAGCTCGGACCTGACAAGGTGCCGACGCCTGGCGTTGTACTCCACTGAAAGCGCTATTTCCTTTGCAAGATCGCCTCCTGTCTTTGGGACACGCTTTCAGAAGCCCCGCCGGTGTCGCCAGTGAACTACCCCGCCATTGAGAAGCGGGGAGCCGTGACTTTGCTGGCCGCCTCCCGAAGAGTTTATTAGAGACCTCTCCCTCATACTTCTTGGATGAAGCGCTACTTCACAAAGTGGCTCACGGACCGCGATCCGCCGACTGAAAAGCCTTACTTTCCTGCGTTCGAGTCATCGTTCTCTCCCGCGGAGTTCCCGGCCGCAGTCGGCTACTGGTTTTACGATGAAAAGGACCCGGTGTGGCCGCGCTACTACAAAAAAGGCGTGTTCGGAGGACGCACGAACTACGCTGTCTTCATCGATGAGGAGGGAAGGGCGCTCAGGTTGAGCGAAATAATGAAGGTGCCCGCGCGCTTCCACAGAAACATCACCGACGAGCTGTTCGACAGGTACAAACCGCTGATACCGAGAAGCAGAAAGAAGAGGCTGAAGTGGTTCTTCCAGAAGAGCTTTCTCGACGACCGCCGCCTTTTTCACAAGAACCTGAAGCTCTTCTACGAGAGGAGCTACTCGCTCGAAAAGAGGACTGATGAAATCATGGACGATATAAGAAGAAGGATTGTGAGGATTTTCGCGCGCACATTAATGGACTTCGCGCTTCCTCCGGAAAGCATTCTTGAAAGGCTCAGGGTGGTCTACGCGGCGCTGCGCGCCCTTCTTCCCGAACTCGACATCCACAGCGTCCTCTTCATCAACCCGGTGCCCGAGGACTTCACGAGCGTCAGGATTGACGGAATACACGAGAAGGTGCCGGGTTCAAGGAAGTACAACCCGTATTACGGCTGGAACCTGTTTTTCGACGGCTACGACCCGGACGTGATGAGCGCGGCCGCGAAGGGAAGGCCGGTTCCTTACACTCACTTTCTCAACTTTGCGCCGCCGACGGCTGCCGAGGTCGTGTCGCTCTTTCTGAACGACTTCGAGACGAGGCTTCCCGTGTGGCGTATAACGAAGAGCAGGTCGACGAGGATTTACTTCGATATAAGCAAAGTGGAATACATCCCGCAGTACAACTACAAAGACGAATTAAAAGAGTTGAACAGAAGGTACAGGCTTGCCGACCAGGTGGTTGAAAACTACACGATGTTCGTCCACAGGTCGGACGGGCTTCTCGTCGGCAAAAAGGAAACGAACTGCATCATCCTCCCCTTCGCCTGCGCGGTCGGGGACGACTTCGACGGGTTCTACGCCGTGCTCTTCTTCAGGAACTCCTGGAAGAGCTGGTTCGAGGGCAGGTACGGCGTTGCGGAAAGGAGCGTGCGCTTTCTTGAAGAGAAGGCGCTCGAACTCGCAAAGGCCGACGAAAACGAAGCGACCGCGCTGGCGGTGGACTTCATGTACGAGCTTTTAAAGGCGGAGAAAAAAGAAAACCGGGTTTAAAAAACGCTCTTTCCTTTTTTATCATGAAGTTTTCCACGCTTCTCCTTCTCGCTTCCCTCGTGCTTTTCGTGTTCGGCGGCGTGAACTTCGGGGTGAGCGAAGGAAAGGACACGTGCCCCTCCGTGATAACGCGGCTCACGTCGCCTTGCTCCCTTTCCGTGCGCGTTTACCCGTCCTTCCCGCCATACTTCGTGCTGGCGTCCCTCATCATGCTTTCCTTCGCCGTCTGGTTCCGCTTTGAAGAACTACCCCGTCCGTGAGGGCGGGGCAGTTCACACTCTGGCCTCCTCCCTACCTCTCAACGGCGAGGGCTGCTGTCAGTTGCGACCCCGCTTTTTGGGAGGCGCAAGCTTCAGCTAGGAGTCAGCTGTCCTGAAAGTTTCTGCGAGATGTAGAAGGCGACTTCTTCGTCTATCTTTCTCGCTTCGGCGAGCGCCTTCTTCAGCGTCTCTTCGTCATCTGAGAGAGAGAAAAGAACGCGCGGCAGCTTTCTTAGTGCCATGAGAAGGAGCGGCAGGCGGTCGTCGTCCACCTCCTTCTTTTCAACCCACTCTTTGAGCGCCTCAAACTCCTCTTCCCCAAGCGGCCTCACGGCCCTGAGCCTTATTCCGCCTATCTCCACCTTACCTCACCAAAAACGCCCTAAGAAGCCTCGCCCCTTCTAGGGGCGGGGAGCCTGTTAATCGCCCAGTATAACGGTATGTTATCCCTATCTTCTCTGAATCCACATTTCTGGCATTTCATGATTCTCATTCGTTTAGTTTTTTGTTCTAGGTTTAATTTTCCGCCACATTTGGGGCATATTGTGCTATAAAGTCTCGTCTCTTCCCAATATACACCATACCACGATAATATGTTCTCCAAATATCTAGAGAATGACATAATTGAACGTTGTAGGCTACTTCCTCTTAACGAATCATCATCTGGCATGTCCATTAAAACGAGTGGCTCCTTCTTGTGCCTTTTGGAAAGTCGTTTTGTTCGTCTAACTATTTTATCCACAGTTTGCTGTATCCAACTCTTCATACTCCCCTCCAACGTTTTCCTTATTAATGCAGAATAAAGGTTGATCTGACGTTGGGTTATTGTTCCTTGGTTATACAAGTTATCTCTAACTTTCATCAACCTCTTTACGCTTTTCCATTTTATATTTCTGTTTGGAGGTCTGTATTTTTCTGTTCTAATTAATCTGTTATCCCAATAATGGACAACCATACTGTAGGAACTATTGAAATCCACGATAACCAGTAGTGGATTCTCAGGTAGTTTGACCACATTCTTTTTACTAAGAACTATTTGTGCCACCAGTTTATTATCTCTTTCAAATACCCTTACTGTCTTCTTATCTGGGTTTTCGGAAAGCCTCTTATTCAACCATTCAACAGCCCGTTTCGGCATTTCAATTTCCACTTTTTTGTTAACTCTCAGAACCAGCTTACTACCCTGAACAAAGGCACCTTTCCTTGGATGTAATGCGTCAACTAAAGGTATTCTAATCAGCATTGAAGAGGGTCTCGGTGTCCTTTCCACATTTTTAAACAAATACATTGGATCTTTCTCGTCTACAACGTGCCAACGCCAATAACTTTTTACATCTCTCCGTAACTTCTCGATAGTTGTGTCTGAGGGCTTGATATCTAATCTTCTAGACCAATAAAGATGAGATGCTAGAATCTGGTAGTTCCTAATGAACTCCAGGACATCCTTATCAACATCCTTTTCCAAGGTTAAGATCCTGAACCCCTCTTCAACCTTCTCTTGCAACAATTATAATCACCTCTTTATCATCCTCATAAAGTTCCTTTGCTTTTTCAGAGAACTCCTTCGGGATGTATATGATGTATTTTCCTTTGCCGTGGCTCGATATTTTGGCTCTGAAGACCAACTCTACGCCCATAAGATTAGATTGACCAAAACATTTAAAAATATTTTGGTATATTATATTATAGGAGTTGGTATGTGGCGAATCTAACAGATAATGAGCCATATACTGCCTTCAGCTGACGGGGGGCACTGAACTGTGATGCCACGCCCGTGAGGGGTGCTTGAACCATGAGGGACACCCTAGTGGGCGTAGAACCCTCGCCCTTCAGAGCGGGGAGCCGTCAGCATTTCGTAACAGCGAAACTTTAAAATCGCCTCCCTGAACCTCCGCACGCGCTCTGGGTTCGGCCTCTTATAAACGCCGAACACCACTTCCTCGGCCCTCTTTGCGAGCTCCTCCGAGAAGCCGTTGATGAACGCGGAGGAGAAGTTGCGCACGAAGCGTTTGAACTCGGGGTGCGTGAGAATACTCCTGATTTCCTTCATCGCTTCCCTTCCTCCGTAGCTGAACTCATCCGCAAGTCTCCTTACGGCCTGCGCCTCTTCGCTCTTCCACCCATGCGTGTTTGAAAGGAAGAGGGTTGCGGTGTCGAAGAACGCCTGCGCGAGGTCGGCCGCCTCCCTCGCCTCATACCCCGATGAGTAGTATGTGAGAAGCCCGAAGGCCTTGACGTCCATTTTCGCCCGGTCGAAGTTCCTCCATTTTTCCTGCGGCTTCACGACGCGCTCAAGCACCTCGTCCACCGCGTCGTCGTAGGAAAGCGCAGGAAGCCTGAGCGCCACCTCCTTCTCCACCGGGTGCATTGAAAGAAGAGAGGCGAAGAACCACTCTCTTGTCGAAAAAACAACCCTTCCGTCTTTTTCGAAAAAAACGCCCTTCTTTTCTAACTCGTCCATCACGGCCTTTGCCTTTTCCTGAAGCTCCTTCACGCCTTCTTCCCCCCTTACGGCGGCGTAGTAGGTGCTTCCGAAGAACGAGAGAACGCCGTCCTTCGTCCTTTTTTCGAAAAGAAGGTTCATCACCATTTTCATGAGGAACCAGTCGTGCGCTATCTTCGACTCAAGCGGCGTCGCCTTCGTCTTCAGGAGCACTTCTTCAAAATACGCCTTCTCGGCTTCGGTCTGAACGACCACGAAAACCGAACCGAAGGGGTCAAGCCCGGGTCTTCCGGCCCTTCCCGCAAGCTGGTGGAAGGTCGAAGGGTCCATGAGCTTCTCCGGCGTCTCGAAGAGCGAAGTGATCACCAGGTACCTTGCAGGAAGGTTCACGCCCTGCGCCAGCGTGTAAGCAGTTATCACAACCCGGAGCTTCTTTTCGAGAAGGAGCGTGTGCACAAGCTCCCTGTTCAGCTGAGAAATCCCGCCGTGGTGTATCCCGACCCCGTGCTCCATTGAGTAGGCGAGCATTTCGTCGGAGTAGGAAGAGGGAACCGGCTTCTTTTCGAGGGGAATGGAGGGAAGCCTGTCGGCGACCACCCTTGCGTAGAGGTCGCACATCGCCCTTGTCGGCGCCCAGACAAGAACGGACGCTTCTGGGTCATCCCTAAGCAGTCTGGCGACGAACTCCGCGACGAACTCTTCCTGCTTTTCGAAGCTGCCGACCGGTGTTTTGAAGAACGTGCCGTTCTCGTCGACCGAAAGCACGACGGGCACTGTGTTGAAGTAGAGCGGAACGGGTCTCTTGACGGACGGGTTGACCACAACCGCATCGAGCCACTTCGCAAGCCTGTTCACGTCCTCTTCGTTGAGCGTGGCCGAGAGGGCGATGATCCTCACGCCAGGCTTCTGCTTTATCCTTGAGAGTATCACCTCGACCTCCGGCGATAGGTTGTGCACTTCGTCGACGACCACGACGGCGCCGTCAAGCGAAATGGACGAAAGGTACTGGTTGAGCTTGAAGGGAGTCGTGACGACGACGTCCTCTTCCTCCAGCCTTTCCTTCGTGGTCGGGTAGTCCTTGTTCGCTATGAGCACGTTCTCGAACATCTGCCTGAGCGTTGTGTACTGCTCGTAGCACAGCGCCCTGGTCGGCGCAAGGTAGAAGCCGCGCCCGCCTTCCTGAACGGCCTTATCGATGGCGCAGTAGCCGACGGCGCTCTTTCCAGAACCGGTCGGCGCGACGACGACCACGTTCTTCTGCGTCCCGAGGACGACGTCGAGCGCCTGCTTCTGAAGCTCGTTCCACTCCTTGAAGCCGAAGCGCTTCGGGTCAGCGCTCAAGCGCAACCCCCCTGTCGAGCCTGAGGACTTTGCCTCCGAACTGTTCGGCGAGGTACTCCGCGTAGGAAGAGTGGGCGTCGCCGGCAAGAACTGCGTAAAAAGACACACCCTTTTCACGCGCGGCCGCCTTTAGCTCTTCAGGCACGACCTTGTGGTCCTCGAAGTCGCCGACGACGAGAAGGGCGTCGCCAGGTTCTGCGACCTCAAGCGCCGCGCGTATCCCCGACGTGTAGTCGGTCCCGCCGTCCGGCGCGACGGAGAGGAGGACGGACTGCGCTTCCTCCTTCCTTCCCCTTCTAAGGAGCACCTCTCCCTGAGTGTTGAAGGCGGCGACGCTGAAGGTCGCTTCCGGGTCGGCCTCCGCGACGGCGGCGCAAACGGCGCCTGCGACCGCAATCCTCGTGAACTTGCCCACAGCGCCTCCCATCGAACCCGAAGCGTCGACGCAGAACACGTACCTCCTTCCCGTTTTCGAAAACCTTTTCCTCTCGACCTGGTAGTTCATGTTCACGAAGTTCCTCGTCGTCCTGCGGACGTCTATCCTGTACTGTTCCTCATGAGAATCGTCCCAGAACTCGCCCGTCCTGTCGAAATCGGAGACGAGCGCCTCTTCCACCTTTGCCGAAAGCGCGGTTCCCAGAATGTCAAGAAGAAACCTGAGCTCCTTAGTCCTCGGTCTGAGACCGCGCGCCTTCCTCTCGCTCTCTCCCAAAAGCATCTTGCCCACATCCTGCGGCTGCATCACCGCTATATCGTCCAGGTCCCTGAAGCCGTAGTCTCTCAAAAAGGCGAGCAGGGCGATGTAGTCCGCGTCGCTTTCTGAGACAATGCGTATCTCCTTTCTTTCATTCGAAGGAAGAGGGATGCTCTGCAGCGCCCTCTCCGCTTCGGCGCTCATCGCGAAAACCGCAAGAAGGCTTCCCGCGGCCCTGAACACAAGCCCGCTGGACACCGCCTCGTTTATCTTCCCCTGAGAGAGAAGCTCCCCCGCCACATCAGGGGAGAGGCGGCCTTTTGCCGTAAGAACGGAAGAGCCGCTGCACGCCTGAGAAAGAACCTGGGAGGCGAGAGAAAGGGGAAAAAACCTGACCCTCCCTGCGCGGCCGGCCGCTCTTTCCATCTGACGGCCGACGCCCTCGCCTTGCTGCGTTTTCCCCGCCTGTCCGGCGTCCGCCTCTTCCCCGCCTTCGTGCACTTGTTCCGCTTGCTCAAGCCTTCTTTCACACGTGGGACAGCGCCTGAAGGCCTGCATCGCCATGTCGAAGGCGTTTTTCCTGTCAAGCCTTGGGGCGATGCACCAGGCGACGGCCGCCTTCTTCGCCTGCTCTTCGTCGTAACCGAGCACCCTGAGCGCGGCGTAAACGAAGGTCGCGTAAATGAACGCCCTGGGGCTCAGGGCGCCGCCCGTTTCCTCCCTGAGCTTTCTCACGACGTCCACGAAGCAGGGGCCGGCTTCATCCTTCGCCCTTCTCAGCTCTCTGACGAACCTTTCTGCGGCGTCCT
>Ga0208683_100969_pt1 | contig 10172 bp, 8 predicted proteins | sample BED_Mat_host_9_1_FD_187141 | JGI IMG/M metagenome (GOLD analysis project Ga0208683, IMG submission 187141) | Extremophilic microbial mat communities from Yellowstone National Park, USA - BED_Mat_host_9_15 (SPAdes) (version 3) | ecosystem: Environmental > Aquatic > Thermal springs > Hot (42-90C) >... | reverse complement strand
TATGTATGATCGTGAAAGATGAGGAGGCTGTACTGGATCGCTGTCTCCAATCGATTGCCGACATTGTCGATGAAATCGTGATAGTTGATACAGGTTCGCAAGACAGGACCCAAGAGATCGCTCGCAAATACACAGATCTGGTGTTCGATTTTGAGTGGGTGGATGATTTCAGCGAGGCGCGCAACGAATCGTTCCGGCACGCCAGTATGGATTACGTCCTCTGGCTAGACGCCGACGACGTTGTGTCAGATGTAGATCGAATCAAACTGGCAGAATTCAAGAAAAACCTTTCTTCCGACGTGGACGCAGTGACAATGTGGTATCACCTCGCATTTCAAGGTGATCAGCCGACCGTCAGTTCTCGTCTCGTTCGCCTCGTGAAACGATCGCGCGGTTTTGTTTGGCGGGGCCGCGTCCATGAATATCTTGAAATTAACGGCAACATCCTCAACAGCGACATCGCAATCATCCATCGCCCTGTCGAGCATGATGCCGCTCGCAATCTTCGCATCTACGAGAAGAAGCTCGCGCTTGGCGAAGATTTCAGCCCACGCGACATGCTCTACTACGCCAATGAGCTGCTGGATCATGCACAATACGAGAAGGCTGTACAATGGTACAAGCGGTTTTTAGCAACAGGACAATGTTGGAAAGAGGACGCCATCACAGCTTGCTTCAAGCTCGCCGAATGCTTTCGTGCGATGAATCAACCGGAGCAAAGTAAGCAAGCTGTGTTACACTCGTTCCTGTACGATACGCCGCGAGCCGAAGCGTGTTGTCGTATCGGGTACGCGTACTTGGAAGAGGGAAAGATCGATCAGGCCATCTTTTGGTATGATCTAGCAACCAAATGCAGGCGTCCAGCCAATTTTGTGGGATTTGTCAACCATGCATGTGAAACCTGGTTACCCCATATTCAACTTTGTGTGTGTTATAGCCGGCTCGGCCAATACAGGAAAGCTTATGATCATAACGAACGAGCCGCGGAGTACCTAGGTGAAGATCCGATGATCGTCCACAATCGTTCTGTATTGCGAGCCTGGATGGATGGCGAACTCGAGAAACCGTAACGAAGGCGAGACCACGTCTGGTCTCGCCTTAACTCGCACTTCTTAATGCACAGGCTTCAGGTGTTGCATGACGATCGCGGCCGACTGCGTGTTGGCCGGCCCGGGCGTGATCCACAGGTTCTGTTTCGTAGGCCAGCCCGTGTAGTTGCTGTCGTTGTACTCGTACCAGTACGCGCCCACGAGAAGCGGAATGACCGGCATCTTCTCGGCGGCGATGCGCTCAATCTGGTACATGATCTTTTTCTGCTCCGCGAGATCGGTCGTCTGCGCGAACGCGTTCAACAGCTTGTCGACCTGGGGATCGTGGAACCCTTCCACGTTGAACGATCCGTTCGAGTCAAGCAGGTCGTAGTACTGGAGATAGGGCGTCGGGCCTTCGTTCGTCCAGGAGATGGCGAGATCGTACTTGCCCGGGATGACGCCGTGCGCACTCGCGGTCGGCGCGATGTTGCTGTAGTAGGTGCCGAACGTGACCTGCTCGATGTTCACCTTGATGCCGATCTTCGCGAGGTCCTGCTGGATCAGGAGGCAGTCTTCGTCCCAGTCGCTCCAACCCGATACGACCTCGAGGTTAAACGACAACTCCTTCCCGTCCTTGGCGTAGATTCCGTTCTTGTCCTTTTTGAACCCGGCCGCCTGAAGCAACTGCTCGGCCTTCGCGTCGTTCACGGGCGGGAAGTGCAGGTACGAGGACGGCAGGGTCGGATCCAACCAGGACTTGTAGTTCGGCAACGGCAGGCTGATGGGGTTGGCCACGCCCTCGTAGCCCGTCTCGCCGATCACGGAGAGCTTCTGGCGGTCAATGGCCAGGCTGATGGCTTCCCGCACGTTCGGGATGGCGAGCAGCGGATTCGAGAGGTTGGGATACAGCTCGACGATGTTGTCAGGCGGGAAGTAGTAGTGGTTGTGCGGGTTCACGTCGACGTAGGTCTTCTGCACGTTGGGAATGTCCAGGTTGCCGTATTGCACTTGGCCTTCCGCGAGGGCGAGATCGGCGCTCTGGTTGCTCGTAAAGGCCGGATAGTCGAGTTCGGGCACCTTCGGTGCGCCCAGATAGTAGTTCGGATTCGCCTTGAACTTGTAGTCCTGCGGCGAAAAGTAGGAGACGATAAAGGGCCCCGTGCCGATGGCTTTGTCCCACGTGATGTGCGCCTTGGCCGGATCGCCCAACGCGGCCCACTGATGCTCGGGGACAATGGGCGTGGAGCCAAGGACATATTGCTCCGCGAAGGGGACGTTTGGCGTCTTGAAGGTGAAGACCACCTCATAATTTCCGTTCGCCTGCACCGACTGCAACTGCTGCCACACGCCGTTCGCGTCCGCGTCGGGATACTTCTTCAGCTGCTGGAACGTGAACACCACGTCTTTCGCCGTGAACGGCACCCCGTCCGTCCACTTGACGTTGGGGCGCAAATTCACCACCAGCGTGCGGTTGCCGTTGGTGAAGTGGAAGCTCGTGCCCAAAAGATCGAAGGTGTGTCCGCTGACCGCGTCAAAGTAGAACAGCGACTCATACACGTTGCCGAACGTGCCAGCCAAATTGCCGGACGCAAAGGGATTGAAGTTGTCCGCGTACGTTCCCTGCGGGCTCGTGCACACGACGAGCGGCGGGAGCGTTTTCGCTTGTGTGGTCAGATTGGGCGCGACGAGCGCCATGCTCGCGGCGACGGATCCCAGTGCGGCGGCCACTTTCCAACGATTTTTCATAGGCAACCCCCTCATGATTCGCGAAAATTGTCGCCTCGAATCGAAATCGATTTCGGCTTAAGGGCTCACCTTCCGTCTCACACCCCTGGGCGGCTCACCCCCCAGTCCAAAGAAATCGCTTTCAAAGCAAACATACAACGCGGTTGCCGACTGCGCAAGCCCTATTCTCGCAACTTTCACACGAGGTCCGATCCGCGGAACGCCCCGGTTGACAGGGCGCCTGAGCTCAGGTGTCATGGAACCAAATGCGTCGTGAACACTCGGCGGATCGGGAGGATACGCATGGAACTTGTCCAGCTCGAGTACTTTTTGGCCGTGGCGGAGCACCAGAGCTTTCGCCGCGCCGCGGACGCCATCCGCGTGTCTCAACCCGCGCTGTCTCGGGCCATCCAAAAGCTCGAGGGCGATCTCGGCGCGCCGCTCTTCGTGCGCACCGCGCAGGGCGTGCGCCTCACGCCGTGCGGCGAGGCGTTTCTGCCTCACGCCCGCCAGGCGCTCGCCGAGGTGGCCGCGGGCGCTCGCAAGGTCGCCGAGCTCGCGGGCCAGGCCCGGGGCGTGCTCCACGTCGGCCTCATCTACTCGCTCGGCACGCGCTTCCTCCCCGACGTCATTCGCACGTTCACCCGCACGCACCCCGGTGTGACCGTCCGGCTGTCCGAAGCGCCGACCCAGAAGCTCTTGCAACAGCTCGATGCCGGCGAGATCGACATCGCGTTCTGCACGCCGCAACACGCGCCGCACCTGACGCTCGTCGAAATCCTGCAGGAGGAACTCGTGGCCATCGTCCCCCTCGATCACCCGCTCGCGGCGAAGGACCAGTGTCACCTGTCCGATCTCGCCGAGGAGCCGTTCGTCGCTTACGCCCGCGAGAGCGGTATCCGCCACGTGATTGAGCGCTACTGCGCGGAGGCGGGATTCACGCCGCGCGTGGCGATGGAAGGCGTCGAAGACCTGACCGTGGCGGGGCTCGTGGCCGCGGGCGTCGGCGTCGCCGTGGTGCCGCTGCACGCCCAGCTCGCCCAGTTGCCCGTCCACGTCCTCCTGCTGTGCGAGCCGTGCAAGCGGTCCGTCTATATGGCCTGGCACACCCACACGACCCTGTCGCCCGTCGCCCGCGCGTTCATCGCCTTCGTCAAGCGCATGTGCGCGCCGTGATGGCCCGAGAGGCATTCGTTTCAACCCGCGAAGGACCTCCGGCGCGGGCACGTTTCCCGCATTTCTACCCGAGCCCGGCGACCTGCTACACTTGGGGGTGGACGTTTCAACGACGGGAAGGGGACTTCACGTGGACATTCGCCGCTTCGTCATCTCGCCCATCCAGTCCAACTGCTACGTGATTGCCGAGTCGTGGGAGCGCGGCGCGAACGCTGTCGTCATTGATCCGGGCGATTTCGCGCTGGATCCCGTGTTTTCGTTCATCGACGAGATGGGCCTCAAGCTCGTCGCCAACTGGAACACGCACGGCCACTTTGATCACGTCATCGGCGCCGACCGCCTGCGCCAGCGGTACGGCGTGCCGTCGTACCTCCACCGGGACGATCTCGTCACGTGGAACCGCGCGCCGCACTGGTACCGGGCGTACCTCGCGGACGATGCGCCGGACCTTCGCCAGCCGGACGCCTGGCTGCACGACGGCGACGAGCTCACGCTTGGCGACGAGACGTTCACCGTCTGGCACACGCCGGGGCATTCGCCGGGGAGCGTGTGCCTCGTGGGCAAGCGTGTGGTGTTCTCCGGGGACACGTTGTTTGCAGGCACTATCGGGCGCGTGGATCTGGAGGGTTCGGATCCGGAGGCCATGCAGGCGTCGCTCAAACGCATCCTCGAATGGCCGGATGAGCTCGAGATCTACCCGGGCCACGGGCCCGCGACGCGCATGGGACACGAGCGAAGGCACAACCGATTCCTGCTGGAGGCCATGCAGGGTTGAGAACTGCTCATTGAATTATGGACAATGATGTACACTTGGTGTATTTTATTTCTATGAAACTCAGTGATTGGGCAAGAAAGAATGGAATCTTGTACAAGACCGCCTGGCGTTGGGTAAAAGAAGGCCGGATGCCCGTGCCTTTTGAGCAAACTCCTTCGGGCACCATCCTCGTCCACGAACCCGAGCCTTCCACAACGAATGCCGTGGCCTTGTATGCGCGCGTGTCAAGCGCCGACCAAAAAGCCGATTTGGATCGCCAAATCGCACGGCTCATGGAATTTGCAATGGCACAGAAGCTTGTCGTGGTCAAGGCGGTTACGGAAATCGGCTCGGGACTCAACGGGCATCGACCGAAGCTCATGAAAATGCTGTCCGATCCAAATGCCCATACGATTGTGGTGGAACATCGGGATCGGCTCATGCGGTTCGGGTTTGAATACGTCGAGGCGGCTTTGGCGGCTCAAGGCCGACGAATTCTCGTCGTGGAGCCAGGCGAGGTCAAGGACGACTTGGTGCAAGACATGATCGAAGTCCTTACGTCGTTTTGCGCGCGGTTGTACGGGCGGCGTTCCGCTCGTCACCGCGCCAAGCGCGCTTTGGAGGTTCTCGAGCGTGAAGATTCATCGGGCGTATCGGTATGAGTTGGCGCCGAATCGGATGCAACGGGTCATGCTTGCGAAGCACGCAGGTGTGGCCCGATTTGCGTACAATTGGGGGCTTGCCCGACGCATCGCGCTCCATGAAGAGGCGGGGCAAAGCACGAACGCCATCGAACAGCACCGGGAACTTAACCGCCTGAAGAAAACCGACTTCCCGTGGATGTACGAGGTCTCCAAGTGCGCTCCGCAGGAAGCGCTGCGGGACTTGGATCGCGCGTTTCAACACTTTTTTCGCGGGTTGAATGAGGGGCGCAAGGTCGGATTCCCTCGGTTCAAGAAAAAAGGGCGCGACGATTCGTTTCGCCTGACGGGTTCGATTCGCGTTTTGGACAACGCCGTACAACTGCCTCGGCTCGGGCGGATTCGGCTGAAAGAGAAACCGTATGTCGAAGGCCGAATCTTGTCGGCGACGGTGAAGCGGGAGGCGGACCGATGGTATGTGAGTTTGGCGACAGAAACGGAGATCCCCGACCCTGTGCCGCCTTCGGGCGAGCCTGTGGGTGTAGATTTGGGGGTTTCGTGGTTTCTCACGTTGTCCGACGGGACGAAAATCAAGGCGCCAAAGCCGTTGCGCCGATACCTTCGCCGCTTAGAGCGGTTGTCGAAGCGGCATAGCCGAAAGAAACCCGGCTCTCGAAATCGGCGGAAGTCGGCGTTGGCGCTTGCTCGTCTGCACCGGAAGATCCGCAACATACGGCAGGACTTTTTGCACAAGGTGACGACGGAGCTCGCGAAAACCAAGCGAGCGATCGTCATGGAAGACCTGCATGTGCGAGGCATGGTGCAGAATCGAGCGTTGGCGCGAGCCATTTCGGACATGGGTTTTGGCGAGTTTCGGCGAATGCTGACGTACAAGTGCGCGTGGTATGGTTCGGAACTCATCGTGGCGCCGCGGTTTTACGCGAGCAGCAAGACGTGCTCGGCGTGCGGGTACGTGATAAGCGAGTTGCCATTGTCGGTGCGGGAGTGGACGTGCCCGGCGTGCAGCACGCGGCATGACCGCGACATCAACGCAGCGAAAAATCTCTTGAGAATCGGTACCGCGAGTTCCGCGGGAAGTGACGCCTGTGGAGATCCCTCTGGCGGGGCGGCCTTGGGCTGCTAGTCATGGGTCGCTGAAGCAGGAAGCGAGAAGTGGACATTTGTCCATGAATCGCAGAACGGTTGAGAGGCATCGAGGCGGAGCGCACGCCCCGCCTCGCCCCTGTCATTGGATAGGCACTTTGGCCGCCGAAGACGCGCCCGCCTGGGCTTTGGCGGACGGGATGCGGTCGAGGTCGGTCAACAAGAACGCGTAGCTCAGCACGCCAATCAGGAGAATCACGGCCGCGCACAGGAACGCATCCATGAACGATCCCGTCGCCTGCACAATGAAACCGGTTACAATTGGAGCAAGAATGCCCATGGCGTTGTTGCCGAACGTGAGGAACCCTGTGAGGACGCCCACCGTGCCCTTGGGCGCGATGAACGTCGGAATGCTCATCGCGATGGACGAGGTGCAGACCAAGGCGCCGAGCGCGATGGAGATGAAGAACACGGCCCAGCCCGGCGAATGCGTGTACGCGGCGCCAATGACGGTGAGCCCGAGGAGCAGGCACACCACCAAGACCGCCTTGCGCACCCGAAGCGGATTCCTGCCTCGCCGCACGAGCCAGTCGATGAGAAAGCCCGCGACAAACAGCTCGGACGCGAACCCGACGAGCCAAGGAATGGCCGCGAACCACCCCGTCTTCAGCACCGACATGTGCATCTGGCCCTCCAGATAGCCCGGAAGCCAGGACAAGAACAGCCAGAACGAGTAGGCGTACGCCGCGAATCCGATGAACACGCCCCACACCTTGCGGTAGCGCAACAGATGGCCCAGGTTGCGCCACAGCCCGCCTTCCGCTTGACCTTCCTCCTGCGATCCGCCCTCCTCGATGAACACCAGCTCTTCCCGCGACAGCCGCTTGTCTTCGCGCGGATCGCGATACATGGCCCAGTAGATGAACACGTAAACGACGCTCAGAATGCCCGTTGCGATGAAGCCGCCGCGCCAGCCCCACTCAGTGATGGCAAACGCCAGAAGCGGCGCGCCAATCGCGCTCGCGAGCTTGGACTCCGCGTCATACAGGGACACCGCCCGCGCGCGCTCCGCGACGGGGAACCAGTAGCCCACGGACTTCACGGCCGCCGGGAAATACGGCGCCTCGCCGATGCCAAGCAGCACGCGCCCCAGCAGAAGCAACCCCTGCCCCGTGGCCGCCGCCGTGACGAAGCACGCGATGGACCACAGCACCATCCCCAGGCGGATCACCCATTTGACGCCGATCTTGTCGAGCAAGGCCCCCACCGGAATCTGCAACAGCGCGTACGACCAACTGAAGGCCGAAAGCACGATGCCCATCTGGCCGGCTGTCAGGTGAAACGTGCCCTCAATCGGCTTCGTGGCCATCGAAGTGGCCGACCGGTCCAAGTAGTTGACGATCACGCCCACGGCGATCAACACGCCGATCCACCAACGCCGGTGTTTCACGCCATCTCCTCCTGGTATCGCGGATTACGCCGACCGCCATCTCGCCTCTTCGAGCGATCGCAAAAGCGCCGGAAAGCCTCGCCGCCCGAAGTACTCGAGCGACACGAATCCCTGATATCCGCGCGCGGCAAGTTCCCGCAGCACGCGGTCGTTGTCCACGTCTCCCGACGGATCGAACGCGGAGACGGGAACGCTCTGGTACCACGCCTCATGATTCCAATGGTAGTTTTTGCAGTGCACGTGCCGAACGGCTGGATACACCTCCCGAAGCACTTCGAGCGGGTCGAGGTGGTCCGGGTTAAAGTTGGCAGCATCGAAGATCAGGCCGAGATCGCCGCCCGGAACCGAGTGGAGCAGACTGCGCAGGCTGTCGAGGGAATCCGCAAACGTCTGGTAATGGGTCTCCACCAGGAGGTCCGATCCCATGCCTCGCGCGATGATCCGCGCTTCGACCAGTGCGGCCAAGGACTCATCCCACAGCTCGGGGCTCGCCGCGCGCGAAGGCAGGTGGCCGAAGAACGTCCGAATGGCAGGGCCGCCAAGCGCGGAGGCCATCTCGGCGTAGCGGCGCACGTCCCGGAGGTCGGAGTCGCGATCGCGCGGGCTGCGGGAGAAATAGGTGTAGCCGCTGATGACCGGCACGCTGAGTCCCTCGTCGGCGAGCCTCGACGCGAGTTCCTCGAGCGCCATCCGCCCAGCCGCGGCATAGGGCTCGACATGGCCGACCCACAGCTCCAGGCCGTCCACGGGGACGCCGGACGCCCGCCAGGCGCGGACGAGCTTCAGGATGTGCTCGAGGGCCCGCTCCTTCATCCCGGTGGTGCACACGCTCCACTTCATCGCGATGCGCCTCCTTCGAAGGCGATGAGCGCCTTGCCCGGCTTGCCGGAAAGCGCGTGATGGTACGCCTCGGCGTATGCCTCGAGCGGCCACACGCCCGCACACAGCTTGTCGAAGGCCTGGCGCAGGGCGGGATCGCCCTTCAGCCGGGCGAGCGCGTCCACGAAATCCTGCCGGACGTAGATGATGGACCCGAGAAGCGACGCCTCCTTGCGGACAAAGACCTGCATCGGCAACCGAGCCTCCTCCGCAAGGCCCAGCGCGACGATGCAGCCCCCCGGCTGCACGCACGCCACTGCCGCGGCGATGGCGTCCGGCGCGCCCGCCGCTTCGACGACGGTCGCGTACGCGTCGGCCTCGAGTTCCGAGACGAGCGCCGTGCGCACGCCCGGCACAATCCTCCGAACGAACGCCAAACGGTCCTCGCGCACGTCCGCCGCCGTCACTCGGGCGCCGAGCGACTGCGCCAGCATGGCGCAGAGCGCGCCCTCCGTGCCGCTGCCCAGGATGAGCACCTCATCGCCCGCGCTGACCCGTGCCCGGTGGACAGCGTGCCAAGCCACGGCGAACGGTTCGACCATCGCGGCCTCCACGTCGCTCACCTCGTCGGGCACCGGCACCGCGTACTTGGCCTCGATCACCCAATCCTCGGCGAATCCCCCCGGCGCGTTGATGCCAATCGACGCCTTCCGGACGCACACGTTCGTCTGCCCGCGGCGACAAGGCACACATTCGCCACAGTAGGTGTTGGGAATGATCACGACGCGATCGCCCGGCGCAAGATCCACGCCTGCCCCCACTTCGACGACGCAGGCCACGAGTTCATGCCCAGGGCGGACGGGATAGCTCGCGTGGCGCAGGTGGCCGTGATACACCTTCGTATCCGAGCCGCAGATGCCGCCCATGATGGTGTGAAGCCGCACCTGACCGTCCCCCGGCGATCCCGCCGCCTCCGCTTCGCACAGGCGCAAGCGCGAAGGCGCTTCCATCACCAGTTGTCGCATGCGCGTTCACCTCGAATCTCGCTCGCACTTCCCCGGCCGGGTTGATTTGAATGTACCATCCGCGGGCGCGATGGCGCCAATGCCATTCTTGCGCCGGGGCGATGCACGGCAGTTATCAGCCCCGCCGCAGGGAACAAAAAGACCCCTGCGGCGGGGCATGCGGAGCCGCAGGGGTGAGTGGGAACTGGATGGGACGGTTGCGAGCGTCAATGACGGATCAGGTAATCGAACGCGCCGAGCGCGGCCGTCGCGCCGGAGCCCATGGAGATGATGATCTGCTTGTACGGCACGTTGGTGCAGTCGCCCGCCGCAAACACGCCCTCGACGCTCGTCTGGCCGCGGCTGTCAACGACAATTTCGCCGAACCGCGTCTTCTCGACGAAGTCGCCGAGCCACTCCGTGTTCGGCACGAGGCCGATTTGCACGAACACGCCTTCGAGCTCCAGC
>Ga0208683_100965_pt1 | contig 10186 bp, 12 predicted proteins | sample BED_Mat_host_9_1_FD_187141 | JGI IMG/M metagenome (GOLD analysis project Ga0208683, IMG submission 187141) | Extremophilic microbial mat communities from Yellowstone National Park, USA - BED_Mat_host_9_15 (SPAdes) (version 3) | ecosystem: Environmental > Aquatic > Thermal springs > Hot (42-90C) >... | reverse complement strand
CTGTAGACACTACACGAGTTATCCACAGGTCCCACAAATCCGCGTCGGACATGGGTTTGTGGGACTTTGTATGACTACAAAGTGTCGAAGTCGGGTTGAGATTGGCGCATCAATCATAGGGGGAGGTTTTTGTGTTTCTGCTAGAATCTCTCATCGCATGAGTGAATTCCAGTTCGGTTGCACGACCAGGGCTTAGGTCTCTTCGATCGCGACCACATCGTGCAATTTCACGACTCGCTGTAACCGTCAACCCAATCACACCTTGACACGTGTGCCTGCCGGGAGCTGAGCCACCATCGCTCATCGGAAGATAGCTCTCGGAGGAAAATGGTGCTTCCAAAGCAAAGGCCCCGCCATCTCTGGCAGGGCTTCCGTGGATGTGGCATTCACTTTTTCACTCGAATTCCTTCAGGGAGCGCTTCGGACCATGGTAACAATGTCTCGAACGCCGCCTCATCTGCCAGGTCCATGTTCGGCATCCGGTCGAAGAGGTACGTCAGATACGCCATCGGGTTCAGCCCGTTTTCCTTCGCCGTCTCCACGATGCTATACGCCGTCGCACTCGCCCGCGCCCCTCGCGGCGTGTTGGCAAACAGCCAGTTCTTCCGCCCAATCACAAACGGCTTCAACGACCGCTCGCTTCGATTGTTGTCGATCTCCAGGTGCCCGTCTTCCACATACCGCGCAAGCTTCGTCCACTGCTTCAGGCAGTAGCTCACCGCCTGTCCCAACGCGCTTTTCGGCAACACCTGCCGTTCTTGCGTTTCCAGCCATGCCAAAAACGCGTCCAGGATGGGCTGACTTTGTTCCATCCGCACACGGGCTCTTTCTTCAGGAGATGCGCCCTTCAGTTTCTTCTCCACCGCATAGAGCGCGTTGCAGTACGATAGCCCCTCTTCCGCCGCTGTCTTCCCCTTTCGCTCTTTCACGGGCAGAGCCTTCAGGGCCTCGTCGAACTTCCGCCTTGCATGCGCCCAACATCCCACGAGCTTGACATCCGGCATGCCCTCATATCCCACGTAGCCATCCACATGCAGATACCCGCGAAAGCCTTCCAGGAATCGCTTCGGATGCTCCGCCCCTCGCGTCTCCTGGTAGTCATACAACACGATGGGTGGGCCGTCCTGCCCACTGCGATACAGCCACATGTACGACTGCGTTTGGGCGGGGCGTCCATCTTCATGCAGCACCTGCAGCGTCGTTTCATCCGCATGGAGATAGCGACGCCGCAGAAGCTCGCGATGCAGTCGCTCGTACAGGGGTCTCAGCCACGTCTCGGCGGCATGCACCACCCAATTCGCCAGGGTTTGGCGAGAGAGCGGATATCCGTGCCGCGCAAACTGCTGCTCCTGCCGGTACAGTGGCATCCCGTCCACGAACTTTTTCGCCATCACGTACGCCACGGCCTCCGGCGTCGCCATGCTCTTCGCCTGCACCGGTTGTGGCATGGGGGCGCGCAACACAGGCGTGTCTGTATCGTGTGCTTCGCAGTGCCGGCACGCGTACACATATCGCACGTACTCGACCGTCCGCATCTGCGCCGGGATGATCTTCACCCGCCGCGACACCTCCCGGCTCATCTCGTGCAGCTTGCCCGCACACTTCGGGCATACTTGCTCGTCTTTCGGCAGGCGGTATTCCACCACCTCGTCCGCCGGACGCGCCCACAACCAGGCCTCCCGCGCCTTGGCTTGCGGTTTCTTCCGCGCATACATGATGACTTCCGTCTCGGCCTCGGGCTCCTGTTCCGAGGCGTCGGCAGGGGACGAGTCCATCTCCATTTCGGCCTCGTTGAAGAGCGAAAGCTGCACACCGTCTGCGTCGGAGGACACCTTCGTCCGGCGCTCGCTCGACGCACCAAACAAACGATGGCGCAGCAAACGCACTTGCTCCTCCAAGTACGCCACCTGTTGGCGCAGTTGTTCATTTTGCTGCCGGAGCGCTTCGTATTCTTGTTGTTGGATGGTGACGGTTCCGTTCGTGTTGGACATGCCTTACGCATTCGACACCGCGGATCGGATTCCTCTTTTGCGCCCTCAAATGGCGGAGCGCGCGTGAACGGCTCGATGCGCTTTCGGTTGTTCGAGGGGCAGGCCATCCAGTAACCAGTTCAACTCCCGGCGTGTGATTTGCGTCCTTGGCCTCCGGCCAAGCGAACCGGCCGCGCTCTAAGCGTCGGTAGTAGAGCCAAAACCCGTTGTGAGACCAGTGCAGGATTTTGAGCTTGTCCCGCTGCCGGTTACAGAAGACAAACAAGCATGGCGAAAACGGGTCGAGCTGAAACGACGCCTGGACCAGGGCCGCGAGTCCGTCGATGGACTTGCGCATATCCGTGGCCCACAGGCGAGGTAGACGCGATATTCCTGGGTGAAGTCGGCGTTTAGCACGGCCGCGTCACGAGCATGTGGACAAGCTCCGCCAGTAAGCGTGAGTCATAGCCGGGCCTCACGTCGATTTCGACCTTCCCGACGCGAAGGGTGATGGGTGCTGTGGTCGTTTGAGCGTCCTCTGTCACGACCGAGACAAAGGCGGGAATTACGCCATGCGACGCTTCATCCCGGAAGCGCCTAGCCCAGTACCAGACTTGGTGGGGTTTCAGGCCGTGTTCGGCGCAGAACTGGGCAGCGGACAGACCGCTGTCGTAGAAGGCGGCGATGCGCTCACGCCAAAGTTCACGGCGCTCCTGGTGAGACATGTGCTCTCGCATACAAGAACCCTCCCGTGGCTTGATGAGGACATTTTCAAGCAGCGGGAGGGCGAACGCCATGTGGGGTTGAATTGACGCTTACCTCGGCACCGACGCACCAAATCGGCAAACAACGTCGCCTCAACCCCTTTGTCGACGATGGCCTGAAAGACGCGGCTTAGGGTCGAGACGGACGGAACGGGTTCGTGAAGCGAGAAGCCGCACTGATAACGGAAGCGCAAATCGCTCTCCAAACGTCGATGAAGCTGCGTGAAGGTCGAAATGCCCTCAAGCGGCGCCACGAGGAATGCACGCAAAATGGCTTCGCGAGAGATGGGCTTCGCACCTTGGGGTGTCGAACTTCTCAGCTTCGCCGCATACGAGCTCAAATCCAGTGCGGAGAAAAAGCGAACGCGCCGCTCCGAAGGTTCAATTTCCAGCCATTGCTCAAAGGAAAAGAGAGATGATTGTCGAACATACACGTTGGACTTCGCCCCCTTGAGATGGTGTGTGGATACCATTTTCTTCTCGAGAGATGGGGTGAAGTCCTTCTCTATGTTCAAAAAGCCCTTGTCGCACAAGGGCTCGTGATTCTGCAAAAGGCTCACACTTAAATAACGAAAGCGAAACAAAGCCGTGGCCAGGATAATTGCCATAGCGAGCACTGGAAAAGTTTCCAATGTTGATTTCCATGGAGAAGACGATAAGAACCAACTAGGTGCTAAAAATCGCACAATCATTTCAACCAAGAAGACAAGCAAGACCAGCTGTAAAAACTGTAATATTTTCATGCTTTACAGTACCCCTGGCATGATTCTCATCAACAGCAGCCGCTATTCCCGAGCATCACTAAACCAGATCCCGATGGCGTGACTTGATAATCCAAAGTCACGTTTTGGGCATGCGGTACGATGCGATTTTCAAATGCTACTTTGATTCCATTGATAACTCGTACGACATCGTTGATATCAGGCTCATCGAGAGACAGTCCCATCTTTGGACTACAGCAGCTCATGCCCGCAAAAGTAACACGTATCCCCTCTGCATTATTTTCTTTGAGGACTTTTTTAATGAATTCTTTTGCAGCGTCTGTAATCTGCATGCCGATTCACCTCGCACTATGGGTTTAGAGGGTATGGCTCCAATCGTGAACAACATTCGCTTCCAGGAATCTTTCGCATTCAAGCGCGGCCATGCATCCTGTTCCTGCTGCTGTAATGGCTTGGCGAAACTTATGGTCTTGCACATCTCCGCAGGCAAACACGCCAGGAATGTTTGTTTGGGTTGTACCAGGCTTGACAATGATATAACCTAGTTCATCCGTTTCGATTTGCCCCTTCAAAAATGCTGTATTTGGTCGATGTCCAATGGCAACAAAGACGCCGTCTGTCTCGATCGTCTCTTCGACGCCAGTGTCGTTGTGCTTTACTTTGAGTCCAGTTACACGATTGCCATCTGATACGACTTCCATAGGCGTACAGTTTAAGCTCCACGAAATTTTAGAATTGTTACGGGCTCGGTCTTGCATGATCTTTGACGCACGAAGTTCACTTCTCCGATGGACGATTCGAACTTCGGAAGCAAACTTCGTTAAAAAGTTGGCTTCTTCCATGGCAGAATCGCCACCACCAACAACAATGACTTTCTTTCCTCTAAAGAAGAACCCATCGCAAGTGGCACAGGTACTGACGCCTCGTCCGATGTTTTCAGTTTCACCGGGAATGTCGAGCAGTTTTGCCGATGCACCAGTAGAGATAATAAGAGATTTTGTTTCGACTTCTCCAAGTTCATCGACCTGGAGCTTGAACACATCTCCGGAAAGGTCCACTTCTTTAACCCAACCCCGAGCGAATTCTGCTCCGAATTTTTCAGCTTGCTTACGCATGTTTTCCATTAGCTCTGGACCCATGATTCCATCTGGGAAGCCAGGGAAATTTTCAACTTCGGTCGTAAGCGTCAATTGGCCACCTGGTTGAAGCCCTTCTATGACAAGTGGATTTAAATTGGCGCGAGCTAAGTAAATCGCTGCCGTAAGTCCAGCAGGTCCCGTTCCAATGACAACGGTTTGTCGCATGCTTGTCCTCTCCTAAGCCCCTCCACCTAGGAGGGGCGATACTTATTTCTTCGAACCGATTTCGAATTGTATGAAACTGGGCTGGGCCGGTGGGGCACAGCAGAGGGAGAGGTTATGACGGGCATCGTCTGCCGACTCAAACTCCGAGTCTTCTTTGGTATAGAAAATTTCCCACGCGTTCCCGTCGGGATCGTAAACCCAAACTTTGTCTTGAACCGCGTAACAACAGGTCGTGTTCATTTCATCGATCAGAACCAAATTGTTTTGGCGCAAACGCTCCCCCATTGCAAGCACTTCTTCGGTGTTATTGACCTGGAAACCTAGGTGATTGAGCACTCCATTTTTCTCAAACGGGCGCACATTTAAGGAAAAATGCAGAGGTGGTTCATTGAGTTCAAATTTGGCGTAGTTCTCTTTGACCTTAGTCGGTTCAGCACCAAAAAACGCTCGATAAAATTTCAAAGATGCTTCTAAATCTGTGCAATTGACCGCGACGTGCATGCGTTTAATCGTCATTGGTTGACCTCCTCTTCTAGGAATTTAGCGATACGGTCTTTAATGGCATCGCGCACTTCACGGAATTTGCTCATCACTTCTTCTTCGGAGCCGGTTGCTTTTGCTGGGTCTTCAAATCCCCAATGCAACCGTCTTACATGGGGCGGTGTTACGGGGCATTTATCGTTCGCATCCCCGCAAAGTGTAATGACGTAATCGGCTTTGTTCAGAATCTCAGGATCAATCAAATCGGATGTGTGATGCGAAATGTCTACGCCTGCTTCTTTCATTGCAGCAACAGCTCGAGGGTTCAGTCCATGCGCCTCCACACCGGCGCTGTGAACTTCAATTTTGTCCCCTCCAAGGTGCCTTGCCCATCCTTCAGCCATTTGGCTCCGGCACGAGTTCCCGGTGCAAAGAAAGTAAACAATTGGCTTCTTCATGCAAAACATGCTCCTTTCGAACGTTTAACATTAGGCACTAACCAACAAGAGACATCCATAAATACAATCCGGAAAGTGTCACGAACAGGGTTGGAATCGTCAGCACAATGCCCGTCTTGAAGTATCTCCCCCACGTGATAGATATCCCTTTTTTTCCTAACACATGCAGCCATAACAGGGTAGCGAGCGATCCGATTGGCGTAATCTTTGGCCCCAAATCGCAACCGATCACGTTAGCATATACGAGCGCCTGGTTCATAATACCCGTCGTATTCGTGGCATGGATGGCCAGGGCATCAATCATCACAGTCGGCATGTTGTTCATGATGCTCGACAAGATGGCTGCAATAAAACCGGTTGCCACGGTTCCAACATACAAACCACTGTGGGTCGTACCTTGAATAATGTGGCCAAGTACACTCGTTATCCCAACATTGCGCAGGCCATATACGACGACGTACATGCCGATCGAAAAGACCACAATGGACCAAGGTGCCTCACGAATCACTGACCAAGGCCGAATGACCTTACTTCTCCCACCTGCAATTAGAAACACGATGGCAATCAATCCTGCGACAATGGAAACCGGGATACGAAGCAGCTCGGTTAAAATGTAGCCGACCAAGAGAACGCAGAGAATGATCCAGGACAAACGAAACATTCCTTGGTGAGCAATCACTTCAGCAGGTTCGGACAAATCCTTTGGGTTATACACTTTGGGAATGTCCTTGCGGAAAAACAAGTACAGGACGCCAATACTCGCGGCGAGAGAGAACAAATCCGGCACAATCATATGAACCGCATAACTGAGAAACCCGATGTGGAAAAAGTCTGCTGAGACAATGTTCACCAGATTGCTCACCATGAGCGGGAGCGATGTGGTGTCCGCAATAAATCCACTCGCCATGATGAAAGGCAACATCTTCTTCATGTCAAACTTCAGTAACTTAACCTTTTCTAGAACGATGGGCGTCAAGATCAAAGCCGCTCCGTCGTTGGCAAAGAAAGCAGCCACCATGGCACCGAGTAGTGTTACGTACAGGAACACCTTGCGCCCGTCACCCTTTGCGGCGTGCGCCATCTTCAAAGCGGACCACTCGAAGAAGCCGATTTTGTCCAGAACGCTGGAGATAATAATGATCGCGACAAAGGAAAGGGTCGCATCCCAAACGATTTGCGTCACTGCCCACACATCACGAAACGTTACGACTCGGACAATCAGGGCCAGAATCGCACCACCAAGGGCGGTCCATCCAATGCCTAGCCCCTTTGGTTGCCACATCACCAACACCAATGTGACGAGAAAAATTGCCACGGCAAGATAAACCATATCGTCGCTCCCAATCTCTTTTCACAAGTTGCACTGCACGCGAAGTCCTTGAGACTTGAGCAGTTCTATCTCATCAGAAACGTCAGGCAACCCATCCACAATGTCCTGAAGAAGTGGAAATTTGGACTCATTTAAGGAATAGAAGACCCACTGAGCGGTTTTTCTCTCCTTCACCAGTCCAGCTTGTTTCAGCTTCCGGAGGTGTTGTGAAACACTGGGCTGGGACATTCCCAGAATCGCTACGAGTTCGCAAACACAGAGTTCGCCCTTCGCCAACAAAGCCAACATGTGTAAACGAGTCTTATCGGCAAGGGCCTTATAGATTTCCGCGACGTCCTCGAAAGAGTCAGCCATCGGCTCGATACACCTCTCAACTCAACATTGCCACAGAAGCCTATCGAATGGCCTCCTTGGGTTTTTCAATCACCTGCATGGCGAACTGTTTTAACATCTTTACTCCAATGATTTCGTCGTCTTGCAGTGTTGCGACGGCAATGGTTCGATCCGCGTTGTGTTCCCGAAGGCGCTGAATATGCCGCATTTGCAGTTCCAAACGCTTGCCAAAAAGAGGGCTGGTCGTGGCTTCCTCCGGGAGCACCTGATTGACGATGATGCCCTGAGTGTGGATGTTCGTCCGTTCCAGGTCCGCAATGGCCCGTTCCATTTCCGCAATCGGGGTCGATTCCGGCAGGGTGACAAACAGCATCCCCGTTTCCGCCTCGTCTTGCAAGGTGCGGATGGCCGCATTCATACGACCCAACTGGGCCTCGTCCAACGCCGCGGTCTCCGCAGTAAAGGCATCTTTGTGCTCCAACTCCGCCTCATAGTCCCAGGACAGCTGCAGCAAACGAATGGTATGCCCGGTTGGCGCGGTGTCAAACACCGTCACATCGTATTCGTTACTCAGCACATAATCGAGAAACTCCTGAAACACCGCCACCTCCTCGGTGCACGGCGAATTCAACTCCTCATTCACTCGCTTGATGGTTTCTGTGTCCGAAAACTGTTCTCCGAGAGAGCCGAGCACCTGTTGACGATACGCTTCATACGCCGCCTTTGGATCAATGCGGACCAGCCACAGGTTGGAATCCAAAACCCGGCTTGGTGCGGAAGTCACCACCTGTTCGAATACATTTCCGGTGTGGGCCGCCGGGTCCGTCGTCACGAGCAGCGTCTTATACCCCTGATCCGCCGCAAACAGGGCGACTGTGGACGCCAGCGTCGTTTTTCCGACGCCACCTTTGCCTGCCAGGAAAACCCTGCGTCGCTTCGAGCCATTTGGGAGCAACAAATCGGCTGGCAATTTGTCATAGTTGAAGTGCATGTTGCAGGTCCCTCCCGACATGTTCAAGTATTTCCAGTCCCCTGATCTCATTGGCGTACAAAGGCATGTGACCAATCGGCCCCGAAAACCGGGTCGCCAATTCCCGAATATACGGCTCTTGTTTCTGCCATCTACGGCTGGAGTAGGGATGGGATCGCTCCTCTTCCGGGATCACCCCGTTTACAATGGCAACCTGATTCACAATGTTGAGCTTCCGAAGTTCATCGGACGACCGCAGCATTTCCTCCATGGGGAGCCGGGCTGGTTGGGTCACAAATACGAATGTGGTCATCTCCGGATCCTGCAATGCCCGAACTGCTTCGTCATATTGCTGTTTCGAAGCGGATAACAGGTCGACGCTGCCGATGCAGGTCTGCCCGCTGCCGCGCGCACTCTCCTCGATGTGCAAGCTCCAACTGCCCGGAAGCTCCAACAAGCGCAGTGTGTGGCCCGTCGGCGCAGTATCAAACACCACCCAGTCGTACTCCGGCTGGTGCATGCACGCGATGAACCGGTCAAAGGTCGCAATTTCCTCAGTGCAAGGCCCGCTCATCTTTTCCTCCACGGACTTGACCATCTCTTCCGGAAACAGTTCCCGGAGCGGAGCCAGCGCCCGATCTTTATAGGATTGTAAGGCTTCGTCCGGATTGATCTCTTGGATGAACAAATGAGGCACGCCATCAACAACTCGAACAGCCAAGCCCACTTCTTGCCCGAACACATCCCCCAAATTCGAAGCGGGGTCCGTTGTCACCAACAATGTCCGTGCTCCCCGTTTAGCCAACATCACGGCTGCGGCGGAGGAAAGGGAGGTCTTTCCGACCCCGCCCTTCCCCGAAAAAAACACATACTTCGTCATCACTTAAGACTCCTTTGCGGCCAATAGTTCGTCGATTTGCGGATAGCGACCCGTGGTCCGGATTTGCCCGTCGACGGTAACAATCGGAAGTACCTTCATGCCGTGCTTGAGCATTGTTTCATACACCTGCTGGTTCGAAGTAAAGGCAGCCGCGTCCCGGCTCAGCATATGACGTACCACCGTGTGACCTTCCGCTTTCAACTTCTCCACCATTTCGCCAACCCGAATTAGCTCCGGATCCGGAGACGTTCCGCATACGCCCGTTGAACAACACATTTCCGGATCAAAAATATCGATTTTCATTTTCAATTCCGCCTCCTGTCCGCACTTTGGTCAACAACAGTTCCCGGAACCACAACCACAGGACGAGTTTTGTCCTACCACCTTCAGTTCTGTTTTTCTGGAGCTGATTAACTCCTCCGCCAATTCATCCATTTTCATAGCGCCGGTGAGCTTGACCCCTCGCGCCAAAGTCAGAACTTCCTCCAAATCAGCATCCTTGGCTCCAAGTTCTCTCGCCTTCGAGACATGATGCTCCAGACAGGAGGCGCAACCTACGGCAAAAGAAGCCGCTACCTGGATCAGTTCCTTTGTCAGTTCATCCACTTCAATCCACCATCCTTATATAACGATTTATTTATATATTATACCCAACGACGGTTCTGTGCAAGGGAAACGCAGCTGATGTTAGGATCAAACTGTGGACAGAGCGAATCGAGAATGTAAAAATAAGTTGACTTCGAGGTGAGCCCTTGTGACACAGAAGTACGACAAAGAATTTAAACTGCACGCAGTAGCGTTGGCGCTCGAGAGTGACAGACCGGCGAGCGAAGTGGCTCGTGATCTGGGTAAGCGTCAACCGAACCACACCTTGCGCATTACATTCACGAAGATGCCCTGCCGTCAAGCGGGCAGGGCCTTTGTAATTTTCATTTTCTCACTCGAATCCCTTCAGGGAGCCCTTCGGACCAAGGC
>Ga0208683_100960_pt1 | contig 10233 bp, 18 predicted proteins | sample BED_Mat_host_9_1_FD_187141 | JGI IMG/M metagenome (GOLD analysis project Ga0208683, IMG submission 187141) | Extremophilic microbial mat communities from Yellowstone National Park, USA - BED_Mat_host_9_15 (SPAdes) (version 3) | ecosystem: Environmental > Aquatic > Thermal springs > Hot (42-90C) >... | reverse complement strand
TACACACACCTATATATATATCCCCACAACTCCCACCGTAGTGGGGCAACAATACAAAAAGAAATGTTGAAAAAATTCTCACGTTAAGCGTCCCACTATAGTGTGGGAATAGCGGTTTTTGCAGGGCCGTAACCTTTTTAAACTACGGAATTCCTCAATTCCTAATTGAGCGTGAACAGCATGAGTGGAGAGGGAACGGTCGTGGAGAACGTGGATAATGTGTATTCGGATATTTTGAAATTTTTTGAGAGGCCGAACAGGAAATTATCGGCCGGTGATTATGAGTTTCTTAGCAAGCTCTCTAAGGCCTATAGCGACCTTAAAGGTTTTGAGAACTCTTGGGGCTACATTTGTGATAAAGAGGGCTTTTACCAAGGAATCTTTAATTTTGCGTTTGAGGTATTCACGGCCGGCCTTAGAGTGTTAAAGGCTGATGAGACCGATAATAGGTATGCTTACGGCTTTGTACTTGAGGATTTGAGCAAGCTTATAAATACTGCTAAGAGTTGGTGTTCTATGATGTACAGAAGGGCTCAGAGGATTTGAGGTGAAGCCGTTATGGAGCAGGTAAAGACACAAACGCCTTTAAGTGAAAGGATAAAGGTGCTTGAGGGAAACATAAGAGGAAGGGTAAATGCGCTGATGGAGTATATCACGAAGCCGGATAGGGAGCTATCCTTCGCTGACAGGCTTTTAGCGCTTGACCTTTTTAGGGCCTATGAGGATTATAACTTGATTAAAGAAATATTAATGCCTGAGTGTGTAGATGAGGAAATTTACATGTTGGTGTCTAAGGACTTTGACGAGATAACGAATTATGCGGTAAAATATTTTAAGGACAATATAACGATAATGAAGGATAGACTGGGCTTTAGGATTTCCCTGTTTAAGCAGGATATCTACAGCTTCATAAAGGGCTGTGCTGAAATCTTAGACTAACCCTTTTCTTATCCCTTTTCTTTATACTGTTCTTTTTACTGGACACACCCCTAGTCAGTCAAGACATAGAAATATGAGCACCTAAAGAGAAAAAGTTTATAAACTCCGGAATTCCTACTATAGAGTGGCTCCAGAAGGGGCCGGGAACTATGTCCAAGAGGTCTCAGGTAGGAAAAGAGGGGCCCAGTACCACGGGCAATATTTCGGCTCAGCCTGAGCCCATGGTACACGGCCCTGAGGAAATAACCGAGTTAGATGTAAGCATAAGCCCAAGGGGTAAGGCTAAGGTCATTAAGATAGTCAAAGGTCTAATGAAGAACTTTATACCTGAGAACAAGCTAAAGTTTGGTCAAAACGACCCTGATTATGTTAGCAGAATAATGGACAGCCCGGCTGTCCAAATACAGTTTGTTACCGAAGACGGTAGATTTTTCAGGGAGACGTTCAGGCTGACGTTAGCAGGAAACAGCAAGCTCAGAAAATACATAAGCAGATACGGGAACCCTAAGGTAGGTCAAGAGGTAGAATATCAGGAAGACGGCCGGGGCTTCCCTAGGGTGTCTCTTTGAGGTGGGCTAAATGAGCGAAGAGGATAGCGAAAAGTCTTTTTTTGTTAATTGGCCTGTCATGGTGATATATGCCGGCCGTTTTGGTAAAGTTATTGACAACTTAGAGGCCAGGGGCTGTATATCTAAGAGCGTGGCCTTAGAGACTAAGAAAAAGATAACTGAGCTAGAAAACCTAATAGATATTGTAACCGTAACTCATGATGTAGAAAAGCAAAATAGGGCTGAGGACATTTTTCATGTTATAATGCTAACGCTTTTTGAGGCGTTAGACAATTGCTTTGATAAAGGTCTTGTCTATGAGGTGGGCTAAATGAGTGAAAACCAAGGCACTACACAGAACAACACACCAAATATAACGGTACGGGAATTTGATATCTCTCTGTGGGAGGATTTGCTACACTTCGCTGAACATGTTCTCTATGAGCTTAAAGAGGAAGGCTGTTTAGAAAAAAAGGACAGGGCATATTATGAAGCTGTAAGAGAGGCGCTTTTATGTGTATACCGTGAATATTTCCTTAAAGGTAACGAAGAACAGGAAAAAGTGTTTAAAGTAGCTGTAATTGAGGCGCTAAAGATATTTGTTGATAGGCTTTTCTTCTGTATTTGATTTAAGCTAACCTAAATTTTTCGCTTTTTTCCCTTTTCGGCTCTTGAATGCCCGCAAAAGATAGATTTATAAGCCCCGGGAATCCTAAATTTATGGGGCCTGAGAGTATGGGTGCACAGGAGCAGAAGGACACGGGACAGGCCGTGGGCCCTGAGGGCTACGTTTTTTCTGGTAGGACTCGCATATGCGCTGACCTGAGTCCACAGGACTATCAGCATTGGAACGGTCTCAAAAATGCGCTAAAGCCTTATGCTAAGCTGGTGTTTGGTAAGAACTTTAGGCTATCTGACAGCTTTATGCTGTTGGTACTGTTAAACAACCCTAACTTTGACACCTTTATGTATGAGAGCCTTAAGCTGTTTGCGAAAAACTACAACTTGCAAAGTAACGGCTGAATGAGCCCTTAAGGGCTCTCGGGCTGTGTTAAGGGGGTGTGTGAAGTGAGCTCTGACTATGAGAGGTGCGTATCATTCGGCGAAGTCATGAGGCTGTGTGAAGGTGAGTTCATAGAGATAACGCTAAAATCATATAGGACTATGTTCACAGTAAGGGGTACTGTTAAAGGCGTTAGTCCTAACGGCATATTGTTATCTGACGGGATAGCTGAGTACTTTATCAGGTCTTCGGAAATCAAATTGATAAAGAGGCTGAAGAATAATGTCAAGGCAGGAGACAGCACCTGAAGAGGTCTATTCTGGCGGTCTTATTTGCACACCGCCAGACCTTCACTTTTATAAGTCCTATTTTTTATTCAAGCCCTCAGATATTAAGTCTACCGTAGTATGTACCGGCCGTGGCTTTGGTTATGCTTTTTTCTACTATCAAAACGGTAAGCCTGTAAGCAGAACTAAGCTTAAGATACCTTCACTTAGGCCCTGTGTTGGACAGCCTACTGAGGGCTGTGTAAGGTGGGTTTCTGAAAACGGCCGGCTTTATGCTGAACAATATCAAAAAGGTAAATGGGTTAAGCTACCTTACACGCTACCTGAGGGCTACAGGGTAGTTGTAAGGCGTGTAGCTGTACAGGATATTAACGGCCCACCTTACTGTTATGCACAAGTTGAAAAAGAGGCCTATGGTATAACTCAGTTTGCTTCTGACACTTACTTGACTGTGCACTACACTAAAAAGAGCAAGCAAAAAGGACAGCACAACCTATATGTAGAGTGTCATTGCAATAAGGTCTATCAGGTAAAGAGCTATAAGACCGCATTAGACCTCTATAGGGCTATAAGGTCTAAAATAGCTAGGTGTGAAGACTGTATAGAGCACTATGTTACCTTGACTGTGTCTTTTGAGGCTATAGAGTTCACGGGCTATGAGTGTAGCACTAACTTTTTTGTTAAACAGGCTGACCTTGAGACGGCTGTAACGCAGACAGGTAACCTTGGTAGGGCCGGCTTCTGTTTCTACGGCCGTTACTTTGGACAGGAGCTTCAAGGTGAGAGGTGCTCATGAAGACCTTAATTTTTAATAAGTGCGGTAAGGGCGCTACTGACACGCTCTTTATTGACTTAGATATACCGTTTAACGAATTTAACGCTACCTTTAAGTACCCCTATGAGCGCCTGCTAGAGCTTGTCCTAGGTGATTACGGGTTTAACGTCTTATTTAAGCAATATAGCGAATCCCGCAACGGCTACACGCATTTGACGTTAGTAATTGACACCTGTGTAGACTATGAAAAGGCGTTAGTCCTCAAGTTCTTGCTTGGTGATGATAGGAACAGGATAACGTTACAGCTCTGGCGCCTGAGGACTATAGGTAACCCCTTAGACTACTTTAACAGCTCACACCATTAGCTTTTCCTTTTCTCTTTCTCTTTCTTAGCTAACGCCTTGTCCTAGGCCTAGTCCTATCTATAGACCGTAATCTTTTTAACCTTCTGATACTGTCTAGTAAGCGGTGCGTAGGGTATGGGTAAGGCTAAGTCCAAGGGGCTTGATGTAAACGTTGATGCATATAAGTACAAGCAGTTACAGTACAAGCTTGGCGGTAGGCTACCTGAGGCCACTAGCATAGAGATAGCTGAGCAAACTACCACGAACCAGCTTATGAACTACCAGATGTCTTATGGTGTGTTCAACAGGGTTTGGAGAGAGATAGTTGTCCCTGTGCTTGTTGAAAAGGGCATCTGGAGCCCTATGTGGGGCCCATATAAGGCCTTTACTAATGAGCTTATTAAAAAGGCCCTTGGCCTTGGTAGACAGAGGCCAACCATGACAGTTGATGAGGTTAAGACAAAGTGGACTAACATGGGCCTCAATAAGGACGTTGTGGATGCTATTGTAGAGAGAGTACAGACTAAGGGCAGGGAGCTGAAGATATTCGGTTAAAGCTAAAAGAAAAGAGAATTTATTTTTAGACTAAGAGTTCTTTTTATCCTCACTCCCTTTAGAGAGACTTTCCCTCATTTTGTCTAGCGTCTTCTGTATGTCCTCTATCTCTTTATCTGTAAACTGAGGCGTCTCTTCACTACCCTGCTTCTTGTTCATGTTCTGCAGGAACATCTGATAGAGCATAGCCTCAGGGCCTGAGGCTGTAGCAGAGCCTGCGCCCCTCTTCACCTCTAAGTCCTCCTGGAGCTTTCTAAACGCTATCATAGCCTGTCTTATGTACTCGACGTTAGCTATCACTATGCACATGAGCTTCTGAAGCTCAGGTAGGCTAAGGATTAGCTCAGGCGGTAAGCTCTCAGGCGTGCACTTCTTGGTATCAAAGCCCAGGAAGTCTGACACGGTCTATCACCCCTTCTCCTCAGCCTCCTTTATCTTCTTAACGTCTGCAGGTGTTGTACCTGTCCACATGTGAACTACAAGGGCCTGCTTATCTCCAAGGTACTGGAAATAGGCGTTAGCGTTAGTGAGCTGAGCCCTGACCTTTTTCTCTATATGCTTAGCGTATGTCTTCATATGAAGGACAAGCGTTAAGCTGTCAGGCGTGGGCTGTGCTACTAAAGCCAGCACACCGTGTTTAAGGAAAAAGCTCTCTATTTCCTTCATGCGGTACCTGTCAAGGGTGAAGTTGCTGAGGAACTTAAGGTTATACACAAGGGTGCTGTGCTCAGCGTCATATGTAGCGTTAGCTGTTACAGCGTTCCACTTAGCGTTAAATTCTTCTACGTGCTTATCAAGCGCAGGCCTCAGGACAGCTATAATGTAGCCGTAGCGGTCGTTCACCTTATAGAATGAGGCCTTTACACCTATGCGGTCAAGCTCACGGGTAAGCCTTATAACGTCAGGGTTGTTAGTAATATCATGCATTTCGTTAAGCACCCACTTAGAACATTGCTTTTAAGCCCTAAAAAACTTTACTAGCTCAGAGAGGTGTGTGTGAGGTATGAGCTCTCCGGCAACCGGCCTTAGCAATACCCTGTCTGCGATACAGGAGGCTATAACTGACTTCGTTAGTGGCGTCGCTTACGTCTTCGACGGTATTGCTCAGTTCTTCGTTCAGAACGCTACAACTATAGGGTACCTGCTCGCTACTGTCGGTGTTGCTATGTTCGTGCTGAACAGGACAGGCCTATGGGACGCGCTGAAGGGTCTGTTTAAGTCAGCGTTCTAAGGCCGAGTAAGCTAGAGCCATAAAAAGAAAAGAAATAAAACTTAAAAGAGTTTTTTTATATTTTTATTTTACTGAGCCTTCTTGTCAGTCTGGGGGCTAGATTTACCTAAAACCTTTTCAGTTATGTCCATTCCCTGCATAGCGGCTATAGCTAGTGCTAGCATGCTCTGGTCTGCTTGGATGCCTACAGTTGCGACATCTACTAGCTGTTTGCCTAGGTTCTCCATATGCTTATTATGTAAGTAGTCCATCACCAGATAAGCGATAATAACAGCGCCGAATGCGGCGAGAGCTACAGTTAGGAAAATACCTAGGTCAGATGACGCTATGGCTGACACTATCTGAGTCCCATTATATATACCTATCATAGTCTCAGCCGTCTACCTTGTTGTTCATCGGAGATTAAATATTTTACTTCCACAGGTCTAGAGCTAGCGTGGGGGACTGAGTTTGGTAGAAGTGCTAGGAACAGGTGATAATAGTTTACCCAATAACGCCATTCAGGAGGCCCGTTCATTCTTAGCTACCCTGGTAGCGGCCTTAGCGACTATCGGTAATGAGCTCTATACATGGTTTCTGTCAATAGCTAACCGCTTTATCAACTTCTTTGAGGCGTACCCGATTGAGGGAACAATGTTTATAGCCAACATGATAATACTGTTCAGCTAGGGGTGAGATAGGTGTCAGGTCTGCTTGATATGATGTTAAGCGGTTTCCCGGTTAAGCCTAAGACGCCTCCGCAGGTAAACCAGAACAGCATAGAGCTGACGCTTACAGCTGACGAGCTTAAGGCGCTACTCTTCGGTAAGGCTGACCCAAGGTATCAGAACCTGATAGACGTCGAGATAAGGGATAACAAGCTGATAGTCAGGTTTAAGCTGTTCTGACGGTGATAAGGAGGCGCTAGAGCCATGAGCTTCATAGTGAGTCTTTTTAGCGACGTTGCGAGCGCGTTTAGCCAGGCGTTTAGTACAGTTGAGAGCTTTTCCTCAGATATAGGTAGCTCTGTGTCCTCGGGTCTAAATGCCCTGAGCTCTAGCGCCTCCAACCTGTTTAGCAACATAACTTCAATTCCTCAGGCTATTGTCTCAGGCCTCTATGCGTTTGGCTCTTGGCTTTGGAAAGGAATCTACGACTTTGCTAAGTCAGTAGGCACAGCGTTTGCTACGGCCTTTGACTTCTTAAGAAGAGGCATAGAGACACTAGGTAGCTGGATTTACCAGGGCCTATCGTATATATGGCAGGGCATGTTAGGTCTCGGCAACTGGCTTTGGAGTGCACTAGTTACACTAGCTAAGTATATCTGGAATGCCCTAAAGGCGCTCTATCAGACTATAGTAGATTGGGTTAAGAGTATAGCTGACACTATATCTTCTTGGTTCAACGGCATAGCGTCAGATATAGATAACTGGCTCTACGGTATGGCGTGCAACCTAAGGAGCAAGTTATCAACTATGATATTTACCGATATAACGATATGGGGCGTAGGAAAGACCTTAGAGAACATGTTCGACGGTAAAATGAGCATTAAAGGTGCTATAGCTAGAGGTATAACTGCCCCATTAGCAGGTATGCTTGCGGCAATACTCTTTGACGCAGTTATACCGGGATGCACTCAGAAGACGCAGAGCTTTGTACTTGCTCCTAGGGCTATATCCATATCGCTGCCTGTTGAAGAGCTCCAGGAGCCCGAGCTGATAACCGGAACCATGGGCTTCGGCCAGTTCTCGCTGCCGTACAGCCTTGAGCTGACGCCAATACTTAGCTATGTGTACACGGTAACGGGACAGACTATCAGCTCTGAGAGCTTCGGCCTAATACTCAGCCCAAGTCTGACTTACACCTCACAGGTAACTGGAGTACCGATAACTGCTGAGAGTGTAAGCCTTACAGCTAGTCCGAATCTGACGTACACCTCTAGTGTAACAGGTCAAGTTATAGGGCCTGAGAGTATTAGCTTAACACTTAACCCGAGGCTGGTAACTCCATATAGGATATATGAGAGTGTAACTGAGACGGTTAGCGGCAGTCCAAGCTCTGTAACGCCTAACACGGTAAGTGAAACGACTAGCGGCAGTCCAAGCTCTGTAACGCCTAACACGGTAAGTGAAACGACTAGCGCTAGCACAAGCTCACAAACTATACAGTCTGAGAGCTATAGCTTAACTGCCAGTCCAAGCTTGACATATATGAGTAGCGTCTCTGGACAAGCAGTAAGCCCTAAGAGTACAAGCTTAACTGCCAGCCCTAAGCTGACTTACACCTCTAACGTAACGGGTCAGGCAGTTAGCCCTGAGAGTACCGGCTTAACGATAAGTCTTAAACTAACGTACACCTCTAACGTAACCGGTCAGGCTGTCAGCCCTGAGAGTACAAGTTTAACTGCTAGCCCTAAGCTGACTTATATCTCTAGCGTCTCTGGGCAAGCAGTTAGTCCTGAGAGTACAAGCTTAACAGCTAGTCCAAGCCTGACGTATGCGACGCAGGTAACAGGGCCGGCCTACGTTAATCTAACTGCCAGCCCGAGCCTGACGTACAGCACTAGTACGTCATCTAGCACATCATCTACAACAACTGGTGGAGGAGGCAGTCATACAATTACTTCAGAATAAGCTAACAGTTGAGATGTGTTAAGCTAAGCTGGTAGCCTCTAAAAGCTTTTAACCGTTTTAGGTCTAAACTATATAAGGTGTAGGGAGTTGATGGTAGCACCTGACGCTGTTAGTGAGGAGGATATAGATAAACTCATTATACCTGATGAGTTACCTGATGAGCCGACGTTTAAGGCTTACATAGAGGCTAAGGTTTACGATAAGGAGGGGCATATCATACAGTACCATAAACAGCCAATGAGAAGTCTAACGCAGTACTTCTTAGCACTTATGTCGATACCGCTTATAGGTACATTCCAGGGTAGTTCAAATTATACAGCTACAGGTATCCTAACTAACACGTTAGGTCTGCCTAGCCAGGTAAGCGTATACGCTTATACTCCTAATATCTCATGGCAATGGTCAATACAGGTTGGCTCAGGTACACAGACGTTCAGCCCAACGCTTAACAGCTTAGCTGCGCCAATACCTAACGGCACAGCAGTAGGAGACCTGCTATATGGCGCAATAGGTGTAACATATACAGCAACAGCGATATATATAGTGGAGTCGGTTTCTAATAATACTGGTAACACCATAAATGTAACTGAGATAGGCCTTCAATGTACTATATACCTTCAGTACCAGAACCCTAGTAACGTATATGCTGTTAATACTTATAATTTCCTTCTATCCTATGACACTTTTTCGACGGCTATTTCAATACCTGCCGGCGGCATGGCTGCATTTCAGATAGTTATATCGTTCACGGGGTGATAAGTAGCTATGATAGTAGGTGAAGAGGTTAAAGATATTAATGTCAAGGTACCCGAGGATTCGTATGATACTGGTAAGTACATGCCAACGTTTAGCGCCTATATTATAGCTATAGTAAGGGATTCTATGGGTAGGGTAATCAATGTCCACAGGCAGAGGTCTCACAGTCCCACGGCTAACTTTATGGGCCTTTTTCTTCCCTTAAATTGGTATGGAAGTAGTAGTAACTCGTTTACTTTAACTAATGCGACGGGAGGCACATATAAATATACACCATCTCTTGGCCAATTCGCTATGAATATAACATATCCAAGCGTTGATGGGTATCCGACATATCTTATCGGTATCCAAGTGGGTAGTGGTCAGCAGACAAATACCTTTAACGTTCACAATCTAGCAGATCCTATAGCTAACGGCTCTGGCGTAGGGCAATTAGTCTATGGTTCACCATCAGTATCAACAGGTGTCTCAGTAAGCGGTAGCTCAGCATATATTTATATAATGCAAACATTCACTAATCAGTCTGGAGGTGCAATTAGTGTTACTGAGCTTGGAATAATGGTAGCAGTACAAACAGGTGAAGCATCTTGGGGTTCTACCACTAACTGTGGTAACCTATTGGTCTGGTATGACGTTCTAAGCTCTCCGATATCAGTACCTAACGGCGGGAGCGTTACCATATACTATACCTTCACAGTAAACCCGTAATGCCCGGTTTAGGTAACGCTTTTAACCTTTAACCCTTATACAGGTAGATAGGGGTAGACGTATATGGCGCTTGTAGGTCTAAATAAAGATGAGCTTGACCTTAGCAGGCTTCCGGCTGACGTTCACTATGACCCTAAGAGAGACGATGCAGATAACCTGTCAGGTGTGCAGATAAAGGCGTCTATAACGTTTAAGATAACCGACGCTAACGGCACAGTTATAAAGGAGTGGACGGAGCCGGCTCACAGCCTTACTCAAAACTTCACCCTGTTTGTGTATGCGCTTTGGGCCTCTACGTCAGCTGAGCTGTCAGATACATCAGGTTACGGGCTGTCTGTAAACGGCGCAAGCGGCGGTACAATGGCTATTAACGCTCCATCAGGTAACAACAGCTACGGCATAGTTGTAGGCTCAGGCGCTTCGGCTGGCAGTACTCCATCACCTTCACAGAGCAACCTAGTAGCCAAGATACAGC
>Ga0208683_100956_pt1 | contig 10252 bp, 7 predicted proteins | sample BED_Mat_host_9_1_FD_187141 | JGI IMG/M metagenome (GOLD analysis project Ga0208683, IMG submission 187141) | Extremophilic microbial mat communities from Yellowstone National Park, USA - BED_Mat_host_9_15 (SPAdes) (version 3) | ecosystem: Environmental > Aquatic > Thermal springs > Hot (42-90C) >... | reverse complement strand
CATGTCTTAAAATATTACGCATGAGGAAGCTATATTAATTTCGGTTGACCTTCAACAATATCCTTTGCGATCTCGATTAATTAAAAGTTTTTAAGGAAAAATCTATTTAATTCAAGGAGATTCGCATAACATTGAAACACTGAAAAAGATTAAAGCAATATTTAGAGATAATAAGGTCGATTTTCTTTTTATAGATGCTGATCATAGCTATGAAGGAGTCAAGAAGGATTTTGAAATGTATTCTCTTTGGTTAGAAAAGGCGGAATAATAGCTTTTCATGATATAATTCCTTCTGGTTATCCTACAGTTTATAAATTTTGGAATGAAGAAAAGGAAAAATACGAATATTTGGAAATAATTAAAAATAGAAATCAAAATTGTTACGGCATAGGTATCATTTTTATTAAATAATTAACGCTAAAAATCCTAATAATGAAAGAAATGGAGCGAGCATATTCCATTAATGTTTGTTGAAATTTGAGCATTTAAATCATAAGTAATCTTTAAATTATAGCTATGAAAGAATGGTAGAAGAATATTACAAGTTATATAAAGAAGCAATGCAATATAAATAACAATTGTCAAGGTAGTGGACAGATACTTTTACTAAAATAACGTGTTTTATAAAGAGAAAACTTCCATTGAGTGTAAGGTATTTACGACGTGAACAGAAACAGGGTAAAAGTTGCCCCTTGTAGTATACTGTTAAAGTAGCTGTATATCTAATATAATATAGTATAAGGAGAGCTACTTGTACAAGGTACTGTAAGTATTGGCAGTAAGCGGTATAGCGCCAGGCTGTACACTTCGGTGCCCTGGGTTTATGTCTCCTTTTATCTTAACGAAAGTTAAGGGGACGGAAGACCCCATCGTGAGGTGGGATGGATAGCCCCTGCTTTGTGTACCTGTTCAAATTTCTCAGATGTCAGGCTCATTGGACGACTTAAAATTCGAAATTACAGGTCAGTTTGAAAGAAAGTCTCACGTGAACCCTAATAAAAATTGAAGTAGCACACAAAGCAAATCGTTAGTCAAAGTTTAAATAAAACTAATCTACATAGTATTTAATGAGTAATTCTGGCGATGACTTGTTTAAGAACTTCAATGATGGTGAGGTTAGTGAGGTTCTTCGTAGGTGCGTTGGTTGTGGTAGGTTCGTGGTCATAGGGCCACCGAGGAGTGGTAAGACATTCTTCATAGAGAACCACTTGAGGAATAATCTAAACACCAACGTCACCATTGAAGAGTATACGTTAGGTGTCCTCACAGCCGCCAATACCGAGGGTGGGTTGGGGCTTCGTGAGAGGGTTATTAAGTATTTTGAGAGGATAATGCCCTTGATTAAGAAGTTTTGGGACAGTGTGGAGGTTAAGGCTGAGGAGTTGAAGAGGGTCCTTGGTGATAAGGGCCCCAAACCGGTTGTTGAGGAGGCTAAGAGGAGGATCGGGGATTCGCCTCACAGGGCTTACTACATACCGTGGAAATGCGTCGAGGAGCCTAGTTTATGCGGCTTCGGTGCTGATGTTGGTAGGGCGTTGAAGTTGATCAAGGAGGCCTTTGGGGATAGGAGGATTAAATGGTTTGGGGTTAAGTACGTACCGCCGGGTTTGGTCAAAGAGGTTGTTGACTTGATTAAGGAGAAGGGTGAGGAGGGGGCTAGGGATGTGTTGAGGGGTTGGGTTGATGCGTACTTCGAAGCCATTAAGACTTTGGACAAGGTTCTCGGTGTGAGGGAGGAGTTGCTTGAGTGGGGGGCGGTGTCTGTTGAGTACCTGGAAAACTTCGTGAATTACTACGCGATATACGTAATTGGTAGTTTAGCCACAGCCCTAATGGGTGCGCCTGCCCTAGCCCTAATCGCGGTACTCACGCACATGGCATTCAAGAAGAAGGAGGAGAAGAACTACGTCAAGGAGATCATTGAGTTAAGGAAGAGCCTTGAGAGGTTAAGGGTGGGGAAGCCGGGCGGCGGTTTTGAGTTTAATGAGTTGGGTAAGTTGTTGGTTTATAGGGTTGCCTACGTAATGAGGATGAGCTATGATGAGGCTTATGAGGCATTAATGGACATAACTAGCTTGAAGACAGATGAGTTGGAGAAGACGGTTAATGAGATTGAGGGGAGGATTGAGGAGCTTGAGGCGAAGGTGAACGAGCTCAACAACTGGATTAACCTACTCAAGCAAGGGGTTGCCGCCAGCATCACCATTACCGGTAAGGCCGATTTCGAGCAAGGCATCGTTTACCCAAACATCAGTGTTGAAGACAGTGAGTTGAGGATTAGGGTTGAGAATAGGTACCACAACATGGTTAAGACCAAGAGATTCAACGAATTGGTTAATGAGGTTAGGGGTAGGCTTATGAATGATGGTGTTGTTGTGGTTGTTGGGCCCAAGGGTATTGGAAAGTCCACGCTAGCAGTAGCCACAGTATGGGAGTTACTGAACAACTACGAGGTTGGTTTAATCGCACGTGTTGACGTGCTTAATGAGGATAACTATTCAAGATTCCAAACATTCATCGAGAACTACAGTAAAGAATTCGTAAAGTACTTCCGCAAGTTACTCATACTCTACGACCCGGTGTCAACTGAGACCTATGAGGAGGAACCCGGTACTCAGCCTCAGCAGGGTGAATCGGCAGAGGCTTATAAGGTAGGGGCTAGGTACGCGAGAATACCGAAGGATATTGAGACAACAATCGGATACTTAATAAAGATTAGGCATTCAAAGACACTTAGTGATTCAGGACAAACCATACTCATTGTACTACCGAGCGATGTCTACAATGCATTGAATGAGGGGGCGAGGGATGCGCTGGAGAAGTACAAGCTTGATGTCTCACAGGGACTCATTAATACCGAATTCCTAGCAGAGTTGATTGGGGAGTACACAAAGACAGAGGATAAACCCAATGGGTGTGCACTAAGCGATGAGAAACTTAGTGAATTAGCCGGCAATGTGGCCAAGTTCGACTCAGGTCACGCATTAATAGCCAGGCTCATTGGTGAGGAACTGGCGAGGAACAACTGCAGTGTCGGTGAGGTCGAGAGGCTAATTAGTAAGGCTAGGGGTAAAGCCAAGGCATTCATAATACTACACATAAACGGATTATTCAAAGTCCATGATAACTCCAACGCAACCAAAGAGGCTTTGGTTAAGGTCTTTGCATTGAGGAGGCCATTCATTAATTGGGTGAGGCCCGGTGATCCGATACTGACGCCTGGTGTTGTCAAGTTGATGGATGTTACTGTGTTGAGTGGTTGGTTGGCTCTTAGGCAGCATGACCTAATCGAGGAGGCGATTGGGAAGCTGCTCGACTGCATAGAAGGTAAGGGTGAAGGGTGCAAGGACCTTGGCAGTGCATTAGAGCCCTGGGTGCCTGGAACTGTTAAGATATTGGGGGAGGTCTCGAAGAAGGTAAGTGATAATGGCAGTGCCGTGATATACTTCGTAGATAACTACGGCGAGAAGCTCACAGACACACTAAGGATCTTCAGCAATTGCTGGAGGAGGGCCGCATTGATCATTGGATTAGCCTTGGCTGGGTTTGGTTCGGTGCCTAAGCCTGAGGACTTACCTGGAGATGTCATCGAGTCCCTCGGTGATGCTTTGAGGGGGTGCGGTGTTGATGATTACCTGCTCGTTGGTAACAAAATACCGCCATTAATACAGCACCTAATCCTCACTTATGTACGTGTCTCGACCGAGGCATTCATCGATAGGTACGGTGAGGCTGTTGCCGAGGTATACATGGTCCTAAATAACGCCAGGAAGAGGGGCGATATTGTTGCTGTTGAGAGTCCTTATGTTCTTGGACTAGCCTCAATAATCGCCAATGCCGCTGAGTCGGGCAGGGCCGTCGAGCCCGGCGACGCCGATGTTGCATTGTACATAGTACCGTCCGTTATTCCTCTCGTCCCATCACCATTCCACATTATCTCAATACTGGGTGCCTTAGAGCCGTTGCGCGATAAGGCACCGCATATGTACCTCAAACTACTAGCCCAAGCACCGAATATAGGGATCCTTGACCATTACATGGTTAGGTACATATTTGATGGGTTGAATGAGGTTCTAGACAATTACGGTGATAGGGTTAAGGGGCATGCCTGGTCCCTCGTCCATGCGATAATAGCCTACACCAACTTACTTAAGAGATACCCTCAATATTTCGATTATGAGACGATTAAGTATATGATTAGTAGGGTTACTGGTTTGCGGAATGAAATAGGCGGGTTCAACTCTAGCCTAGGCACCATTGCATGGGCAATTGCGTTGACCCCAGCGTTAATGCATGAGTATGTGAGGGGGCTTATGGAGAGGGAACGAGGCATTGATGTGGTTAGTAAGGCTAATGAGGTTCTTGGGGAACTAAACAAGTTGAGGGAGAAGGTTCAGGAGTTAATGAGGGATGAGGGCTTCATGAGTTATGTCGAGTCTAGGATCATGTATATCGAGGCTGATGAGAAGGAAGTTAGGGGGATTATCCTTGAGGAAACATCGCTTCTTAAGCATGCGTTGGCGCATTATAGGTTTGGCAATGATGAGCTTAAGGAGGCGGAGAGACTATTTAATGAGGCGGCTGGGGAGAATAGGGAAATTGGTGACTATCAAAACTACCTAATTGATCGTCGTTTGGCATTGCGTGCTGAGGCTATTGAGGGTTCGTTAGTTGGCGATAAGTTGGTTGATGAGTTTCGGCAGTTGTACGAGGAGGCATTTAATGAGGAGCATTTCGAGCCCACGGCTTTGTACATCAGTTCTGCATCGTTTACGCTTGGTGAGTACCTCGTGTCCCTAGCCTTAACGGGTGGTGAGGGGGTTAAGAAGATTAAGGAGCTACTTGAGAAGCATTTGTGGGTGCTGAACGCCAATGAGCAAGCCTCAGTCCTGACCAAGCTAACACTCAACGCCCTACTCAGTCCAAAGGGTGAGTTAAGCAGCGGGCTTGAGGGTAGGATTGTTGTTGCACCGCGGGAGTTAATTAAGGCATTTAAAGACGAAATGTATAGTGGACTCCTACCTGCGTTAAGGGTTAATGATTTTCGTGTCTCATTAAATAAGAAGTCGGGCTTGTTTAAGGAGTTTGGCGTTAATGTAGATAAGTTGTTTGATGAGTTTATGGAGTTGGTGGGTGGGCTTGATGGTAAGTCCCTAGTTCAACTGCTTGCTCCCAAATCCTCACGTGCTCGGTTAGCCCTCATGCTTTACGCATTAATCAATGGTGATGAGAAGCTAGCCAAGGCTCATGCACTTAGAGGAGCTGTGACACTCTCTGATAAACTGCCTACAAGGCTATTCTTGGACGTTTACAGAGCATGTGAGCAAGGTTGCGACTTGAGTAATGAGAATCTCAGGCAAGCCATCACCAAACTATTCCTAATTCATATTTAATCTTGAATACTGTTGATTTTTGTTATTTACATTCCCTTTTGACGACCTCTTTATAAGCCCGGGCTCCCCACTTTTATGATACCTGTTTTCCACCTATTAAGATTGGCCTTGGGATTTAGGGGACTCTTAAACATATCGGCAGTTCGGCTTAGAAGACTTAAACAATGCCGGTTTTACTAATATGCTTGAGGGGGCTTGGGTTTACGAGCACCTAGTGAGACCAAAGCCTAGGTTAGTAGGTCCTTTGTTAGTATTTAGAAAACTCTGAAGCTGGAAAAATACAGTGGAAGGGCAAAAAGGACCTCAGCAAAGGGCCCTGGAATTTGGGTTAAGGGCGGTAGCCCTTATACAGCGGACAAAGCAGAAATGTAGCGTTAGGCAATGCCCCAGTGGGTATTGCCGTCAAAGAAGCAAAGCCTCCTGAAGATGGAAGTAAACAGTAGAAATCTGCGGTTGAGGTCGGAGAGGTAGAAAATACATGTAAGAAGTTCTATGCAGAATTTTCAAAAGAGAGAAATCCGGGTTTTTAAATATTTTCAGATATTGAGGTGGAATGAGTCAAAGAAAAGTTGATTATAAAATATTGGGACTATTAAGGGAAGGAAAGACTATACTAATTCCCATATGTGAAGATACAACAACATATATGAAATTGAAAGGCAAAGAAATAGAGAGCGATATTGTATTTTCTAGTATAAAGAAACTGGTTAACGAGAATGCTGTAGTTTGGTTATGGTACTGGTGGGATGATGATTGTTAATGTAGAGATTAATTATAACATAAAGAGAAGTATTAGATGAAGAATTTCTGAGATAAGGAATATTGTGGATACTAATAAGATTAAGCTCTCATTCGCACCTGCATTAGAATTGAGTTCGTTAATAGAGAAAGAGCTTTAAAACAAGTAGAAGAGCTTGCTGAGAAAGGTACTAGATTCCCAATTGTTGTCTTTGGTCCTGAGGGTTGTGGTAAAACTGCATGGTTAAAGCAAGCTACCTTTATATTAAGAGAACTTGGCTTTGAAGCTATTTATATTGATCCATTGGGTAGAGATTTCATTGCTAATACTGAGATAAAAGAAGTAGTTAAGAAGCTTACTGAAGCTGCTGCAGAAGTTATTGGTGTAGCTCAAGTTAAATTAGCTTCTCTAGCTCTAGACATTATGAAGGATTTTATAAGCAGATGGGGAAAGAAACGTGTAGCTATACTTATTGATGAGGTTTTCCAAGCCATTGGACTCGATAGGGCTGAGATCTATGTGAAGAGTTTGCTGAATCTAATTGAATATCCGCCAGCAAGTTATGAAGCAATTGTTTCAATTGTAGCTACAAGTGAGGGAATAACGAGGGGTAAAATTGGTAGACACTAATGGGCTCTATTGAAACCTATGTGGAATATATCTAAGAGTAGTTTTGAAGAGCTTTACGAAAAAAATACCAGGCCAAAAACCAACATTTGAGAACATCTGGAAGATTACTGGTGGCAATCCAAGAATGCTTGCACAACTATATGAGTTTGAATGGGATGTAGAGTTAGTTACTAGAAACCTTGCAGAATCTAAGAAGCTAGATACATTCATATCTTCTCTTAGTAACGATGAAAAGAAATGGCTTTCAGAAGCTATTATAGACCCACATTCATTATTAACTAGGGATAGAATACCTCTACTCAACAAGCTTGTTGAGTTAAACCTAGTTATCGATGCGGTTCCAGAAAGAGATCCTAGAATATGGATAGATGTACCTCCACTAGAAAGAGATCTAGAATTAGGTATAGGAAAGCATATTTCTTGGCAGATACCAATATATAAGGAGAGTATTAAGAAAGTTTTGATGTGATAGACTTAATTTTTATTCACAGAAATCAAACGAATTTCATAGATAGAGATATAGATAGTTATGATGCCATTTTTATAATAGAAAGTAGTATCCTTTATTTTCAACCTAAATTATATTGCAAATAGTATTACAAACCGTCGTAATGCGACCTTAAAATTTATGCCAAGATTGGCTTCAGGTGATTGGAAGGAATGGCTTCAATATGCCAAGAGCGACTATGAGGAAGCTATTTCTGCACTGAATAGAAATGCTTTTAAAGAAGCATGCTTTCACGCTCAACAATCCTGTGAAAAATTGCTTAAGGCTATCTTGATTAAACGAGGCATGTTCATACCAATACATGATTTAAGTGAGCTAGCACGTGAAACGGGTATTGAAGAACCAATTTTATTAAATAAATTATCTAAGTTAACCATTCACTACTATGCTTCTAGATATCCTGATGCAGCAAGAAGGGCTATGATAAAATATGATTTAAATACTGCAAAAGAATGTATTGATGTTATGAGAAAATTATGGGATACACTAAGAAAATACTTAGAATAGATATAGGAAAAATTTGGAACGGAAAACTAGCAATAGAGTATTTAGCAGATTATATAGAACAATTATCCAAGCTTACAAACGTAAGAGCCGTCGTAGTTATAGGTTCTAGAGCTAAAGGAAACTGGAAGCTAAGCAGCGATATAGATGCCATAATAGTTGTAGATAAAGCTGTATCATATACCGAGTTGCCATCCCTTGGAATGGTTGATCCAAGGATATATACAGTAGAAGAGCTTTTTGATGCTATAAAAACAGCTGAATATGAGCTTATAGAAGCATTTGAGGAAGGAAAAATAATTTACGATGATGGAATATGGAAGGAAATGCAAAAAACATATGAGAAAGTTAAAGAAAGGTTAAAGATAAGTAGGTACAAGAAGGGATGGAAAATACATGCAGAAACAAAAACATGAAAAAAGCACTTCAGCTTTTTCAGAAGACTGGAAAAAAGCGGAGAGCTTAATGCGAGTCACAAATTAAAATGTGATCCTTGAGCAATATCGTGAAAAGGATAAAGCTGCGCTTCGAAGATCTTCAAATTGAATTTACAGATAGAGACAGAGCGCTTAGTCAAGTGTCGGAATGGGCTGATAGAGGCACTGGAGTTCCAGTCGTGATTTTTGGACCTGAAGGTTGTGGAAAGACTGCCTTCCTGTTACAAGCAACAGCAATGCTTAAAGAGAAGGGCTACGACGTATTTTATCTACATCCATTGGACAAAATTTTCGAAGCAGAGGTGGAGGAGGTGGATGTAAAAAGAGCATTCCTAGATCTTGCTCAAAGAGCTATAGCAGAGGATGCTTTGGCCAGCGTAGCATGGGCAATATTCGACTTAGTACGCGAAGTCCTTAAGAGAAGGAGAAGAAAAGTAGCAGTCATAGCTGATGATGTGTTTCAAGCAATAGGACTTGATAAAGCGGCGATTTACGTCAAAGGCTTGCTTAACATGATAGAACATCCAGTTTATGACTACGAAAAAATGGTCGCGCTAGTAGTGACTAGCGAAGGCTTAACACGCTATGAAATCGGAAGGCACAGGTGGTCTGAGATCTTACCCATGTGGAACATGAACAGAGAAGGATTCGAGCAACTCTACCAGAAAATACCAGGCCCAAAGCCACCACTTGAAGAAGCATGGAAGCTGACGGGAGTAAATCCTTACATGCTACAGGAGCTATACAGAAAGCAGTGGAACGTGGATGATATAGTAACAGGGATCATTGAAGCTAAAGCTTTGAGAAGATTCGTAACCTCAATGAAAGAAGAGGAGCGGGGATGGTTGAAGGAGGTGCTAGATGATCCTAACACGCTTTTCACGAGGGAGAGGTTATCTCTACTGCACAAGCTGGTTGAAATAAACCTTGCAGTAAGCGATATGTACAGCAGAATTCCGCACCTCTGGATAGACCTACCGCCTCTCGAAAAGGACCTAGAGCTGGGCATAGGCAAATATGTAGCATGGCAGACACCTCTTCACAGAGAAGCCATAAGGAAAGTCTTATGAAGATATGAAATCTGCGACACTAGGATTATTGCAATATCTGCCCGAAATCTTAGGTAGAATGCAGTATCATGGCTTGTTGTTCTAAATAGAGATAACTTAAATTGTTCAAAAATAAATAGAGAAGAAGATCCTTTTATTCCATTCTTAACATCCTTACATAAATGAAAGCCTCGCCATTTATGGCGGGGATGAAAAGGCTTAAATAATTAAAATTTAAATTTTTTTAGGAAATTCAGTGACGCTCCTCCTAAGCTTGATAGAGGGCTTTATGGGACTTAAGGAGGAGCATTCAGTATTGCAATTATTTAATGAAGGATTCTTATTAGAATCCAGATTTAGGGTTGGCAACCCTTTTAATGAAGGTTCCTTTTTAGGACCAGATAAAATGGGGGAAGCTCTGATCCTCCCGACTGTCCAGCAAATGCGATATGTAGCTCCGAATCAATGCTGGAAACCAATGAACCTCTCTAAAAGGGAACCCTCACCCTTCTAGGGTGGGGAGGAGGTCAGAACAAACATGGTAATAACCGTAAAATGCCCATCAAGAATTTTCTTTATTTCATCTTCATGGCTTAAGATCATTGGTTTTTTGCATATGGAACTGAAAAAAGCATAGGTATATTCCTTGGCCCGTTTAAATTTCTTATAGCTTCCTGCTAAAAAGTAGCTTTAAAAATCCTAGAATACCTGAATTCCTTTTCTTAAGGCCGGCCAGTATCCCTGTTGAGAAGCTCCTGTTGGCGGCCAGAAGGATTGTTCAGGGTGGTGTGTATCCATATTATTCAGCTATGAGGGTGTTCTAAGATTAAGGAAGGGATATTAAGATGAAGGTTGGAAGGAAAAATTACCAAAAATCTCAGAACAATTAAAACTTTTTCGTGCTCATGGAGGTAAGATATTGCTTGTCCAACTGCTTTGGCATTTCACAATTTAACCATAAAGGATTTGACCGATAATTTAGATGGGGTACG
>Ga0208683_100954_pt1 | contig 10257 bp, 8 predicted proteins | sample BED_Mat_host_9_1_FD_187141 | JGI IMG/M metagenome (GOLD analysis project Ga0208683, IMG submission 187141) | Extremophilic microbial mat communities from Yellowstone National Park, USA - BED_Mat_host_9_15 (SPAdes) (version 3) | ecosystem: Environmental > Aquatic > Thermal springs > Hot (42-90C) >... | reverse complement strand
CGTTCCCGAATGGCCCGCTGCATGGCGAGCATTCGGGGCCGCCAGTCCGGCGACTCGGACCACGCGATGACGATGAATTCGTCGCCGCCGATACGGCCCACGAGCTCATCGGGCCGGGCCTCGTCCCGGAGCGCCTGCGCCACGAGGCGCAGCACGCGGTCCCCGACCGGATGCCCGTACGTGTCGTTGATATGCTTGAAATGGTCGATGTCCACGATGCCGACGATCGCGTGGCGCGCGCGATCTTCCCGAGCGACCTCGAGGACGCGCGGCCACCTCCGCTCGATGCCAAGCCGATTCCAAACTCCTGTAAGAAGATCGCGTTGGCTCGCGTGTTCGGCGACCCGCAGCGCCATGATCATGTCGAGCGCCAGCGAGACCTGAGCCGAGCAAGCCTCCATGAGCGCATGGCTCGTCTCCCAAGTGATGTGGACCACGGGCTCCGTGCGCGCCGCGACCATCGCGCCGCGCACTTCTTCTCGCGAATAGAGGGGCCACACGCCAAACTCCAGCACGGACAAGGACGTGAGCCACGCGCGAAGTTCGTCGTGCGGGATGTCCTCGACCAACAACCATCGTCCAGTCGGCACGCCGAGGGTGAGGTCCGATCGCAGGAGCTCTTCCACGCATGGCGCGATGGGACCTTCGGCAAACACGCCAAACGTGTGATAGACGGCCGGCGGCTGTGGCTCGCCCCCCGTCTCGACGCCTCGCTTTCGGTAGATGAAGAGCCCCCCATTGACCGCCGCCAGCTTGGTCAGCGCCTCGGCGGCAAATTGAAACAGTTCCAATCCGCGCTGCGCACGTCCCCAAGTCCGCGTATGTTGGAAGAGCGCACTGAGCGAACCCGCGTCCATCTGCACCGTCACCCTGCGATCCGACCTGCCCCCACCGTGCTTGGTGGTGCTTATGCTGTGATTGTACGCGTTTCAGCGCCTTTAGGACAGAGCCTTTTCCCATATCTCGGCCTGATGCTCGCCGTAGAGCGACCAAAGCCCATTCCCCTGTCGAAAGACGAGCGTGGGATACCCGAGCGGTGCGTACCGGTCCCCTGCAGACGGCGTGAGGATAAAGACCTCTTCGAATGGCGCCAGATGCAGCGCCGCGTCCTCTTCGCGGGCAATGCGAACCGCGGTCTGGAGCGACGTGCCGGCCGGATACCCGACGTTGACAATCACAGGAGGCCGTTTCAGGCGATGGCGAATGGAGGTCAACAGTTGCAGCGTACGCTGGCAATGCGGACACCAGTACGCCGCAAAGAGAAGCGGTTGGTGTTCCGGCGTGAGCACCTCCTGTCGACCGCTCACCGTCCAGACCGTCACCTCGCCGTACAAGCCTGAGGAAGCGGGCCGAGGATCCCAGCGCGGATCCTGCCCGTCGTTCATGGCTCCCGTGAGATTCTGAAACACCAGGGGATGCGTGCGATCCCGCCCGGAGCTTTTTGCCGCTTGCCCGCTCGCCGCAGAACTTCCGATGACACCGCACCCCACCGCCAGCATGGCGACCCATCCCGCCAACACGAACGCCCACGTCCGACGCATACGCGCCCTCCCTCTACAAAGCGTGTCCTTCGCCACCATAACGCGGCTCACAGCTTGCCGCAATCGCGTACAGGAGACATTCGTCGCCTTCGGGAGGCGCGTGCGTCACGCATGCCCATGGGGCCGGGAGACAAGCGTCGCCTCCAGGCTTCGCGCGTATTCGGTGAGCCGAACGGTCATCTCATAACGAAGAAAAGGTGTCACCAGATAAATCCCCGGAAAGAGTCGTATGGCCACCTCGACCAATTCTCGCGCGATGGCCTCGCCGACCGCGGGCGCCTCCTCCGGCGCGGCCTCCTGCATGCGGCGCAGCGCCTGTTCGGACAGGCGAATGCCCGGCACCTGGTGATGCAGAAACTCCGCATTTCGAGCGCTCGTCAACGGCATGATGCCCACGAAGACCGGGACGCCCAGGTCTCGCGTCGCCTCCGCGATGGCCGCCATCAAATTGGGATCGAACACAGGCTGCGTCATTACGAAGTCCGCGCCCGCCTCCACCTTTCGCCGCAGGCGTTCCACGGCCTTTCGGAAGTTGTGGACGTGCGGGTTGAACGCCGTGCCGATGACAAATCGGGACGGTTGTTTGAGCGGCTGGCCGGAAAAACCAATGCCCTCGTTCAGCCTGCGCACCATCTTGGTCAAGTCCATCGACGACACGTCGTACACGCTCGTGGCCCCCGGCAGCTCTCCGTACCGGGACGGATCTCCCGTCACAAGCAACACGTTGCGGATGCCGAGGACCGCGAGCCCCATCAGGTGCGACTGCTGCCCAATGAGGTTCCGATCTCGGCACGTCACGTGGACCAACGGCTCGATTCCCCGCTGTTTCAGAAGGCTCGCCAGCGCCATGTTGGACACGCGCACCGAGCCCAGCGAATTGTCCGCCATTGTGATGAGGTCGGCGCCTGCGCCCGCGAGCGCTTCGGCCCCCTCCAAAAAACGAGCGATGGACAGGTGCTTCGGAGGGTCCAACTCGACCACGATGGCCTTTTTTTCACGTGCGATATCGACAACGCTCATGCCGTCATGATACGCCCCGGCCCCCGTCGTCACCGCGGACGGTCGGCTCGTGGCGTGGGTCTCCGCCTGGATGGCGGCGCCGTGTGGCTCGCGGTCCGCGCGCATCAGGGCATCGCGAAGGGTCCGAATATACTCCGGCGTCGTTCCACAACAGCCGCCGAGCCATCGAACTCCAAGTTGCGCAATGCGGAGCATGAGGCGCGAAAAATCCTGCGTGTCCCCCGTGTATGCGATCTCGTCCCCCTCCGACCGCTGCAGAATGCCAGCGTTCGGCACGGCCGCGTACGGCCCATCGGCCGCCACGCCCGCCTGCTCGTAGGACCGCAAGATCCCGTAAGGTCCGAGGCGACAGTTCAGTCCCACCACATCGGCGCCCGCCGCCTTGATGCGCCGGAATGCCTCCGCGAGCGGCACCCCGTCGCGCGTCACGCCGATCTCCTCCGGCGACAGGTTGACCACCAGAGGCAGGTCGCCCAGGATCGGGCGCACGGCCGCGATCGCAACGAGCGCCTCCTCGAGATCCGGGAACGTTTCCAGAATCAAGCCGTCGATACCGGCGCTGACGAGCGCCTCCGCCTGTTCCGCGTACACGCGCGCAAGCAGATCGCGTTCTTCGTCCTGCAACAAGGCGCCGTACCGATATCCGCCCATCGCCGGACCCATCGTACCGTAGACGCTCGCCTCATCGCGAGCGGCGGACCGCGCGATCTCGACGCCTCTTCGGTTCAGACTCTGCACGTCCACGGTGAGACCGTGGCGCTCCAACGCGATTCGATTGCCCATGAACGTGTTGGTCTGCAGGACGGTGCAACCCGATTCGACGTAACGGCGGTGCACGCGCGCGACGAGATCGGGCGAAGTCAGGTTGAGCTGCTCAACGGGCGTGCCGATGGGAACGCCCAATTGGTGTAGGTAGGTCGACATGGCCCCGTCGAAGATGACGTAAGCGCCGAGCGGGCCCTCGACGTCCCGGGGCGGACGACGCCACTGGCGCCACACTGCATCCCTCATTGCGGATTCTTCCTCTCGTTCACGCGATAAGTGAAAGGTTTGCGAGATTTTCGACATTGTAACACATGCTCGCGGCGCGAGTTCAACGCAAGCCGAAAAAAGGCGATCCGCCGAAGCGGACCGCCCAGGGCGTGGGTTGTCTCTCACCCGTTCGACTGCCTCTTGCCGTGAGGCACATTCGCCCGGTGATATGCCTTCCAGGGAACCACCGCATCCAACCGCGAGCTGAGCATCTGGTTTCGCCGCTCCACAAACGCCTCCACGTCGTGGTTGTGGCTGAGCGCACCCACGAACGTGAAGTCGTCGTTGTGATGTTGCGTGTGTTCACCTGACATCTGGCCCACCCCCGGCTTAGCATGACACCATCATGCCGGCTTCATGCCTTCACCACGTCGCGCCCGACGACTGCAGTTGTTCGTCCAGCCACGTGCGCACGCCTTCAATGGGAATTCTGACCTGTTCCATCGAATCGCGCATCCGGATGGTGACCTGCCCATCCGATTCCGATTCGAAATCATACGTCACGCAGAAGGGCGTGCCGATCTCGTCCTGCCTCCGATATCTCTTCCCAATGGACCCGGTCTCATCGTAATCGGCACTATACGTCTTGATCAGATCCAGGTACAGACGGTGCGCCGGTTCGTTCAGCTTCTTCGACAGAGGCAACACCGCGACCTGGTAAGGCGCGAGCTTCGGGTGCAGCCGGAGAACAACCCGCGTGTCTCCTTCCGCCACTTCTTCCTCGTCGTAGGCATCGGCGAACACGGCGAGAAAGAGGCGATCCGCGCCGATAGAGGGCTCGATGCAGTAGGGAATGAATGGCTCCTGCCCTTCCTCCTGCACCATCATGTTCTCACCAGAGTGCTCCTGGTGCGCCTTGAGGTCGTAATCGGTGCGATTCGCGACGCCCAAAAGCTCCCCCCAGCCGAACGGGAAGCGGTACTCGATATCCGTCGTGGCCTTGCTGTAGTGAGACAGTTGCTCCTTGGCGTGATCGCGAAACCGCAGGTGATCCGGCTTGATGCCGAGCGAGAGCAACCAATCCATACACGTCTGCCGCCAGTACGCAAACCATTTCTCGTCTTCGCCCGGCGCGCAGAAGAACTCGAGCTCCATCTGTTCGAATTCGCGCGTGCGGAAGATGAAGTTCCCCGGCGTGATTTCATTGCGGAAACTCTTTCCAAACTGACCGATGCCAAACGGCAGCTTCTTGCGCATCGTGCGTTGGACGTTTTTAAAGTTGACGAAAATGCCCTGCGCGGTCTCGGGGCGGAGATACACCTCGTTCGCCGCGTCTTCCGTCACGCCCTGAAAGGTGCGGAACATCATGTTGAACTGCCGGACATTCGTAAAATCGCGAGCTCCGCAGTTGGGGCAAGCGATTTGAAGTTCCTCCATCAGCCGCTCCATTTCCGCAAACGGCAGGCCGTCCACGACCAGGGACTTCCCCTTCGCCTCGGCGGCCTCCTCGATCAGCTTATCCGCGCGGAAACGGGCCTTGCACTGGCGGCAGTCCACCATCGGATCGTGGAAGTTCGCCACGTGTCCGGACGCGACCCACACCTGCTTATTCATCAGGATGGCCGAATCCAGGCCCACATTCAACGGATTTTGCTCGATGAAAAACCGCCACCAGGCGCGCTTCAAATTGTGCTTCACCTGAGCACCGAGCGGCCCATAATCCCACGTGTTGGCCAATCCACCGTAAATCTCAGAACCGGGGAATATAAAGCCTCGCCGCTTCGCGAGCGACACCAACGTATCCATCGTCACCTGCATCGACTGTTCCTCCTGCTCGTCCTCAATATGGCTATGATAGCCGAGGCTGGCGCGTGCGCGCAACGGAGCGCGTCCGCTGTGCCTATTTTGGCAAGGTGTTGTGTATAATGAAACTCCGACTGGTCTCACACCGGCGCGAGCGGTCGCAGCATGGGGGGGAGAGTTCGTGAAGACCAAGCAACGCGTCAAGATGGTGTTTCTCGACATCGATGGAACGCTGTTTGTGAACGGCCGGATCGTGCCCAAAAGCGCCGCGGCGGTCGCTAAACTCATCGAAAACCAGATTCCGGTCGCCGTGTGCACGGGTCGCAGCGTCATTCACGCCCAACACGTGCAGGCCTCACTAGGGATCCCATACGGCATCTATTTTAATGGCGGTTTGGTGAAGGCCGGAGATCGAGAGATCTTTGCCCTGCCTTTCTCGCGCGAAGTGGTTCGAGGCATCCTGGAATCGGCGGAGCGCCGCGGCATTCAGACCATCATTCACACGCACGATCACGCCTTTAGCCTGCGGCCGATTCCACCGGAATATCTGCCGGTCCTCGCGTCCTACGACTTCCCGCCCATCGCCTGCGAGCCGACGATGGCCGATCGGCTGGACGAGATCGGCGTGTTTCAGTTGAACGCGTTCATGACCGCCGAGTGGGACGACGTGTTCGAGCGCGAGTTTCCCGAATGCTACGTGTACCGCTGGCACGAACAGGCCGTCGACTTCCAGCGCCGCAAGTCGGATAAGTCCATCGGCGCGATGCACCTCCTCTCGTATCTCGGCATCTCGCCTGAAGACGCCGTGCACATCGGAGACGGAGGGAACGACATCGGCATGTTTCGCACCATGGGATACTCCTTCGCCATGGGCAACGCCAGCGACGAGGTCAAGCGCGCGGCCAAGCGCGTCACTTCGAGCGCCGACGAGGGCGGCGTCGCGGACGCTTTGGCCGAACTTGGGCTCATCTGAGCCTCTTTTTCCCTCCCATCCGAACACGTGTTTGCACCTTTCGGCGTGACGTGTTAGAATGGGACCGAAGGGAGTGGGGACGGTGAGCGGTCTTACGGCTCGTCAACGCGCAATTCTCGAGTTTATCCGAAAAAACATCCGCGAAAAAGGATATCCGCCATCGGTGCGCGAGATTGGAGAAGCGGTGGGGTTGGCGTCAAGCTCGACGGTTCACGGGCATCTCGAGCGACTCCAACAGAAGGGTTACTTGCGTCGAGATCCGACCAAACCGAGAGCACTGGAACTCCTTGTGGACGACGAGGAGCCGGGGGATGTCGTGCTCGCTCCCATCGTCGGTCGTGTGACAGCGGGACTTCCCATCTCGGCGCTGGAAGACATCGAGGGATACTTGCCTTTGCCGCGCGACGTGGCGAAGGGCGATGAAGTCTTCGCGCTGCGCGTGGTCGGCGAGAGCATGATCAATGCGGGCATTCTGGATGGCGATCTCGCCATCGTGCGGCGGCAGACGTCGGCCGACAACGGCGACATCGTCGTGGCCATGACCGACGAGGACGAAGCCACCATCAAGCGGTTTTACCGGGAGGATGGCCGTGTGCGCCTCCAACCAGAAAACGACGCGATGTCTCCCTTGTACTTTCCGAACGTGACCATCCTCGGCAAGGTCATCGGGATCTTTCGGCAGATCCGATAGAAAGAAAAACATGCGGCGCAAGCCTCTTTCGCTTCGCCGCATCTTCAGAGCACCTCTTCGAGACCAGGCAACGAGATACGTCAGGCGGTCACAGAGAGCTTCCTCGCTCCGACTGGAGCCAGTCGCTTTGGATCTTCTCCATCGTCTTCTTGCTCGTCTCCGGCACGACCCGCTGCATGAAGACGGCCATGGCGATGCAGAACAGCGCGAAGATCCAAAACGTCCACGTGCCGCCGATAGCCTGCAACAAAATCGGGAAGAACTGCGCCACGAGGTATGTGGCGAACCACAGCGCAAAGGACGCGATGGCCATGGCGCGGCCGCGGATGGCAGTCGGATAGATCTCGGACAACACAATCCACACGCCGCCGCCCCAGGACAGCTCGTAGGCGATGGTGTGCGCGAACACAAGCGCGAGGACCAGCCACGTGATCATGTGCGGCAGTGAAAAGGCGACGCCCAGGATGGCGAGAAAGAGCGCCATGAGCATCCCTTTCCACACAAGCAACCGCTTTCTTCCGACGCGATCGACGATGAGCATCAGCACGATGACGAAGATGACCTTAATGGCGCCAATCCAAACCGTGTCGTAGAACGACGCGTTGGTGCCTGCGCCGGCCGCCTTGAAGATCATCGGGGCGTAATAGCCCACGGCGTTGGTGCCCGTGAACTGTTGGAAGATCGCGAGCACGACGCCGATGCCGAGCGCCTTTCGAATGCCCGGGCGCGACAGCTCTTGAAACAACGAATCCGGCACGACTTCGAGCGATTTGCGAATCTCCTCGACGTCCCACCGCGCCCGCTCAGGGCCGCTCACGCGTTCGAGAATCGAGATGGCCTGCTCTTCGCGTCCCCGCTTCATGAGATACCTCGGGCTCTCCGGCACAAGGAAGAGCAGGGCGAAAAAGATGACGGCCGGAATGACACCCATGGCAAACATCCAGCGCCAGCCCGTCGTCTGGTTCCAGGCCGTGGTGTGCGAACTGACGATAGCCGCGTTCACAAAGTAGACGATGAAAATCCCGGACACGATAGCCAACTGGTTCGACCCGACCAATCGCCCGCGGATCCGCGGCGGTGCGATCTCGGCGATGTAGAGCGGCGACAACAGCGACGCCAGACCGATGCCGACGCCCCCGATAAACCGCCCGAGAACCAACACGCCGACGCTCGGCGCGAAGGCCGAGATCAAGCTCGAGGCGATGAAGATGATGCCCGCGACCGACAGCGCTTTCTTCCTTCCGAACGAGTCGCCCAGGAAGCCCGCGATGAGCACGCCGAGCATGGCGCCGAGATCGATGCTGCTCGAGACGAGTCCGGTGGTCGCTGCACTCATGTGAAACTCCGATTTTAGAAACTCGTTCGCCCCTGCGATCACGCCGGTGTCATACCCGAAGAGAAGCCCGCCGAGCGATGCAATGACGACGACCGTCACGACGTAGCCCAGATTCGGCCGATACTCGGCCTGCGCCACTTCTGCCTGCATCAAGGTTCAGTCACCTCCTGTGTGCGTCCTGCATCAAATACCTGTCGTCCTGTCCTTTGTCAGTCGACGCCTTCGGTCTCGTCCTCGAATCTGCCAAGCCTTGGGGCGTCTGCCCCACCCCCTTTCAGGCATCCTGCCTGTCACAAGGACGCGACGGCCTGAACCGGGCCCTCTCGCAGGGCCATTTCCACGAACCGGATCCATCCGTCGAGCACGCCCGGCACCTGGGTCAGATCCGCGGACCACAGCTCAGCGTCCGAAAGAATGGCGTGTGCCGAGGCCCCGAGGTCGTCCTGCCACAACGCCCTCAGCCGGTCCGCGGCCGGATCCGGCTCAGCCGCGTGTTCCATGCCGGGTCGGTACGCCAGGCACACCGCCGCGACGGCCGCCGTGAGCCTCCGGGCGTCGCCCAACCGCTCCACCGCGTCGAGGAGCGTCGGCATGAGCCGAATTCTTGCCTTCGAGACGGCATTTGTGGCAATCGAGCGCAACTTGTGCTCCAGATACGGATTCTGAAACCGCTCGAGCACGTCGTGAGCGAAATCGCGCAACATCTTCGGACGGCTCACACGACGCTCGGTCGCCGGCACGATCTCGCCGTGGACGAGATGGCGGACGTACGCGGACAACGTGGGATGCTGCATCACCTCGAGCACCGTCTCGAGGCCCGCCATGAGACCCAGGTTTGCGAGCGCCGTGTGCGTGCCGTTCAACGCGCGAAGCTTCTGCAAGCGAAAGTCGCGGATGTCGTCCGCGTAGTGGACGTGCAGGCCGACTTCCTCGAACGGCCACAGCGCCTTCAGCCGCTCGCTGCCGCGAATGGCAAACAGGTAGTACGGTTCGACCGTCACCGCCAGCGCGTCCTCATAGGGGAGCGGCGGATCGCCCGCGTAGGGGGTCACGATGCGATCGACGAGGGTGTCGCAGAACTCGACGCGATCGCGCAACCAGCGCATAAAGTCGCCGCCGAGCTGCCAGTCCGCCGCATGGCGCTCCACAATGGACCGCAACTGCTGGCCGTTGTCGTCGATGAGCTCGCACGGGACGACGATCATCCGACTGGTTTCCTGCCAGCCGAGCGCGAGGTACCGCTCGTGCAGGTACTGCGTCAGTTTGGCCGGATAGGTCCTAGGCGGAGCATCCGACATGGGCCTCGGCACGGGTTCATATCGAACGCCGAGCTCCGTGGTGTTGGACACGGCGATCTCGACGAGCGGATCGCGCGCGAGTTGCAGGACCTGCGCCCACTCCCGCGTCGAATCGAAGGCGCGAGCCACGGACGTGACAAGCTCCGCGTTTTCCACGGGCCTGCCGTCCTGCAGGCCGCGCACGAGCACCGTGTACAGGCCGTCTTGTTCCTGAAACTGGTGAACGTGGTGAGCACCGCTCGGCCGCGGATTCACCACGGCGATCCTTCCTTGAAACGTACCGGACTCATTCAGGCGGTGAACAAGCCAGTCGACGAAGCCTCGCAGAAAGATACCTTCGCCGATTTGAATGACCCGGATGGGCATGGCCCGCGCGCGCTCGAAGCTGGCGCGAGCTTCACCGTCCAATGCGCCTGCGTGTAACCGCATCGTCTCGTCTCCCCACGGAAATGTCCGACATTCAACCCCACGAGCGCTCGCGGAGCCAGGCATGAGTCGGATCGTCGTGCGGAATCATCACGCGATCCACCGGTCCCGCCATGAGCCACAGATAGTACAGTTGATAGCCGCCCGCGGCGCAGACGGGGTGATACCCGCGCGGGATCATGAACGCGTCGCCGTGT
>Ga0208683_100953_pt1 | contig 10257 bp, 7 predicted proteins | sample BED_Mat_host_9_1_FD_187141 | JGI IMG/M metagenome (GOLD analysis project Ga0208683, IMG submission 187141) | Extremophilic microbial mat communities from Yellowstone National Park, USA - BED_Mat_host_9_15 (SPAdes) (version 3) | ecosystem: Environmental > Aquatic > Thermal springs > Hot (42-90C) >... | reverse complement strand
GGAGGTATTTCTTCTCTACAAATGTTAATGATGCTGCTGAGGATATTATAACTACTTGGGAGAATAGGTGGGATATAGAGGTTTTGATTAGGGAGCTTAAGGTCTTGGGTTTGGAGAAGGGTTCCTTCCTAACTTGGCTTAGGAATAAGGGTTTTATAGTGTTGAAGGCTTTTTCCTTGTTTGTTGTTCTTTTGTTCAAGTATTTCACGGGTTTGAACCTTGGAGCTAAGAGGATAGCAAGGTTGATAAAAAGTATTTATCAAGCATCTGGAGGGATAAAGAAATTGTTTAAACGTAAGAGAAAAACGTAAACTGCTATAGGAGAATTTAAACTAAGTTTCATGAGTGAAATTTTTGTTCACACTGAGATAGTTCGGCTTTTTAAATTTAAAATAATATCAATTAATATAATTAATCTTAACTTCAATATATTTTTATCAGAAATTTCATAAGGTATAAATAGTTAAAAAGGCATATAATACTCTATAGCGAAAAGATTTATATGTGGAAACAATAATCAAAACGTAATAAGAGTGAGATCATGGTAAAAACGAGAAATATTTCTCTACTTTTATTAATTTTATTTATAATAACTGTTACAAGCGAAATTAATTTCACTATAATAGGCTCTGCATCGCCAAATCAAATGCTTACTCCAATAATCCCTAAAGGGTTTAAAATTATTGGAGAACTTCCTAATAATACTATAGTTCAAGTGTCGATATATATACCTCTAAGAAACTTAAACCTACTTCAAAGTTTAGCTGTTGAGATATCTACTCCAGGAAACCCCTTATATCATAAGTTCCTCTCATATAATGAAATAAGTGAACTATTCCTACCTATCTCAACTTATAACGAAGTCGTAAATTACCTTAAACAATATAATCTAACTATTGTTACATCAGCCTTAGATTCAGTTATAGTGGTTCAAGGTACAGTTAGGCAAATATATAAGGCATTGGGTATTAACTTCTTACTTCTCTCAAACGGAAGTGTAGAGTACTATACTGGAGTAGGTGAAGTAAAGTTAAGTGGAGTTTCAGTTTTTGCTACAAACTATACTATGTTATTTTTCTCACATCCCAATTTCTTAATAACCCAGAAACAGCAAGAGAAGATTGCTCAAACGGAAAACTTAACGGAAATAATTGCAGCATATAATTTACCTCAAATGGCATTAGCGTATAATGCTACTGTATTATATAAACAAGGAGATTACGGAAATGGCACTAACATAGGTATAATAGACTTTTACGGGGATCCAGACATACTTCAGCAACTAGCTTATTTCGATAAGTTATATAATTTACCTCCTCCACCTTCAGTAAAAATTGTACCTATAGGACCTTATTTACCTGGACTTGGAATATTAACTGGATGGGCTATAGAGGAAAGTTTAGACGTAGAGGCTGTTCACTCAATAGCTCCAATGTCAAATATAACAATTTACACTCCTTCAATAGGAGACTTAGCCGCCATAATAGGCTATATAGATCAGCAACATGAAGTTAACGTTGTGTCAATGAGTTTCGGATTACCAGAAAGTGAAGCTTCTGGTTTTCTCGCTATGATAGAACAGACGGAATATTACTTTATGTTAGGGACTTTAGAAGGAATAACATTTGTAGCATCGTCTGGTGATGGTGGAGGGGAACTTTACTCAGTGGCACAACCATTAGGCGGAACTTCATGGCCAGCTACTTCGCCTTTCGTTACTGCTGTGGGTGGAACTACAGTATATCTATCTGGAAACTCCTCAGTTCAAGAAGCTTGGTCTTGTAGCCCAGGCGGAGGTGCATCTACTGGTGGAGTCAGCATAATATTTCCTAAACCTTGGTATCAAGAGAAGATTAAAGGGCCTTTTAATTTCATAGACGGAAGGCTAACTCCAGATATTGCGTTAAATGCTAACATATATCCGGGTGTAAATGTGATCTTACCTGGTAATATATCACTTATAGTAGGAGGTACTAGTGAGTCTTCACCATTATTTGCAGGACTTTTAGGACTATTAATAAGTAAATTGCATACCAAATTTGGTCTAATAAATCCATTAATTTATAAACTTGCGGAAAGTGATTATAACAAAGCTTTTTACCCAGTTACTTTCGGGTATAATTTACCTTGGACTGTGAATTATGGATATAATTTGGTTACAGGCTGGGGAGCTCCAAACATCGGGTATTGGCTTTATTTAATAAACTCTACTGAATCCAATACCTTAGAGATCAACATAAGCGTTTTACCTCATAGTGAGGAGTATTTTCAAGGACAGAAAATAAAGGTAATAGCTAATATAACTTATAATGGAAAAGAAGTTACCACTGGAAATTTCACGATAACCGTTGAAAGTTTGAGGAATGAATATGTTTATCCCATGAAATTCAACGGCTCCTTATGGACTGGTAACGTAACTATAAGTAATGTCTCTGGAATAGTGTATATAATGGTTAACGGAAGTTATAACAATATAAAGGGCGTAAATTTAATTGAAGTATTTGTAGGGTATTTATTTTCTTTATTTAGCATTAATCAATTTACTGAACATAAAAACGTTACTGTTACTGAGATTTCAGGTTTCTTGTATTATCTTAACGGAAGTTTAGCAGTTAATGTAACTCACTTCACTCTTAATATATACTATTATAATCCGTTATCCAATAATTACGTATATGAGACTAATATAACGCTAGAGGAAACCACATTTCATCCTCATATAAGAATAATATCCCTTCAACCTATACCATTTCAATTCACACAATGGTATGGGGAGACTAACACCACATTGCAACCCACGGCAACCCTATTAGTAGGGGATGGAGAAGTTTACGGATTTTCGCCTACAGCATTAGGTTTAACACCTTTAGGTTCCCTTATATTATCGCCCATTTTGGCATCTCCAGAAGTAGTTTCGCCTAACGAATCAGTACTAGTGGAAGCTGGTCTATTTACTTCACTTTACGCATTCTTTAACGGTTATAATATTACAGCGTCGTTAATGTCACCTAATGGCACAGTCTTATCCTCACAACAACTGAACTCAGAATACTTAATAATACCACCTTTCCTTTATGTAACTATTTACATAGCTTACTTGCATATACCAGTTAACGTTAAGCCCGGCTATTATATAATATACCTTAACGTGACTGGTGAGATTAATAATGTAAGCAAGCTAATAGGTTATGAAGGATATCAAATTTACGTAGCACCTTACTATTTAACTCCTCATATACAGGTTGAAAATTATGCATTACAAGGACAGAAAATTACATTTTACGCTAACATAACGTATGCTAACGGCACTGAAGTTAAATACGGTATATTCACAGCCTTAGTATTTCCTAAACAGATCGAAAGTCAATACTCCTCACTATCTGAGGAGTATTTAATAGTACAACAAGTTATGTTAACATATAATTCAACTTTAGGAGAGTGGGAAGGATCATATATATTGCCCTCGGTTAGCAGTTTAGGAAATGCCACTTACTTAAATCCAGGTTATTTCACTGGAGAATTCGACATATATGTTCAAGGCTTATCCTTTAACGGAATGCCAACAACTACCAATATAAATTCTCTGAAATCATTCGTGGTATTACCGTATACTCTAATATCTAACCAGAACTTAGATTCTTTAATACCGATTAATGTAGCATTAGAGAATGATAACATCACGTATAACGGTTCAATGGAGAACGTTTTAATGTTAGGCGTAAATAGACTTCACGGAATTGTTAATCTGATTAACGCTAATATTACTGGAACTCTAATTATTTACAATTCTAACGTTACATTAGTTGGAAGTTATGCTAATAACCTAATAGTAATTAACTCAACAATTTATTTACTATCATCTACTGTAAAATCTATAACTCTTGAGAACAGTAAAATTGATTTAATGTCTAGTAAATTGTTAGAGATTTCTCCAAAAATACCTTTAGTAAATATATTAACTAAACCTGGCAACTATACGGGTGTAATTAACATTACGGCAAATATAATAGGGTCTGATATACGGAACGTTACGTTCTACCTAAATGGCATACCAATATATGTTAGCACAAATAATGGAACTATTAGCTTTACGCTAAATACTTCTAGATATCCAGATGGGAATTACGAGTTAAGTGTTATAGCTTATCAAAAGGATGGTTTATCTAACTCCTCCAGCATAAATCTAAACTTCTATAATAACTTAATAACGTTAAACAATAAAATTAATGAAACTTATAACGCACTTCATACTCAATACGAGAACCTATCAGTCAATTTAAATAATATCTATAAGACGTTAAGCGGCAACATTAGCATTAGCGATATAATCGGAATATTAGGTGTAATCTTAGCTGTGATTGCTATAGCACTCTCACTTGTGAATAGGAGAAAGAAGTAAGTTATTTTTTTATATATTTGTTAATATCGTATATTAAAGATTAATAAAATAAAAGGTTTAAAAAGCCGTTTGACTTATTAGCTATTAAAATAAAAATTTACCCATGAATAAGCTAAAAATTATTGCGATAATATTACTTAGTATAACTATAATATCTTCCATATTTTTTATGCTGAATATAACCTCAAGCATAGTAAGTATTGAGAATTATCAAAAACCTATAGTAACGATCTACACGCAATACAATGGAACGTACTTCCCATATCAGTTAAAAGTGGTATATTATCCTGGAAATGCTACTGGAGTAAACATGGGTTTTCCCTCAGAATGGACGGTTAGTAATTTTCAGCAAACTCATAACGCGGTAGTGAATACTACTTGCACGTCTCTTAATATAGGAGTTTCGTGGGAATTACCGGCAGCACAAATAGCTGGGGGCGTCTCAATACCTCTAACAACCCCACCAACTCAATTACCAGCAGCCAATATAATGGGAGTTAAAAAAGCGTTAGTGATGCTAACTCAAATGGTAGGTCAACCATTAGGAGTTACATTAGCGGATAACGAATTGTTTGTAGAAATGGATAGTTTACCGGGTAGTATATTTGCTATAAATCCATTAACGGGTAATGTAATATGGTATGCTACAGGTTTAGCAAGTTATGCCATGAATAATCCCATAGTCTGGAACGATATAGTATTCGTAACAGTAGGAGATGTGGGGTTTAATTTCGCGAATTTTGTCCACTATGAAAAAGGGCAATATGATCAGATCGTAAGAGGAATGGGCTATGGAGCTATATACGCCTTTAACGCTACTGATGGAGTTTTATTGTGGATGAGATTTACAATGGGTGAAGCTATGCCAGCACCTGCAGTATATAACGGAATTTTAGCATATACCACTGGAGCTGGGTGTTTTGTAGGAGTTAACGCAACTACTGGACAAGTGATATGGATGGATAGGTTTAAAGGGCTTTTCGCTAGTATGAGTAGCGTTAATTATTATATATTACCCAATGGAACTCCAATATTCATAGGAGGTTTCACCTCCTTATCTTCACCCTATGGGTTACTAATAGCCGTTAATGGATTTAACGGAAATGAAGTTTGGAACGCTACATTACCTGCTCCTAATAAACCTTATAATACTGGAATGGGAGATGTCCCTCCAGCAGTTTCACAGAGATACGGTATAGTAATTCAAAGCACTGTAGCCAATGCTGAACCCAATGGAACTGTAGACACAATGCTTCTAGCAGTTAACGCAACTAACGGTAAGGTATTATGGGTGGTTAACTTAGGTAGGGGATATACTCCACCTGCATTTAAAGGAGGAATTCCAATGATATATAATAATACCATATACGTTGGAATACCTTCACTTGGCAGCGTTGCTGCTGTAAACCTATTTACTGGAAAAATATTATGGGAAACTAGATTACCGTCTTTAGGAATACCTCCTGAATTTCCAGGAGGACCAAGAGGTAGCCCAACCTATTATCACGGCCTATTATGGGTAGCTGCAGGGGAATATATATACGTGATAAATCCGCATAACGGCAAAATATTATCAATGTATTATGTAGGTGGAAGATTTGGAATAGTGAACCCAGTAATTGCGGGAAGTACGATGTTCGTATCTAATAGCTATGGCTGGGTATTAGCTATTCCTCTAAATACTATATATCCCGCATGGAGCGATTTTTCTTAACTTAGTTAACTATTTCTTTTTTTTAATAATTACAAATGCTAGTATTATTAATGGTGTAAGTAAGATAATAATTATTATAGGTATGTTAGGATAAAGAACTAAACTCTCGTTAATAGGTCCATTAACTAAAACACTCTGCCCTGGAGATACGTTATAAGTTCCTATGAATTTACCTACATAGTAAAATGGTATATTAGCTTCTAAAGTTATATTAGTACCTTCATTAACCCATATCGAGTCATTTAATTTAAATTTTTCACCATTTTCCAAAATAAAGACTGAAATATTAGATTTAACATTTACTTTATACTGGGTTATAGTTGTAATATTTATTACTGTAGGTTCAATTATTTTTAACGAAGTTGAAGGGTAAACCGACACTATTATTATCCTTTCGTTGCTATTATTATAGTACGTATAATTAATAATTCTTATTAAGGAACCTTGCACTAACCAGTTTGATGAATTTAACCTCACTAATTTGCCATTAACATTTGCAATAACTGGAATTGGAGAGTTAACTCTTATCAAATAGTAATAGGTGTATTCTGGATTTATTGTTAGATTCTTAAACCAATTAGTTGGGTAAATTAAGCTAGGATAACTGCCGTTAAGTAATGCAAAGGAGGTGGAATTAATTGAATAATTATCGTAAAACTCCAATCTTATTAATGAATTTACATATCCAGTAAAGTTATCAGTTAAACTCCCGTTTATAATAAATGGTATTTTACTACTTATGTTAAGAAATAAAAAGCCTGGTACTGATGGATTGAAATTACTCGTAAGTAACCCGTAATCTGGTTTACCAATAGTTACATAGGCATCACCGTTTTTGTATATAGTCACGTGTAAATTAGTTGATGACTCAGCAGTATTTAGCCCGTAAGTGTATACTTCAGAAAACGGCACCCAATTACCGTCTTTCATGTAGTATAAGGCTAGTAAAGAGGACATTTTAATGAACGTCGTTATCTCCCCATTTGAAAAACCTCCCCAAACTAACTCAGCATCCAAATAATTGCCTATATAAGTAGTTAACCCAACTGTAATGTTAGGAGTTGTTTGATTAGCAACTACTATAGAAGCTGAAATTATCCCACTTACTGGAATGAAAACATTATCATAAAACACAGGATTAGGAGGCAATAATTTGCCATTTTGCAAAATTACATAACCAAAACTCACTTTAACTCCACTTATGTTATAACTTTCGTTTATTATCAAATAGAATGAAAGGGGTAACGTATAATTCATAATATTCGTTGAGTAGGCGTAATAGGAGGAGTGGTAAAGTGGGGTATTAGTACTATATACGTTTCCTCTTCCAGTTATATTACTTACTCCAGAGAAGGGAAAAGTAGTGTTCCAAACGTTATCTCCGAAAAAGAATTGACTTTCATTAGTTATGAAATCCGCCACATTCTGTAACCAAAAGTAATAGGCCCCATTAGTTGAATTTGCAACCAGCATTACATTTAACTGTAACGATGCTCCATATAATGGAACTTGAAGATTCCTTGCAGACGAGTTATATGCTAATAAGGAAGTTATATTTACAAATCCTAACACTGAATTAGTATATATAGGACCGTTAAAAACTGATATACCAGTGGGGAGTGAGATCACGATTAGAGAGGGTAAGGAAAGAAGGAGAAGAAAAGGAATGAGCTTAAGCATGAAAGTTGAATTGATGAGTTACTTATAAATATTTTCCAATTTCATTGAATTGGTTGAAAGAAAAGAATAAGGAGATAAAATGAAGTAAGTGTGCTATCTTAATTTTAACTTATACTTTCAATAAAAATATTCTTAATATATTTTTTAGAGTAGAATTTGCTATCAAAAAAGGTAATAAATAAAAGGACGAATTTACCGAAAAAGGTTAAGGGGGCGGAAAGCCTCGCCAGCGGGATGGATAGCCCCCTTATATTTAAATACTTCTTTGTCAAAATTTCATTAATGGCTAGGAGGGGTAATAAAGCGATCAGAGCAACTGTTTCCATGAAGATCGCCCTCTCTGAACCCCTCCTAGTCCTTGTGAATAATTATGTTAAGGCACTCCGTTTCATCCTCTTTTGGTTGAAAGAAAACGTTCCAAATCCTAATGAAAAGGGAGTATTAGGGAAAATTCACGAGGAGTTGTACACGAGATTAAGGGAGGAGTACAATCTACCCTCAAAGGTTGCAGAGGACTGTTATAGGGATGCCCCCTCAGTATACAAGGGTTTGTATAATAATCCTAGAAGAGGGCGTTTTCCAAGAGTGTATAAGCCACTGTATGGTTAACTCCTAAAGCAAGTTATAATTTGGACTTAGACAAGATGACTGTTAGGATTGCAAGTGTTGGTGAACTTCCAATTCTGGGTTATCCTAGGTGTGGTAGAAAGATGAGGGAAGTTGATTATCGTTGGTTTAAGTGTTCATGTGGTTATGAGAATGATCGTGATGTTATTGCAATAGTTAATTTAAATGGGAGGGGGTCTCTGACCCTCTCATCTGCCCACCAGATGAGAGCCGAATTGATGGTAGGAATGATGATCCCTCTGGAGGGGATCCATCGCCCTTTCAGGGCGGTGAGAGGCGTTAACATGTGGTGCCTCATTATCGGTGTAAGTAGTTAGCCCTTAACCACCTTTAAGATTAAAGAGCAAGTTAGCGTTAAGGATCTATGTCCCTCTTCTTTAACTCCTCAACAATTTTCAACGCTAATATATACACTTTCTCGAATTCCTTCCCAACTATTATCCTCTTAACTATTTCTAAGTTAATTGATGCATACTCGTGGACCGCAATATTCCTAAAACTTACTACACGTCTATAGAATTCGAACTCTTCTTCATTTATTATCCCCTCCTCCATTAACTTTCTACCTGACTCTATATAACCTTCTGCCTTAAGTCCAAGTTCTGAACATCCTCTCTGTACGATGTCTATTAACGCTTGTGCTTGGGACTGAAGTAAATATATCCCTGCGTAAAAACTCTTCCAATCATCTAACGTTAATTCCTCTAACTTCTTAGTATATTCACTTAGTGTTTCAAGTAACGATTTTATAATCCCAATAACCTCCTCACCGCCCTCATTTGAGTTTCATGCAAATTTAGTTTTTCATAGTCTATCATAAAGTCTAAGCAGATGTCCCTCATTCTTAACCACTGTCTTGCGTAAAAATCCTTATCATCATAAAATACTAGTTTACCTCTATTCAGTATTTCAAGGATTAATACGCAAGGTAATTTCTCGAAGAGATTTAAAGGTACTACGTCAATCATATCTTCCTTAACTTTTAAGTATCTTGAGAGTGCATAAATTAGATCGGATAAATACTCCAGTTTAAATTCTGAGAAGTATACTGCGAAATCCCAGTCCCCTTTAATAACTTTACCAGTAACCCTTGAACCGAAAAGTATTGCGAATTTAACGTTATAATACGTCCAAGGGAAGTTTTTAAAGTCCACAAGATAAGTTACTTTGCCTCCCCTTTTATTTTTATATAAGGGGTTGGTCACGCTATTGCCGAAGACTTTGCTTCAATTTCTAAGTCGACCATGTTTCCCAAGCCGAGGAGAGTATTACTCTCCTCGACTAAAAAACCTATATAGTGTGCCCGTGGCGGAATTAGAAGTAATTAAAAGTAAGGAAAAGTTACGCCACGGGTAAACACGGTGTTTATAAGGTTAAGAAGAGTTTTAGGGTTCCTAAAGGTAGGCAAGTTGATGTCAAGGACGTTGATGTGGGTGATGTGTTAAACTCGTTGTCCCAATAGGTTTGTTAGAAGCTAAGCAGTGGAACCTTCTTTGACAAACTATCCTTATAGCCTAAAAGTATCAAATCCCTCCTCAACCTATTCTTAACCCTAGCAATACTCCTAGTAACAAAATCCCACTGGCTAGTCAACTCCCTAGCATCACTCATTGCAAACTCACTACCCATACTTACAACTAATTCCGCAAGCATCATTCTTATCACTCTTCCTACCCTAAAACCCTTAAACTTCTTGAGTATAAAGGGATTAATGATTCTAACATCATACTCATTATTCAAGTACTTGGCAAGGTTAACGTGGTAAACTCCAGTACTTTCTATACCCACTTTGCAACCCTTAGGCAAGATCTTCCTTATCTCCTCAAACCCTTGCCTA
>Ga0208683_100951_pt1 | contig 10275 bp, 5 predicted proteins | sample BED_Mat_host_9_1_FD_187141 | JGI IMG/M metagenome (GOLD analysis project Ga0208683, IMG submission 187141) | Extremophilic microbial mat communities from Yellowstone National Park, USA - BED_Mat_host_9_15 (SPAdes) (version 3) | ecosystem: Environmental > Aquatic > Thermal springs > Hot (42-90C) >... | reverse complement strand
GATAGCAAAGTGGTCATTATCCATCTTTAGTAATAGGCCTAGCTCGTAGACGATAGCTAACATAACCCAAAACCCTATCTGTTTTAAGGATACATGGTAATCTCATAAGCTTTCGTGTAAGAATAGGTAAAAACTTTCAATTCCTCATTAAAGGATACTGCACATTTTTATGAGGCGCTGGAACACATAGCCAACTTTCAATTCCTCATTAAAGGATACGGGGCTACGGGCTCAGCCCTTAGCATGCCCCAAAACATCTTTCAATTCCTCATTAAAGGATACGGGAGGAAGCCAAGCAACTCGCACTGGTGAAAGCCGCCTTTCAATTCCTCATTAAAGGATACGAGATCCTCTTCCACTATTAATACTGGCTCGCTTGATTCTTTCAATTCCTCATTAAAGGATACCGCGAAAACCCCCCATTCTTTTCTACGTATTATTTGAAGCTTTCAATTCCTCATTAAAGGATACCGGGGCAATCCGCCCCGCTCCGGCGGGTGAGTGAAAATGACTTTCAATTCCTCATTAAAGGATACCCTAGGAGGTGAGTAGCATGAGTGAGAGAACTTTTAACTTTCAATTCCTCATTAAAGGATACCGAAAAGCGTTAAAAAGTATTTCAGTGTCCGCAAATTGCTTTCAATTCCTCATTAAAGGATACTGACTTAGAAAAGATGGACAAAGAAACAAATAGAATCTTTCAATTCCTCATTAAAGGATACCGGCTGTCTGAGCAAACGAGGGAGCTACTGTTTTACTCAGCTTTCAATTCCTCATTAAAGGATACTGCACCCTTGTAAAGCATTGAGGTAAGGTTGTATCGCCTTTCAATTCCTCATTAAAGGATACAGTCGTGGTACGACACTTTTACGGTACACACGTGTCCTTTCAATTCCTCATTAAAGGATACTTGATTTGCCGATAAGGGACACTAACACTCACACGTACACTTTCAATTCCTCATTAAAGGATACCTGGTTTTCACTCAAATCCGTCCCCCCGGTTGTAGGACTTTCAATTCCTCATTAAAGGATACTTAAACACATATAATTTCAGCGTTCAAGCGTTGGACGGCTTTCAATTCCTCATTAAAGGATACTTACGGCGACGCAGAAAGTGAGTACGTATACAGCACGTCTTTCAATTCCTCATTAAAGGATACAGGAGACATAGAAGAAGAACGGTAGCACTAGTAAGCCTTTCAATTCCTCATTAAAGGATACCTGGATTGTTACGGAGGTAATAACAAAGAGCGAGAACTTTCAATTCCTCATTAAAGGATACCGGCAAACGTAACAGTTAGTGGAACTTTCCAGTTCCCACAACTTTCAATTCCTCATTAAAGGATACAAGTGGTGAGGTTCTCTGTCAAAGTGAATAAGGGTTTCTCTTTCAATTCCTCATTAAAGGATACCGACATTTATAGCAAAACGCTAATCACGATGCTCAGTAACTTTCAATTCCTCATTAAAGGATACCATCAATGAAAACTACAGGCATATGACTGATAGTGAGCCTTTCAATTCCTCATTAAAGGATACCAATCGGGTTAGGCGGAATTATCAGAGGGTTGCCAAACATCTTTCAATTCCTCATTAAAGGATACCTTATACGTATAGTGCTTTGGTGATTGAAATGGAGGCCGTCTTTCAATTCCTCATTAAAGGATACGCAGGGCGTCCTGTCATCATAAACTACGGCTTTGGTTCTTTCAATTCCTCATTAAAGGATACTTGTACACGGTTCTTTGTTCGAGCACACCAAGGTAACTTTCAATTCCTCATTAAAGGATACCGGACTTAGTACCAGCCTTTCCACGTGACTTTGGTATACCTCTTTCAATTCCTCATTAAAGGATACTGAATGGTGGTGTGACGAACTCATCAACCCGTTTGACTTTCAATTCCTCATTAAAGGATACAGGATCTCAAGGGTCGGTTCTGGGACAGAGTTTTTGTCCCCTTTCAATTCCTCATTAAAGGATACGACGCCTCCGGCCACCGTTAAGGTGACCGAGACTAGCTTTCAATTCCTCATTAAAGGATACTCAGTTGGAGGTTTTCATGCGAAACCTCAGAGCGTTTCTTTCAATTCCTCATTAAAGGATACCAAGTGTACGCATATATCAATTTGTTATATCTATACTTTCAATTCCTCATTAAAGGATACTGAAACTACGCTTGAACACACAGGAAATGTGTATAAGACTTTCAATTCCTCATTAAAGGATACAGTGAAAGCGGGTTCAAGGATTCTAGCGGCTTTTTCTTTCAATTCCTCATTAAAGGATACCATCACAGATGGTGAGTTGATCGTGACCGTAGTTGCGCTCTTTCAATTCCTCATTAAAGGATACAAGAGCGACCAGAGTAGCACGCCTTCACAGCAACAAAACTTTCAATTCCTCATTAAAGGATACTCGTTAATGGCACTGTCGAAATATCATATGGTGGATACTTTCAATTCCTCATTAAAGGATACAAAGCCGTTTGCGGTCATGTTTTTTCGCCGATATCCTTTCAATTCCTCATTAAAGGATACCACAAGGTATTATCAAGTTGTCCAAGAACCGTTTTATTCTTTCAATTCCTCATTAAAGGATACCTCCCCGAGTGCGAGTGTCCTTGCCATATAGGCGGCTTTCAATTCCTCATTAAAGGATACAGGGGAGAAGGTGGGTGACCGCATAGAAAAAACGATAATCTTTCAATTCCTCATTAAAGGATACACGTGTCTTGAAAACCGAAACTTTTGTTGGTTATCTCTTTCAATTCCTCATTAAAGGATACCTACCACTACCAGAATAAGTGTCATTAATGTTCAAAACTTTCAATTCCTCATTAAAGGATACATACTGTTTTTGGTGGTGAAAATGACCACCGAAATAATCTTTCAATTCCTCATTAAAGGATACTTGGTTATTGAGGAAGACCTTGAGGGACGATTCTGGGACTTTCAATTCCTCATTAAAGGATACAGTAAGACCTTGAGAGCAACCACTAAGCTATCCTCACTTTCAATTCCTCATTAAAGGATACTTGTCCTAATATTAAAACTTGGGGAAGGGAAAATTAGCAACTTTCAATTCCTCATTAAAGGATACCCCCAAGCACATCGTTCTCGATAGTTTGCAGTAACGAAGCTTTCAATTCCTCATTAAAGGATACATGCAGTGCAACTACGTCAATAACTACAAGGAAGTAGTCTTTCAATTCCTCATTAAAGGATACCCACAATCAAAGTGCTCGAAGTTTCTGTTAATGATGTTAACTTTCAATTCCTCATTAAAGGATACAAAAAAGAAACAGTGCTACTCGCTCTCGTAGAACTGTGATCTTTCAATTCCTCATTAAAGGATACTGATCAGCTCATCATATAACTGGATTTCCGCTTCATCCCTTTCAATTCCTCATTAAAGGATACTCAAACAAGCAATTCTCGCAAAGTTCCCCAACGTGAGAGCTTTCAATTCCTCATTAAAGGATACGGTCTTGAGTTGAATGCTGACGCGATTAGCAGACACTCTTTCAATTCCTCATTAAAGGATACGATAGTGCACTTGCGTGAAGAAACACAAATTTCTAGTCCCTTTCAATTCCTCATTAAAGGATACCATAAGCGACTTCACTTGAAGTGTCGTCTAGTGTAACTTTCAATTCCTCATTAAAGGATACCATGAATATATCATCTCTCCTTCCCTTTTCAAGTTTTCCTTTCAATTCCTCATTAAAGGATACCAGCTGAAAAGGTGGAGCTGGTTAAGAACAGCGAAGAGGACTTTCAATTCCTCATTAAAGGATACCAAGAGCTAGTGAAGTCAGTCGAGGAACGCGAAGAGGACTTTCAATTCCTCATTAAAGGATACCTGCTACTATGAGCCTATCGGCACACCAGAAAGTAACTTTCAATTCCTCATTAAAGGATACGCTTCCCACCTCTGATGTATCTGCGTCGAGCGACATCTTTCAATTCCTCATTAAAGGATACAATAACCCCTTCTTCTTTCATACTCCTCCTTTAAAAACCTTTCAATTCCTCATTAAAGGATACACAAACAAACAGGTGAACTTCTTGGTGTGGGGCTTCATCTTTCAATTCCTCATTAAAGGATACTCGCGGTGGTTTCACAAAACTCACAGACGAAGTGCTCTTTCAATTCCTCATTAAAGGATACTAGTCTGCACCTCCAAGAGCTGTTTGACCGCATTGTCTTTCAATTCCTCATTAAAGGATACCGCAGACAGACGTTACTAAGTTCGCAGTTATTTCATTTGACTTTCAATTCCTCATTAAAGGATACGCTCGCCAACGCAGAAATGCTGAGAAGGGCTATTCACTTTCAATTCCTCATTAAAGGATACTTATCAACAGGATGACCCTTGAACCGTTGAGTAAGCAAGCTTTCAATTCCTCATTAAAGGATACTTGGCCGACATGCTTTTGGAAGGTGTGAAAAAGTGCATGCTTTCAATTCCTCATTAAAGGATACAGCGTAAAAAAAGTTTGGTTCAACATGAACCCCAAAACCTTTCAATTCCTCATTAAAGGATACTTTTTGATGATGATTTTATAACGGAACTAACGGAAAGCTTTCAATTCCTCATTAAAGGATACCTTGAGCATATATTTCTTTACTATTTATGTTTTCCAAACTTTCAATTCCTCATTAAAGGATACCCGTTCATTTGCACGGTAACTGTTAACGTTTGTGCAGCTTTCAATTCCTCATTAAAGGATACTAGAGAATGCCCACCATGCCCGCGTTTGGAAAGACTACGTCTTTCAATTCCTCATTAAAGGATACCATCAAGCCAATACGTGGTACCCACAGTTAAACCAGTCACTTTCAATTCCTCATTAAAGGATACAGGAAAAATGATTATTTGCCATTAAGTTTGGTAATAAATTCTTTCAATTCCTCATTAAAGGATACACGTTAACAGTTACCGTGCAAATGAACGGCGTTCCTGCTCTTTCAATTCCTCATTAAAGGATACAGTCCAGGGCGTTGTAAAGTATAGCCTCCCCACAAGCTTTCAATTCCTCATTAAAGGATACCTGTGTGCTGGAAGTGGTATGACCAGTCTCAGGGAATCGTCTTTCAATTCCTCATTAAAGGATACCGTGCGCTATCTCATGGGCTACAACTTCAACTGCATGTGTTCTTTCAATTCCTCATTAAAGGATACCGTAGTTCGACTGTCAAGAATGGGAAAGCGGTTCACGACTTTCAATTCCTCATTAAAGGATACCACAGGTAGCACTGATTTGCCAGCAGGGACAACTTTCTTTCAATTCCTCATTAAAGGATACCCTGATAATAGATGAACTGGAGAAGATAGAGAATGTGAACTTTCAATTCCTCATTAAAGGATACTGGACAGGCTACTTGAGGGTTTAAGTCCGACTAAGAGAAACTTTCAATTCCTCATTAAAGGATACGCGGTTTGCTGTCAACTCCGAGTTTGTATTAACACTAAAACTTTCAATTCCTCATTAAAGGATACGCTAGGAAACATGAACGTTTAAGAGATTTAATAAAGGCTTTCAATTCCTCATTAAAGGATACATTGCCGCGCTTTGAATGCCCACAAGTTTCGTAGGAAACCTTTCAATTCCTCATTAAAGGATACTGGATTTCAAACAGGTTATAAGGCAGTATGATGGAGACTTTCAATTCCTCATTAAAGGATACGGACGTTTTGATTGCAGTAATAACTTCAGCTGAACTTCTCTTTCAATTCCTCATTAAAGGATACAGTATTTTAAAGAAGAACTACGTATTGCTATTGACTTTCAATTCCTCATTAAAGGATACCCACGATTATGTTTGCTGGGAAGATCCTCTTGAAATCTTTCAATTCCTCATTAAAGGATACGTCCTATAACTTTGTAGGCTTGTACCTTTGACGGATACTTTCAATTCCTCATTAAAGGATACAAGTTTTATACGTGCGATCGACACCGATTGATCAATACGGCTTTCAATTCCTCATTAAAGGATACCTGTACAAAGGTTTGTTGTCGGAGAACTATACCAACTTTCAATTCCTCATTAAAGGATACCAAAAATCGCTACGTTCTCGAAGTGATGGACGTTTCTACCTTTCAATTCCTCATTAAAGGATACACCATCTGGGTCATATTTCCCCTCATGTGTGAATTTACTTTCAATTCCTCATTAAAGGATACAGGGTTTCACGTCTACGTTGACTTCTTACCTACCGTTATGTGTGAATTTACTTTCAATTCCTCATTAAAGGATACCCGTATATTCACCACTCGAAGGTGTATAGTTGAAGGAGCTTTCAATTCCTCATTAAAGGATACAAGCCTCTTTCGGCAAATGATGTTTCAAAACTCTTAAGTTGAAGGAGCTTTCAATTCCTCATTAAAGGATACAATGTAATACCTGGGGCGAGGTACTTGAAGTTTTGGGTGTCTTTCAATTCCTCATTAAAGGATACTTGATAAGGCGAAGTGGCCTCAAGTGTACTCCGCGTTCACTTTCAATTCCTCATTAAAGGATACACAGCTTGATGCTGAGAATTACGCGATTGAGCTAGTGTCTTTCAATTCCTCATTAAAGGATACCGTGGAGGCGACGTCCAAACTGGGGCAAAAAGGGTCTTTCAATTCCTCATTAAAGGATACCTATCGAAATCAGCGAAACACTTTTGCTTGAAACGCTTGCCTTTCAATTCCTCATTAAAGGATACCGAATTGGATACCTCGTAGAGCCATTGTTTCTCTTTTTCTTTCAATTCCTCATTAAAGGATACACAGCTTCAACTTCATCTTCAACACCGATAACGCTCACTTTCAATTCCTCATTAAAGGATACCGTACTAAGTATTGTATGCCAAAGACCAGACGTTTAATCTTTCAATTCCTCATTAAAGGATACAGGTGAGTGATATGAGCGATGGGTATTGGGGCAGTTGCTTTCAATTCCTCATTAAAGGATACAGGTATGTTAGCTTCATCGCAAACTACATTGTACCATTAACTTTCAATTCCTCATTAAAGGATACAGGTAACGGTCAAAAATGATTCGAAAACCGTCATCGGCTTTCAATTCCTCATTAAAGGATACGAAGTTGGTACACAAGCAGTGTATCTCCCCGTTTCAACTTTCAATTCCTCATTAAAGGATACGCGGTAAGATTTGTTTGTGGTACTCGAAAAGTGAACACGCTTTCAATTCCTCATTAAAGGATACTTTTATTTATATTCTAAGTTTCATAAAAAAAATACTTAACTTTCAATTCCTCATTAAAGGATACTATTTTCACTTTCTGAGCCATTAAGAAAGCTTTTTCATCTTTCAATTCCTCATTAAAGGATACAGGGGAGGTGCCGTAGGGTGCCATTGGTAGAAAATTCTTTCAATTCCTCATTAAAGGATACTAGTGGTATATATGGCGTTTTGGCAGTGGCTGAAAACGTCTTTCAATTCCTCATTAAAGGATACTATAAATGAAGAACTTGAGCGTCTAAAGTCAGTAGTGTCCTTTCAATTCCTCATTAAAGGATACAGATCGAATCTTAGTCCGTGAAACAGCTTTAACCTACTTCTTTCAATTCCTCATTAAAGGATACCGCTTCCAGAGTGGTATCCTATCACCTACGAAAGGTCTTTCAATTCCTCATTAAAGGATACGGGATGTCAGTGCTTTACGTTATAAGGTGTGTGTGTGCTTTCAATTCCTCATTAAAGGATACAAGCAAGGGAAAAAATCGCACAATATATTATTAATGGCTTTCAATTCCTCATTAAAGGATACCCGTTTCTACAAAAATTAGTTTCAAAAATAAAAGTTGGCTTTCAATTCCTCATTAAAGGATACCTACTGCAACAATACATACCATTTGACCTACCCACTGCAGCCTTTCAATTCCTCATTAAAGGATACTCTTGCTAGTCATGACTTTCTCACACGGCAACTCATGATCTTTCAATTCCTCATTAAAGGATACCATAGGCACTACTTCGAGTGACACGATAGAAGTAGCGGTCTTTCAATTCCTCATTAAAGGATACTTAAGACTTTGTAGAGAGCCTAGTGAAGAAATTTTACTTTCAATTCCTCATTAAAGGATACGAAATAGAATTTGACAAGCTTAGAGTTTTCACTACACTCTTTCAATTCCTCATTAAAGGATACCATAAGTAACAATAGCGAATTTCGCAATTTCTGACTTTATTCTTTCAATTCCTCATTAAAGGATACTGTCGGTATGTCCATCAACGTCATGGCAAGGTCAACTTTCAATTCCTCATTAAAGGATACGCCCATTGCTTGTCTGTCTTGCGCAAGAGCAAGAAACCTTTCAATTCCTCATTAAAGGATACTTGTTTTCTATTTAACAATCGAAGGTAAACACAATTATAACTTTCAATTCCTCATTAAAGGATACAAGACATACTTTGTAACAAGGAATACGGGGTTTATATTACTTTCAATTCCTCATTAAAGGATACTTGTGTTGTTTGATAAAGTTATTTACGTAAAAGTGCGTTATCTTTCAATTCCTCATTAAAGGATACCGACAGATCCGTATGATATTGTTATCCCGAGTGAGGAGGGCTTTCAATTCCTCATTAAAGGATACCTTAGTTATACCCCCTAACAACCCACAAGAGTAATTGATCTTTCAATTCCTCATTAAAGGATACAAAGTCGGTTGCAGTTCTGAGACATGCCAGCACTTTAGTCACTTTCAATTCCTCATTAAAGGATACCGGTGCGCGGGGAATTTACGCCTGTGGACACCAAACCCGGTCTTTCAATTCCTCATTAAAGGATACTCATCGTGGTACGCGTGGGCTCTTGTGCCAATCTCCTTTCAATTCCTCATTAAAGGATACCGAGGTATAAGCTGTGGTGCCAGACGGGAAATCCCTCTTTCAATTCCTCATTAAAGGATACACCGAAATACAGCTAGCTGTCTTGGACATAAAAACACTTTCTTTCAATTCCTCATTAAAGGATACCTGTCCCAGCTGGTTCTCTTTCCGTACCAAGTGTCTTTCAATTCCTCATTAAAGGATACTCATCACTAAAGCCCTAATCATCCCATATTTTTCAAAAGCTTTCAATTCCTCATTAAAGGATACTAGCTGTTGTTGGAGGCATTGTCGCTTACACTTTGACTTTCAATTCCTCATTAAAGGATACCCAGAACACACAGACTGCTTTTCATCCGCAGACAACTCCTTTCAATTCCTCATTAAAGGATACCCAAGTGTTGAGGCTATTCAGTCCGACTTCTATAACTTTCAATTCCTCATTAAAGGATACCTACTAACAGCGTGCCCCTACCACTCGCACTTAGGGAGTGCTTTCAATTCCTCATTAAAGGATACGTTGGACTTAAAACTCAAACCTATCGTCCAAAGGTTCTTTCAATTCCTCATTAAAGGATACGTCCGTTAGGCAAAGGGTCGTTGTGTTAAGCCATTACTTTCAATTCCTCATTAAAGGATACCTGACAAACCAAACCCGTTCAGGCAGTTCATTGACAGCAACTTTCAATTCCTCATTAAAGGATACACACCAGTAGGAGTAGAGGTAGGAGTGATTGACTCAACTTTCAATTCCTCATTAAAGGATACTGGGACGACAGTGGCGAAATAGTGGTTGACGCGGCACCTTCCTTTCAATTCCTCATTAAAGGATACCGTACGTACACCAACCTCCAGAGGCCTTAAAGGTGTTTGCTTTCAATTCCTCATTAAAGGATACAAGTGTTCTGGCTGTGCCCAGAATCGCGTTACCGACGTTTCCTTTCAATTCCTCATTAAAGGATACGAACACTACGTGAACCTGCCAGAACAGCCTGAACAGCACTTTCAATTCCTCATTAAAGGATACCCGTGATAATCTTCCGATTGTCGCTCATCCTCAGTAGCGCTTTCAATTCCTCATTAAAGGATACAAACTCAAATTTAAATAATACGTTGACCGTTAAGTGCCTTTCAATTCCTCATTAAAGGATACCGTGTACAATTTCGCAAACGCCGCTTTGAACGTGCCTTTCAATTCCTCATTAAAGGATACTCAACGAGGTAATTTGCTCATGAATATGTCGGAAGTCATCTTTCAATTCCTCATTAAAGGATACCATTAGGCTGTTAAGTGTTTGTTCGTCGACACCCATCTTTCAATTCCTCATTAAAGGATACTTGAAAAAGAGAAAAGATTGGCTTACGAATATGATAACTTTCAATTCCTCATTAAAGGATACCTGTAGCGGTCTTTTTTTTTTTTT
>Ga0208683_100945_pt1 | contig 10321 bp, 6 predicted proteins | sample BED_Mat_host_9_1_FD_187141 | JGI IMG/M metagenome (GOLD analysis project Ga0208683, IMG submission 187141) | Extremophilic microbial mat communities from Yellowstone National Park, USA - BED_Mat_host_9_15 (SPAdes) (version 3) | ecosystem: Environmental > Aquatic > Thermal springs > Hot (42-90C) >... | reverse complement strand
TACACAGGTGAGTACACTTACACTTTCAATTCCTCATTTTAGGATACAGGGAGGGGGGAGGAGGGTGGTGAAGCCCCCCACCAGCTTTCAATTCCTCATTTTAGGATACGAGCAGAGCGGGCCGGCTACACAGGTGAGTACACTTACACTTTCAATTCCTCATTTTAGGATACAAAAAAAGGGGGAAAAAGCGGGGATACCGCTTACTGGGATACTTTCAATTCCTCATTTTAGGATACCGAAGACTACCACCTTTTCAAAAGGCTCGTGGCAAAAATAGCTTTCAATTCCTCATTTTAGGATACTTTAGGGGCGGTATAATTAGGTTGTTTGGGCTTGGTAAATACTTTCAATTCCTCATTTTAGGATACTGTGATTGTTACGTGGGTTATAAGTGGGTTAGAACCAGCTTTCAATTCCTCATTTTAGGATACCAAAGCATAACGCCAACTGCTACTGCTTCAAATATTAAAACCTTTCAATTCCTCATTTTAGGATACTATATATTAATGATGATGTTTACCCGCAGTGCTCTAAATGTCTTTCAATTCCTCATTTTAGGATACGAGTGATGATGAGCAATTCCAATTATTCATTACGAAGTTGCTTTCAATTCCTCATTTTAGGATACCGTCGAGGAGGCAGCCCGCTTCGCACGTCTAATATCTTTCAATTCCTCATTTTAGGATACATGTGTTGAGAGAATGAGGCTAAAGCTGAAGACAACGGATCTTTCAATTCCTCATTTTAGGATACTGGTGAGGTTGAGGCGAGCCGCATACGGCTCGAGAAACTCTTTCAATTCCTCATTTTAGGATACGAGAAACAGGAGGCGACAAGTAACGTCGGCTGATGGTGTTACTTTCAATTCCTCATTTTAGGATACCGACTTGTAGGTTCCCATTATTAGCTGCGCGTTACGCCTTTCAATTCCTCATTTTAGGATACCACACTCACCGCAAGTGATAAGGTGGAGACACCTTGAATCACTTTCAATTCCTCATTTTAGGATACGCGGCGGCGCGCCAGCATGTAGATGGCCACGACTACTTTCAATTCCTCATTTTAGGATACGAGACTCTGCCAGAAGGTATGAGTCCACGTTTTGAGTGCTCCTTTCAATTCCTCATTTTAGGATACGGTGTTCCTCACCTCCAACGACATGCGGGAGTTCAGCTTTCAATTCCTCATTTTAGGATACCGTCACGGGAGAGGACGTGGAGTGGCCCGCGGGCACCTTTCAATTCCTCATTTTAGGATACAAGCGGCGCCGCTGTGAAGCCGACGGCGACCGCGGCTTTCAATTCCTCATTTTAGGATACCCGAAGCAGAAAGTACACAAGCGTGACCGCGAGGAAGTAACTTTCAATTCCTCATTTTAGGATACCCACCTCGAGGCGGGGGCGCAGCGCGAGTGTTGTCTTTCAATTCCTCATTTTAGGATACCGTCTCCTCAGTTTGAGCGGACTGAGGAGTAATACTAATCTTTCAATTCCTCATTTTAGGATACCTCACTGAGGCCGGAGACCGTGAACCCGCGCTCCTTTCAATTCCTCATTTTAGGATACTGAGCTAGTAATGCCGTGCCAGTACGGCGTCACCATCTTTCAATTCCTCATTTTAGGATACCCGTTACCCGCTGTCGCGACTAGTGTGTCAAGCACTTCTTTCAATTCCTCATTTTAGGATACCTGCGCCCTCGTGGATTTGGGTGGTGGCGGCGCAGCTGCTTTCAATTCCTCATTTTAGGATACCGGCGACGGCATTATCAACGTCTACCTAATCCGAACAGAGACTTTCAATTCCTCATTTTAGGATACAACACTACGTCATACCACTAGGGGTAGAGCGGAAAATAATCTTTCAATTCCTCATTTTAGGATACTTGATGAGGCTAGTGAGTTCCCTTTTGAGCGGTACGGTTCTTTCAATTCCTCATTTTAGGATACGTGCCACCCTGGGTTTAACGGTTACAGAGTAAGTATACACTTTCAATTCCTCATTTTAGGATACCTAAAAGTGTTGATGGGTAGTAGCTGCGCGTTAAGCTTTCAATTCCTCATTTTAGGATACCGGTGCGGTCTACTCAAGTATCCCAACACAGACGCAAATCTTTCAATTCCTCATTTTAGGATACTAGACATATATATCGCCCCCATCCACGTGGAAGGCTTTCAATTCCTCATTTTAGGATACGTGAAGGGCGTCAAAATCATATACGTTCCATCCTAGTGTCTTTCAATTCCTCATTTTAGGATACAGCGTCTGAATAGCAAAAGCCCACTCATCGCTTGTATTGTCTTTCAATTCCTCATTTTAGGATACCTGTCGGGTCGGCAGTACAGCTGCTCGACCCTGATTTGCTCTTTCAATTCCTCATTTTAGGATACTGAGTGTAGCGCTCCCCGTGCTGAGCGTGGCGACCCTCTTTCAATTCCTCATTTTAGGATACTCGACGAAGACATAGAAGAGTTAGACCACATAGAACTTTCAATTCCTCATTTTAGGATACGAAAGTAGCAATAGTCAGCAATCCCAAAGTTCTAACCTTTCAATTCCTCATTTTAGGATACGAGGTCGCCGCGTTAGTGTACCACCGCTCACTACTTGTCTTTCAATTCCTCATTTTAGGATACGCGTTACTAGACGGGTCTGGCTTAGAATCACTAATAAAGTCTTTCAATTCCTCATTTTAGGATACTTAACACTTACAAGGGGTGGAACAACTTACGCTGTGCACTTTCAATTCCTCATTTTAGGATACAGTTATTGAGGCGGTGATATCAGTGAAGCAAGTGTTCTTTCAATTCCTCATTTTAGGATACACGCGGAGAGGGGCAATTTTCCTAAGTAAAGCAGAATCTTTCAATTCCTCATTTTAGGATACAGGTTTCGGGAGTACGCTGTCTCTCGAGGAGCGTACTTCTTTCAATTCCTCATTTTAGGATACTGAGCTGGGAGTCACAGTGGACGAGGTGCTCAGAGCTTTCAATTCCTCATTTTAGGATACCTCGCCAGCAACCCCTATAGAGCGGGCGGTGCAACCCGCTTTCAATTCCTCATTTTAGGATACATAAAAGATAATGAAAAAAGCTAAAGAAAAAGAGAATAAACTTTCAATTCCTCATTTTAGGATACTAGCGAAGGTGAAAACGAAGGCGAAGCTGGAAGTCAACTTTCAATTCCTCATTTTAGGATACTGGTACAAGTGGTTGACACGAGCACTGCACTGGGTCCCCTTTCAATTCCTCATTTTAGGATACGTGCAGACAGTAAAAGTAGTGCTACCCCTCACAAGCTTTCAATTCCTCATTTTAGGATACAGGTACCTGGATACTTTGACTTGGAACTCGATATAATACTTTCAATTCCTCATTTTAGGATACGCTAGCGCCCTCGCCCTTCTACTCGGTAGCCCGGTGGCTGCTTTCAATTCCTCATTTTAGGATACCCCTTCGTCAGCAGAGTTGTGAGGGAAGGCAGAGTGCCTTTCAATTCCTCATTTTAGGATACTCGGGTACACCCGCACAGCCACGACCAGATGGGTGGGAGGCTTTCAATTCCTCATTTTAGGATACTATAGACTTGGTGTTGATGTTCCAGTTCGGTGTAATAATCTTTCAATTCCTCATTTTAGGATACAATACTCTTTTTGGCGCTGCGCTGCCCCCTGGCACAGTGCTTTCAATTCCTCATTTTAGGATACGCGGTACTGGAAGGCGGTAGCGCCACCCTTAGTTAACTTTCAATTCCTCATTTTAGGATACAAGCACTTTGAGCGTGAGGTAGAGAAAGAGGCTAAGGGTGCCTTTCAATTCCTCATTTTAGGATACTACTTAAACCTAGTGGTAGCTTATCGTGCGCTGCACTTTCAATTCCTCATTTTAGGATACCCGTGTCATCGCCTAGTGCTATTATGAACGCGCCTAGCTTCTTTCAATTCCTCATTTTAGGATACATGGTGCTGGTAGCTGTGATAGCGTGCCACCACCCACAGCTTTCAATTCCTCATTTTAGGATACCTAGGTGTTTTCAGTGAATTTTATGCCTGATTCATCTTTCAATTCCTCATTTTAGGATACGTGGGTCGAAGCACGCCACCGTGTGTGGACCACACTCCTTTCAATTCCTCATTTTAGGATACTGATTAGCATGAGTAGGAACAAATCATTAGGCATACCCTTTCAATTCCTCATTTTAGGATACGGCAGGCGCCACCATCGAAGCCAACCACTGTCCCATCACCCTTTCAATTCCTCATTTTAGGATACCCAACCAGCACCGCAGCCAACATGCTTTGAGATACTCTTTCAATTCCTCATTTTAGGATACCCCAAAAAGTTTTGGGGTCAAAACTTGTCTTTTCCATTTTCTTTCAATTCCTCATTTTAGGATACTGAAGCCTTCGAGCGCAAGCGCCTGCCTTAATTCATCCTCCTTTCAATTCCTCATTTTAGGATACTTACTAATAGTTACTAGTAGAGAGAGACGACATTACACAGCTTTCAATTCCTCATTTTAGGATACCCGAGGTGGCGTATCCATGACGAATAAACGACACGCTTTCAATTCCTCATTTTAGGATACTGTATTCGAGTGCAAGACTCTACGTTTATTCGAGTTACGTCTTTCAATTCCTCATTTTAGGATACATGAACCTTTTATACGATGAACTCAAAACACTCATCTTTCAATTCCTCATTTTAGGATACCAACAACAATATCCTTAGCCTTCCTAAGCAGTGTTAAACTTTCAATTCCTCATTTTAGGATACTGGCTCAGAGATACGCTAGATATAAACAAATAATCCACTTTCAATTCCTCATTTTAGGATACGCAATTTAAAAATTTAAAAAAATGCGGAAAATCGGAAAAACTTTCAATTCCTCATTTTAGGATACAGATGTTTTTTACGTATTATCTGAAGGCATAATCGTTTCAGCCTTTCAATTCCTCATTTTAGGATACTTTGAAGAATTTATCAATTCTAACGATCTTATGTCTTTCAATTCCTCATTTTAGGATACCGATAGCTGCTTACAAAGAAACTTACGAAAACATCTTTCAATTCCTCATTTTAGGATACGGTGGAACTGGTAGAGTTAAGTTACGGAAAAAGGACTTTCAATTCCTCATTTTAGGATACGGGTGCTTGGCCATTGAGCGCGATAATACAAGACATTGCTTTCAATTCCTCATTTTAGGATACGCAGCCAAGACAAGACAGAATGCTATCGCCCAGTCATCCTTTCAATTCCTCATTTTAGGATACTTTAGTGTCTGGATTTGCAGGCCGTGTGCTGTATACACTTTCAATTCCTCATTTTAGGATACTGCTCCGATACTGGAAAGCGGTAGCGCCACCCTTAGTTAACTTTCAATTCCTCATTTTAGGATACAAAGTTAACTACGCTGACATAGTGCACGCTGTGCGCAACTTTCAATTCCTCATTTTAGGATACACGGGGCAAACAGCGCTTGACACGCTGATAACACCACAGCTTTCAATTCCTCATTTTAGGATACGTATACGTAGCTAACTCTGAATTCGGTGTCACGTCTTTCAATTCCTCATTTTAGGATACGAAATACGACCGTGGGGCACGCAGAGCTTTGAATACCAAGCTTTCAATTCCTCATTTTAGGATACCGCCCGATTTGGCGGATAAATACGTTAAAACTATTTACCTTTCAATTCCTCATTTTAGGATACCCGTCCTGGGTTTACCTGGGTATATGTCACGAATTATACCACTTTCAATTCCTCATTTTAGGATACGCGAGGGGTATTTAAGCATACATGGGTGAACAGCCGACTTTCAATTCCTCATTTTAGGATACTCTGGTTTGTGAGGAAGTATGCGAGCACCACGCTTACAACTTTCAATTCCTCATTTTAGGATACGTGTCAGGGGGATTGGGGTCATACTCGCCGCGAACCCTTTCAATTCCTCATTTTAGGATACCCACGCCACCGACTTCAACCAGTCGAAGAGGCTGTACTTTCAATTCCTCATTTTAGGATACCTAATACTCTATAAAATGATTAGCTCAGGGGTAGGTAGCTTTCAATTCCTCATTTTAGGATACAAAAACGGGGGAGAGTCGGGTCGCACTACTTGAAGGCTTTCAATTCCTCATTTTAGGATACCACACCAGCACAGTCGAACATTATAGTTGGGTTCTTCTTTCAATTCCTCATTTTAGGATACTAGGATACTCCCAACACAAACACAAATTCAAACAGTTTTAAGTCTTTCAATTCCTCATTTTAGGATACCGTGTTTTAATACCGAAGTAATCTAGTATTTTATACTCTTTCAATTCCTCATTTTAGGATACAGAACCTTAGAAAAAGCGTTTTGAACCCCACTAACGAACTTTCAATTCCTCATTTTAGGATACAATACACTTGGGGCCGTTTTTAACCTTCAACCCAAGAATCTTTCAATTCCTCATTTTAGGATACCCATGTAGACATCTGCAACAAAACCTGCATCAAGCGCTTTCAATTCCTCATTTTAGGATACACGTGTTGAGAGAATGAAGCTTAAGCTGAGTACAACCTTTCAATTCCTCATTTTAGGATACAGTGTTGGGGTACACTGATGCATACTCAACCAAACTCTTTCAATTCCTCATTTTAGGATACTAAGGGGATGACTAGTATATCCCCTTGAAGTGAATGGTCTTTCAATTCCTCATTTTAGGATACGCTCCGTTGGCTACGGTGTTGAGACCGTCAACATTTCTTTCAATTCCTCATTTTAGGATACAGCTTCTGAACGAGGTGGGTGGGGCGTGAGTGAAGACTTTCAATTCCTCATTTTAGGATACCGCGTACAGGGAGGACGCACGCGCATGGCTCGAAGACTTTCAATTCCTCATTTTAGGATACCCACAACACTTTTATGTTTGTTGGTTGTTTTTTGGGTTACTTTCAATTCCTCATTTTAGGATACCAGATATGCTCAACGAACTCAATAAGTTGGGGTTCCTGTCTTTCAATTCCTCATTTTAGGATACCGGGTGCGGATGACCCTAGTCAGATGCTAGTATTATCTTTCAATTCCTCATTTTAGGATACGCATTCCCCGTAATAGTGTAAAAATGCCCCACACTTTCTTTCAATTCCTCATTTTAGGATACGGGGTTGTTGGGTTTTTCTTGGGGTTATGCCTTGGTTCTTTCAATTCCTCATTTTAGGATACAAAGGAAAATGAGCATGAAGGAGAAAAAGAAGTTAGTAGCCTTTCAATTCCTCATTTTAGGATACTAGAGGTTTCGAGAAAGGTGTATCACAAGCACCAAACTTTCAATTCCTCATTTTAGGATACAGACAAGCAAAAGACGACAGAGAGAGAGGTGTAATCTTTCAATTCCTCATTTTAGGATACCGGTAAGACTTACGCTAGTGTTCAGATAGTAAAGGAGTCTTTCAATTCCTCATTTTAGGATACAATAAAGGAAAAAGAGGCCTGAGAAGTTAAAAAGATTAACTTTCAATTCCTCATTTTAGGATACGCTAACCCACCTATCGCTTGTACCGTGTTCCTCGCTTTCAATTCCTCATTTTAGGATACACAAGATACAGTGTGAAGCCATATGCCAACTAGGTATCTCTTTCAATTCCTCATTTTAGGATACTTGATCAGTCGGGTAATGGGGTTGCTACTATGTTGGGTATCTTTCAATTCCTCATTTTAGGATACAAGACGAAAACGTTTTTAATATGAGGCATGTGAAAGAGTGTGACTTTCAATTCCTCATTTTAGGATACCTTCCGAGACACTCGGCTGGTCGCGCGAAAAACTCCTTTCAATTCCTCATTTTAGGATACAGTATGCCCCGCGCACTCGTGAAAGTTATAGAGAATAACCTTTCAATTCCTCATTTTAGGATACCATTGAGCTTCTCCAAAAGAAGTGAGTGGTGTATAACATCCTTTCAATTCCTCATTTTAGGATACATGCTTGTTCCTCCGGGTTGGACTTTCAAGAACTTTGGTCTTTCAATTCCTCATTTTAGGATACCGAAGTCGAACCAGAGCACGCTCACCTTCGTGACCCCGACTTTCAATTCCTCATTTTAGGATACTTGTTTGGGTGATGGTTGTGTTTTTTCAGCTCTTCTTTCAATTCCTCATTTTAGGATACCCGCGTTGCCATCATTTGCGTGTTTTCTATGTTCCTTTCAATTCCTCATTTTAGGATACCAAATACGCGGTGTTCCTACTGCATGCGCGGACGGATACTTTCAATTCCTCATTTTAGGATACGCGTCCATCACTGTCACGCCGAGGATTCCCTCGAACACCTTTCAATTCCTCATTTTAGGATACAAGGATTAGAGGTTGATAAATCAGAGTGGAGTTTATTCTTTCAATTCCTCATTTTAGGATACGGGGTTCTTTGAATCTCCAACTGAATGGCAAGGTACAGCTTTCAATTCCTCATTTTAGGATACTATTCAACGACTCTAAAGCCATGAGTAAGCTAATCTTTCAATTCCTCATTTTAGGATACAAAGAGAAGAAGAAAGTGGTAGCTGAGCGGATAACTTTCAATTCCTCATTTTAGGATACTGAATACCTTAAAGGATATAGAGTTGGATACAATCTTTCAATTCCTCATTTTAGGATACCTATCACTGATAGGGCAACCCCAAAGAGATAGCCACCAACTTTCAATTCCTCATTTTAGGATACATACCATCGGCACTCTCTTCACAGTTGGTATCACTTCTTTCAATTCCTCATTTTAGGATACAAGCAGTACGCGTAGCGTCTAAGACAATACCAAGCCACCTTTCAATTCCTCATTTTAGGATACATAACCAAAAAACTCCAAAACCTCAACATCAGAACGAGTCTTTCAATTCCTCATTTTAGGATACTAACACCAAGGCGGGAATGGTGTTGCTACCATGTTGGGTATCTTTCAATTCCTCATTTTAGGATACCATAAACCCCTTGAAAGAAAGGGGGTAATCCCCGCACTTCTTTCAATTCCTCATTTTAGGATACGAACCAGTAATAGGGGTAGACCCGCTACTTTTCTTAACTTTCAATTCCTCATTTTAGGATACGGCCGGGCGGAGGGAGGAGGCGAAGCGTGTGTTCGCTTTCAATTCCTCATTTTAGGATACTAACACCAAGAAAAACCCAAACAAAAACAGATTTCTTGTTCTTTCAATTCCTCATTTTAGGATACTGGTGTTACGGTTCCTATGATTCCTGTGGTGTATAAATTCTTTCAATTCCTCATTTTAGGATACACAGTCCTTCGTCAGACTTCAAGTGTTGGGAGGAGCTTTCAATTCCTCATTTTAGGATACGATAAGCTGGCTGGTGTACTAGCACGATTCTTTAATGGCTTTCAATTCCTCATTTTAGGATACACTGGGTTATACTACACCTCATCAACGTTTAATGTATCTTTCAATTCCTCATTTTAGGATACTTTTAACATTCACAGCGTTAGCGTTAGGGGTTATGTTTCTTTCAATTCCTCATTTTAGGATACCATCACGGTTCGGTAAAACAGTTGTCTCAGATATCTTTCAATTCCTCATTTTAGGATACCGAGGTAGAGGTCGACTGTGGGCTCCAGGCCGAGCTGGCCTTTCAATTCCTCATTTTAGGATACACCTTATGGAGTGTAATAACTGCGGGCGTGTGTATGCTCTTTCAATTCCTCATTTTAGGATACTATAAAGAGGCAGTATTCTTTTCAGACAACCCATTTAGCTTTCAATTCCTCATTTTAGGATACACTCTCACCGTAGAGATGTTGCAAACAGATAACAATACTTTCAATTCCTCATTTTAGGATACTTTTCCGTTTTTGACTTTAAGTGTTTGCATTAACCCTCTTTCAATTCCTCATTTTAGGATACAAAGGCAGCAAAGGCAACCTAGCACGACCACGTCTATGACTTTCAATTCCTCATTTTAGGATACACGAACACGTCGCTTCCAGTTATTGCGGGGTCGCATCCCCTTTCAATTCCTCATTTTAGGATACAAGATAGGAAGATTCAGGTGGTCGAGTGATATGCCTAAGCTTTCAATTCCTCATTTTAGGATACCGGAGCTCCTCGCAAAAAGCGGCGTGGACATGCACAGGCTCTTTCAATTCCTCATTTTAGGATACAGAAGAACTTAACAGAGAGAAGAAGAGGCTCTTCACTTTCAATTCCTCATTTTAGGATACCCGGCCTGGTATATTCATATGTATCGCCGAGCGACCCGTACTTTCAATTCCTCATTTTAGGATACTGGACGTTTATCTATATCTCTTCAACGATTTAAGTTTTTTG
>Ga0208683_100944_pt1 | contig 10327 bp, 9 predicted proteins | sample BED_Mat_host_9_1_FD_187141 | JGI IMG/M metagenome (GOLD analysis project Ga0208683, IMG submission 187141) | Extremophilic microbial mat communities from Yellowstone National Park, USA - BED_Mat_host_9_15 (SPAdes) (version 3) | ecosystem: Environmental > Aquatic > Thermal springs > Hot (42-90C) >... | reverse complement strand
TAGAACAGTATAAAAAGCTCCTGAATCTACTAAGAACCTAACCTTCTCTTCTTTACCTTCATTTTTCGCAATACCCTCAATATATACGAGTCCCACGTGATAATTTCTAAGCAAGCGTTATATAAGCCTACATAACTTAAATGTACAAATCCTATTCGATCGCTATAAACTTAATCAATAATGAAAAGAACAATAATAAGATGCTACTTATCTCTTTTTTAAGTAGTTTAACTATAGTATAGTTGATCATAAAGAATCGTTAGACTGATTAAACAATATGTCAAGCCCTTTTGAAAAGATTAAGATTCCGTTGAGTGTTGAAGAAACAATTAAAAAGATACTGCAAGGTTTGCCGAGGATAGCAGCTAGCAATCCTAAGGAAAGATGTTTAAGAAGGATAAGATTTGTTGAAGAACAGGTTAGAAGATATGATGCGTTTTTAAAATCCTTTCCAAAAATAAATGAACTTCATCCCTTTTATAAAGAATTGCTTGAAATATTAATAGGCGATGTAAGTAAATTTAAAATTTGCTTAACTTCTATCAAAAAGGCTGTATTTTTGACAAGCAAACTATCTAAAAGTTATTCAAGATTAATATTAAGAGAGGAAGAAAAGGATTTAAACAAATATCTGAGTGAATATGTCGGAAGGATCTCATCAATTCTAAGAAGAAGAAAGAAATGCATAAGCTTCGCAATTGAAATTTCTAAACAATTGAAGAAGTTGCATGCCATAGATCCAAATTCACCAACTTTAATAATTGCAGGGCCGCCTAACGCAGGTAAAAGCACTTTGGTTAGAAAAATTTCTACAGGAAAGCCTGAGGTAGCTGTTTATCCATTTACGACAAAGGATGTTCACGTTGGTCATATAATCAAAGAATTTCAAAGAATACAAGTTATAGACACCCCTGGAATCTTAGACAGACCTATGAAGGAAAGGAACAAAATAGAACTCAAGGCCATAAATGCTATTAAGAATTTGAACGGAATAATAATTTTTCTCTTCGATGTTTCAAATTTATCCATGCTATCTTCTAAAGAACAAATCGATTTGTACAATGAAATCAAAGAACTAGGTAAATTGATTGTACCTGTTATTAATAAGATAGACGATGTAAACCGTGAATTATACAATTTGATTAAAAATGAACTTAGAAAAGAGCATTACTTTGAAATAAGTGCAGAAAAAGGTTATGGAATTAATGAACTTCTAACTTATGTATTGAATATATTTTCTAAGCAAAAAGATTATTAAAGTAAATTTATAAAATATTAAATTTTGATTTTCATAAAATTTCAATTTCTAAGAAACTCAGATTAGTTGCGTATTCATAAAAAGCAAATCCTTAAGCATTAATGAATTTATTAAACAAAGGGAATAGCTAAAAAACAAGAAAGATTAATGGAAAAGAGATCATGGTTCAAATTATAGAGAAGAATTTACAGTGTAAATGTTTGCAAATATACAATTCTGATAGCCTTTTTGTTTTCTTAATTTTATTCTATCAATTTTATGCTTTAATATTAAACTAAAAAATTCACGCAATCCTAATACGCTATTCATAAAAGATCTAATATTTACCTATATGTTTCGAAAACAACTTTATTTTTCTCGTTTAATATTTGAATAGCTTTGCTAAATCCTTCCCTAATTATTTTGCTTAGTTTGCCTAGATACATGTTTTCAACTTTATATCCTGCTTTTGTTCTCCAAATAGCTACTAGGTGCAGCTCTCCTCTTATTTCTATTATCCTGATTTTATCCAGTTCTTCATCGTTAACATCAATTGGTAAATATACATTCGAGTTTTCTTCTCCAAACAATTCACCTACTATTAGATATCCTTCCTTTTCTAGTTTTCCAAGTAATTCTTTCAATTCTTTTTCATCAATTCCGTATGTCTTAGCAATTTCATCAAAAGTAAAAACCTTCCTCTGCTTTGCCAATTCTTTCAAAACTTCCTTATATTTATTCATTGTTTAATTGACTTACTAAATATTACCTTTAAGGCTTTAAGTTTAATCTAAACAAACATTTTATGGCGAAATCTTTGTTTGAAACAAGAATTTATTTTGTTCTTTTTTCCTTTTAGAGTAGTAACTTAAAGTCAAACCAGCAGATAAATGAGATACAATAGAAAATGATCTATTGTGTTGACAATATTTTGAAAATTTGCTCTCAAAATGAACACATGACTTCTTTACTAAATATTTTAATTCCTTCCAAATCAGGCAATTCATTGAAAGCTAGCGTAAATCTTCTAACCCCTACTTTAATATACTCTTCAATTTTTTGAACACATTCTTTAGGAGTCCCTTTTATTGCTGATTTAACGAACAATTCTTCCTCCTTTGTTTTCCTTATTTTTAAATATCTCTTGAATTTTCTTTCAAATTCTCTCTTATTTTTCCCAATAACAACATCGAGTTCTGCAGAGATTTCTAAGTTCTTTATTCTTTTTTGGTATTTGTCTATAATTGCAAATAATTTTTCAGGAGTCAAATATGATAATTCCCATATGTTTGCATATTTCATTGCGATCTCTATCGTTTTTCTACTCATAGCTGAGATGCATATAGGTATTTTTGCTTTAGGCTTGAAATCTTCTATATCAATTTCATAATATTTTCCTTTGAAATTAGAGAATCCTTTATCCATCAGTTCTTTCATTATAATCAGCCCTTCTTCAAACCTTTCTATCCTATCCATCAGTCTCGCTATATTTACTCCAAACCTTGACCAATATGCTCTTGCCTCTTCTCTTATGAAACCAAATCTTGCATCGAGCCTATTATTGCTTATCGAAGCAATAGTTAATAAAGCCTTAATTACAGCGATTGGATGTCTATAACTTCCTTCAAGATATGTAACAGCAGGACCGATTCTAATTCTATTTGTTCTTGCTGCTAAATAGGATAAAAATGAAAAGCAATCTAAAAGCCAAGGGAAAGGCCCATCACCGTACTATGCCGCATCATATCCCAATTCTTCAACTAGCTGGAAAATATCAAGTATGTTTTTCTCGTATCCCCAAAGTTGTACTGCAAAGAAAACTTTGTTAGCCATAAACTAAAGAATTTAATTTTTCTTAGTTGATTAATTTAAATTTAATCCATGAAACGCTAACCGTTATCATCTTGGGATTGCCAAAAACAATATGTCTAAAAGTTCAGATTATTTAAAGAATACATTTGATTAGGAATTGCTAAAGAGTAACCATTATACAAGAAAATTAAACGATAAAGGACACAATCAATAAAAGCTAATTAATATCGTCGTTCATGAAAAGACATGGTTCATAGGATAAAAATAGAAGAAGGAAAACTTGTCGTTGAGTTCAAGGGAATAGAAGAAATTGCTACCTTAAAGAAGAAGCTTGAGTTTAATTTAAAGAACGTTGTTAGCGTTTCTACAGAACCTCATCACTGGATTGAAGGCCTGCGAATTGCTGGGGTAGGTTTGCCAGGTGTGATAAAGGAAGGAAGTTACATAGTTTCAGGAAAAAAGGTTTTCTTTGCTATGAAGCATCCAGAAAACTGTGTAACAATTGAGCTCAAAAATGAAGACTACGATGCAATTGTAATTGAAGTAGATGATAAACAAAAAGTTGCTCAAGAAATCAAAAAACTATTGGCTAAGAAGTAGACTATTCTAATGAATAGTTAATCTAACATAATCTTTTCATTGTTAGATAGGAATGAATTATCGCATTTTTTAGCAACCATCTTGAATTTTTAACAAGCGATGTGCAAGTAATTTTATTCAATGAAAAAATTGTTATCCGAGATTAAAACCTTTAAGATGCCTTATGTTGCACTTATTTTCAGTTAGGATATTTATGTGTCTTTTCAGAATGATTACTCAAAACTAAAATCTAGAGCTATTGGATATTGAAATTTACAGCTTTGAATTCTCCAGCAATTTTGAATTAATTAATTCTGCGGGTTTCCAAATTCTCTCTCCCAAAACATATGAATAAGACATTAAGAAGATATTAAAAACAATGTATACTTCATCCAAAGTCCTAGGTGAATATATCATGTAGAATGGTAAATCGATTAACTTTTTCTCATATACAGGATGCGGTTCTCCCCAACCCTTGTTTAAAACTTCATTTTCCCATTGCTTAGGAAGAACTAAATGTAAGCTTCCATCATAGGGTGGATGAATATGGGCAAACTCAAGACCTCCCCACATTAATTCCTTTCTAGCATTAACAGCATCATCTTTTATCCAAGCGGCTCTTGCCCCTGGAACAGATACTAAGCTTTCACTTTCAACTACATATGGAAGGGAAAATATCAAATTAGAAAGCATTTTGTAAATCTCCAATGAAGGATTTTGGTTCAACTGTTGATGAGGCATTCTAAAACTAGTAATTGGGCGTTCTCCTTCTCTATTAGGCAAACCGAAGCATGCAAACCAAAATGGGAATTTCGAAGCTATCCTATTCCATCCTTCTCTCTCCTTAACCTTTTCAATCTTTAAAATTTCAAAATATTTATCCAGTACATATGCTCTTTCCTGGGCTAGTGGAGGATTACAATAATCCTCTTCTTCCCATGCAACGGTGTTCTCATCAATGATTCTTGCTAGCCTTAAACTATGATTCATAGCTTTTCCAAACGGCTTAATTCCAGAGATTTCATTTCTCATAATCTTTTCATAAAGCTCTTTAATTGATTTCATATCAGGCTTTGCGAACACTAGATAATGAGCCATAACGATATCTTAAGCAAGTATAAGATATTTAAATTTAGATTAATTTCAAATCGATCAAGGCTAAACAGCCATTTAACTAGAAATCTCAGAATTTATAATTTTTTGTGCTAGATAAAATCCCCTATCCTTTATGTTAATTATACTTTTGATTAGATTTTTTATAAGTTTGCAATCAATATAAGTGTGTTTTCGCTTCTTCATTTAGGCGTAACAAATCTGCTCCAAGGTTTAGTGTTAACTCGAAATAAGGCTATGCAGCATGAAAATTTTCTATATAACTTACTCAACCCTTTTAGCTCATTTAAAGAATTTTTCTTCGGCAATAATTCTTTTAGGATATGAATAAGGTATGCCTAATTTCTTCAAAGTTTCTTCAATTATTTTAGGCATGTTTGAGTATAATCAAACCATGTCTTTCCTGCAGTCCAAGCTCTTGCTTCAATCAATATGCCATTCTCTCCAAACTGTGCTACGAATATTGTTGGAGCAGGTTCTGCAAGAACGTACCACTGTGCATCAAATTCCTTTATTAACGCTTCAATAACCTTATTTACATCGGTTTCATAAGGTATTACAAATTGAACTCTTACTAGTCTTACTATCGAATTGCTATAATTTATAAGGGGAGAACTAAATAATGAGCTATTTGGTATTCTTATATAGTATCCTTCCCAGCTCTGTATTTTTGTAGATAGCAATCCAATATCAACAACCATTCCAATGTTATCGTTATAATTAATAAAATCACCTATTTTGAAAGGTCTTTCCGTCATCAACAATACTCCAGCGAAGAAATTTGAGAGTGTTTGTTGTGCAGCTAATCCTATAACTATAGCTGTGAAGCCTCCAGCTACTAGCAGTTCTGTAAGTGTTACGCCAGGAATATTAAGAAGACGTACAGCTATAGCTATGCCTATTAAAATGATTATGTAATAGATCAACTTGTTTATGTTGGATATTATATGTAGTGGTACCTTTTCATGCAATCTCCTTCTTATTAATACAGTTAAATATTTTGCAATAAACACTGTAATTACAATAGCTATTACTGCTTCAACTATTACTTCGTATTGAATAATATAATTCCAAAAGTCAGATAAAGTAATTGATATCATGTTCCGAATCTCATCTCAAATTGACCACCTATTCCTTTTGAAACAGTAGTAGGAATTATTTCAGCGCCTTCAATTGTTGGCTTATTTATTGGTCTAACAAGAGCTAATCCTTTTTGGAGTCTTGTAACGCGAATTATCTCACCATAAAATTTTTCATCTTTAAAATAAAGAGAGAAAAACTTTGAGTTGAATATTATTTTTGATACGCTACCGATACTTCCGGCCTTATTTATAATCTCTATTAATGTTAACGCTTCATTTGCAGAGTGTATTGGTCGTTCTAAATACGCATTGGTTTTCCAATATCTATAGATAACACCTTCTCCTATAGTGCCATAGAGTGCATACTTCTTAGTATAAATTTCTATTACATCAATTAGTTTATAATTTGAACCATCGCTTACGTATATTCCAATGTCTAGAGGCAGTTTCACATACAATTTTACTTCCTGTTCTTCTCCAACATATATAGGCTGCTCAAAAACTATACCAAAATATTCAGTTATTGCTTCGTTACTGCTAAGTACTGGAAATTCTTTTATAATAAAATTGCTAGGTATTTCAATTTTCTTCTCTCCCTTTTGATATATGATATGATCTTTCTCTTTTATGATTGAATAACTAAGCTCCACATCATTAGTTATTTGTTTCATTGATTTAAGCCTAAGTGTTTGCAGTAATGCACATAACCCTTTTTTGTATTTAATCTATGTTTAATATTACGTTTTCTTTTATCAATCCTTATAAATGAGGGAGCGAATTTTTATGTTGTATTTTATTGATTTTTTAAATATTGTTGACATGCTTATTCCATTCTTCTTAACTATAGCTTGTATGGAGCGAAAATCGAGTTATTTTTTGAAAGCGGCTTAGCTTAACTAGAGTTATCCTCTTTATTTAATTTTTAAATTTAAATGATATATAGAAATATAATAATGACTGAAAAAGAACATAAATTATCTCTAACTGATATTTTATTTGAAAAGATTAAAAAGAGAAAATTATCTTTAAAACTAATTATTGAAAATTAATTATCATAAATGATGATTTCTTAAGTACTGATGTTATACCAGAGAGTTCGGTAAATCTAATAGTAACTTTTCCTCCTTATAATGTTGATATATATTATGGAGCTTTTAGAGATGATATACCTTACGACAAATATCTTGAAAGCATTTAGACTTGCAAAGTATGGAGGAAGGATGTTTTTAATTATACCGCTTGATAAAAGTAAAGGCAGTGAAGAAGAGGTTTCCAAAGCGCCTATGGAGATATACTCAGTATTGCTAAAAGAATAGGATGGAAGTATTTCTCCACAATTATATGGAATGAACAGAATATATCTAGAAGAGCTGCTTAGGGTTCCTGGTTAAGTGCTAGTGCTCCTTATATCATAGCACCAGTAGAAACTATTATAATAATATACAAAGGGAAGTTGAAAAGAGGAGAAGGAATATCAGATATTACAAGAAATGAATTTATAGAATGGACTAATGGGTTATTGAATTTTCCTGGAGAAAGTAGGAAAATAGGTCATCCTGCACCTTTCCCAATAGAGCTTGCTAAGAGATACATTAAGCTATTCAGCTTAGTAAATGATTTAGTTTTGATCCCTTTTTAGGAAGTGGGATCACGTTAGTTACATGTGCTTTATACAATAGAAGAGGTATAGGTGTGGAGATAGAGAGAAAGTATTGTGAATTAGCATTGAAAAGAATCACAAAAGAGGGACAAATTAATCATAGAAAGCTTATAGAATGATTAGAAGAGGGTTTAAATTCAAAGAAGATGTTTTACTGCTTCTAGAAAAAGAATAGGATAAAGTAGTAAAAGAGGGATACGAAGGGTTCAGAACTATTTAGTCTTAAATCGACATACATAGCTCTTGGGATTCAACAGCCTTAAGCTCCTCCCGAGTTCATCAGTGTTCCCATAAGCCTCGTTCCCTGTCAGGGTGAACCAACTCCTTTCCTTCATAAGCTCTTTAAAGAGCTTTGGAGAAGGAGAAAGGCCTTCCATCTGAAGGTTTTGGTAGCGTTGAGCTACCTATCCTCAACCCACATTGCTCCTTTCGGGGCATTATCCATCCCACATCTGGAGTTGTTTGGGTTGAGAGGCTTAATCTTTTATTTGTATCCCACGAGTGTTATAAGTTACTTACGCTTATTTAAATCTATTTATCTTGAAACTGCTGTATCACGGCAACTACATGAATGCTATCAAGGCTTTTGATAATTTGACTGAAGAAAAGCTAAGGTTAATCCTAATGATTTCTACACAAATATTCGTAGCAGGAATCAATCATGGAAAACATTCAAAGGATCCCTATATGAATATGCAGTTTTTAGATTGATTGAGCAAGTAGTAAAAAAATTCTGAAGTTCTTCAAAATAAGTTAACTGTTTTATTGGGTGACGATGCTCTATACAAATACGGGATCAAATTGTAATAAGGAATTGGAGCGAAATAATCCCTGAAGCTGATATTATACTTGTTGAAAAACATACGAATTGCATCACATCTTTAATCTCATGTAAAACTAGCCTAAGAGAGAGGCTTACTGAGACAGTCTTTTGTAAAGGAGAATTAGAAAAGTCTAATAAACTTGAAAAAATTGATTTTATTTTTATAACCAAAGACAAAGATGAAGAATTAAATAGATACAAATAGATATATTCCTCACATATTATAGATTACACTTTTATAACAGATGAAGAAAAATATAGTAAGTTGATAGAATATTATAACAAAAAATATGGAAATAAAACTAATTTTAATATGTTAAAGTTGAAAATTAAGCACATAAGTGAAATAAGAAATTATTTACTTTCTCTTTAACTGAATTAAAATTCAAACATAAATAGTAGATTGATTATTACTCCTTGTTTGGATGAGAAGGTATATAGCTATAATTATTCTCTTTGGTATTGTAAGCATGCTTGCAGATATTACATATGAAGGAGCTAGATCTGTTATACCGCAATATCTAGGCTACCTTGGTGCGGATCTCGCTTTTGTAGGATTCTTAGGAGGTATGGCAGAGTTTTCGAGCTATCTTTTAAGATTTGCTTCAGGTTTCATAGCATCCAGATACGGTTTTCTATGGGGTTTAACGATTTCAGGTTACGCATTAACCGGTCTTTCAATAGCTTTGTTATCCATATCAACGAACTGGCTTTATGCATCAACATTTACGATAACTGAAAGAATAGCAAAAGGTCTTAGAACACCTCCAAGAGACGCTCTTATAAGCAGAATAGCAAAGCAGGGGAGAAGTGGTAGAGCATTTGGTATTCACGGGGCATTAGATCAAATAGGGGCAATAATAGGACCTTCGATAGCCGCTTACATGCTATTTACATATTACTTCTCACCGATACTATTTTTTACTCTTTCCATATTCGCATTTATATCTGTAATCATACTCTTATATACAAGATCTATTTACCCTAAAGATATTGAAACTACAGTTAAGAAAATTTCGCTTGGCTTTCTTCGAGGTCCTATTACCAGATATGTTGTCTCGGTTTCATTGCCGGCCATTGGCACAGTATCTATATTTATAGCCATATACTGGATTGGTAGATTAGATCCATTGCTAGGAATAATATATTTCATTGCTATTCAATTTATACAGATAATAGGGTCTGTCCTGCTTGGTGAGTTGTATGATAAAATAGGAATAAAAGCTATATACGTTTATTATTTAATAGCACCTCTAATAACCTTTGGCTTTCTAATAAACCAACTTTTTTTCTTGTTAATAGGAGTTGTTCTAGCATTAGAGGAAAGCATACAAAGAGCTATTGTTGGAGATATGGCTAAGGATAAAGAAGCTATAGCATATGGATACTACCATTTAATTTATGGTTTGGCATCAGCAACAGGAGGATATTTAGTGGGCTATCTAGCTCAAAATAGTTTAATTATACAACTGACCATGTTGTCAATCATACTATCGTTAGTAGGAGCTCTTGTATTCTCAACAGTGAGAGAATTAAACCTTGATTTGTAAAACATAATTTGCTTTCATCTCTATTCATGATCAGCATGTAATAAATTATTTTATAGATGAAAAAATAATCCACTACTAAAATGTAATGGAAAACGATAATTAGATGAGATAAAAATATAGTGTAAAATAAAATGGCCTTATATTATAGTTACTACAACTTCTCTTAAAGGAGAACTTTCTATAGCTAAAATAGAGAACCAAACCAATATATAAACCAATACATATTGTAAATTTCATTGTTACTTCTTTCCATGTACATCTCGATTTCAAATATCACTCAACATTATATTGCATGAATTATAGTCGGCATCTTCTTTTTTATTAACATATTTAAGAATGCATAAAAAGAAGATACAGATTGAAGAATTTTATTAAAACTTTTATAATTTATATATTGTTTCTAAAGCAATATGAACAGCTTCTTCTTCCATAAATTTTAATTCTTCGGTTTTCCATCCAGTTATCCATTTC
>Ga0208683_100938_pt1 | contig 10351 bp, 13 predicted proteins | sample BED_Mat_host_9_1_FD_187141 | JGI IMG/M metagenome (GOLD analysis project Ga0208683, IMG submission 187141) | Extremophilic microbial mat communities from Yellowstone National Park, USA - BED_Mat_host_9_15 (SPAdes) (version 3) | ecosystem: Environmental > Aquatic > Thermal springs > Hot (42-90C) >... | reverse complement strand
AAATAAGGGCATTGACTTTTTCAATAACAGATGAGCATATACATGATTCAAGGGAAGCATTGAATCTTGTAAATAGAATAAGAGAGAAAATAACAAGATTATACGGTGACAAGGCATACGATTCAAGGAGCATATACAATGCTCTTTGTGGAAAGGCTATCATTCCAGTGAGGAAGAAATATTCCACACTGTCAAAAGGCTCTTCCTACAGGGCAAGAATAGCAAGGGAGATAAGAAGAACATCCGAGAGTGAATGGAAAAATAACAATAATGTAAAAGGCCATTGAAAATTGATCATTTTCGGCCATCTAAAATTGACCAGAATCGCTCACTTAAAATTGACCACCCCCCTTTTCCATGAAGAGGGAAGAGTGAGATGTTGGTTACGGAGGAATGGCATATGATCAGGGAGATGAGTGAGAAGTGTAAAAGTCGGTTTATTTTTCCCCATTTTCGGCGGTTAAGAATTCCCCAAAATCGCCGGTTTAAAATTCCCCACCTTCCTTCACAAGACGGTGGGGGATTGTGTACAATGATGAGGTGTGGATGATGATAAGAGAGATGAAGGAGAAAAGGATGAGCGTTACAGCAATAGCAGAACATCTTGGAATTGACAGGAAGACAGTCCGTAAATACATGAAAAGCGATAAGGTTCCCAGGCCATCTCACAGTAAGAGGAAGTCAAAACTGGATCCTGTGAGACCTATAGTAAAGGAACTGATAGATAAGTATGATCTATCAGCAGTCCGTATACTTGAGGAAATAAGAAAATGGGGTTACAAAGGTTCCTATACAACCTTAAAGGAATACTGCAGGACCCTAAGGAAGGAGAGAGCGATAAAGGCAGTATACTGCTTTCAAAGTCCTGTCATTCCTGTACAACCTTGCATATCTTTTTACAAGGGAATAGCTTCCGTTAAATCCCCTTCTGACAAGATCTTCATGTATTCTCACTGCAGAGAGATTGTATTTACTGATAAGCTCCTATACCGTAGGGAGGAATGGCTCTATCTTGGAGCTCCTCTCCCTTGTATTTGTGTATTTAGGGACGTTATCACTCTTAAGGTATTTTCTGGCGGTCTTTCTGTCTATTCCAAGTCTCCTTGATATTTCAGATATACTCATCCCACTCCTGTGCATCTCCCTTATCATATACCATTCCTCCGCTGAATACAATTTTCCTCTACCCCCTCTATATATAGGGGGTGGGGAAAATTAAATTGCCGATTTTGGGGAATTTTATTTTGCCATAAATGGGGAAAATTTACTTGCCACTTACAACTTTAAATGCAAAAATGAATTGACCGAAATGTTCAGTAAGAGTATCCCTGATACACAACATTTGTGACACCATCCTAGGGTTTTGAATAATTACAAAAATTCAGTTTTTGTTCTTCAAATCTTTGTCTTTATTTTCACACAAGTCAGGAGGATTCTTATAAAGAAAATCAATGAAATTACCATCTATCAGTGCTGGAAAAGATGGGAATACAAAATTAACACCCTTTATTTCCTTCCTGATCAAATCACCCTGTTCATAAAGTGTATTATCGTTTGCAATATCTGATATTTTATTTAAATTGCCTGCTGGGATCCCTTTCTCCTGGAATAATTTGATCCAAAACCCAGAAGGTTTTTCCAGCAGCTTTTTTTGAATTATACCAACAAGTCTTTCCTTATTTCTTACTCTCTTTTCGTTAGTTGCAAAATCCATTTCCTGAGCTAGCTCACTGAAATATTCTATTTCTGTGAACTTTTTCCATATGTTGTTGTTAGCAACTGCTAAAATTATGGGTCTATCCTTTGTCTCGAACTTCTGATACGGTACTATTCCAAGATGGGATATCCCCATTGGAGATGGGTCATTGCCAGTAAGGGAAAAATAAGGGATCAGGTATGTCATTGAAAAGAGGCCGCAGTTGAAAAGAGGTACATTGATATTCATTCCCTTGAAATCTTTATACCTCAGTTTTTTAATAATCGCTGAAAGTATCATAATTGCTGCCATATATCCTGTGTAAATATCCACTGTGGAATTACCAACTCTGCATAAATTCTCCTTATCAATCCCTGTCACCGATATCAGTCCAGTTTCACCCTGCATTATGATGTCGTAGCCAGGGAGACCGTACTTCCTAGATCTCTCGCTAAATGCTGATATAGATACGTAGATGATTTTCTCATTGTACCTGTGAAGATTTTCATATCCGAGATTTAATTTTTTTAAAACTGTAGGAAGGAAATTGTGGATAATTACATCGGACTCTTTTACAAGATCGAGTAGTGTTTTGAAATCTTTTTCTTTTGTTAGATCCAAGCATATCTCATTCTTATTCAAATTTATTGAAGTAAAATAAGAACTTATTCCATCCTTAATGGGCTCGTAATTTCTTGTTTCATCCCCATTGTTTGGCTCTTCTACCTTTATTACCTCTGCTCCCAAATCCGCTAGAATCATACTTGCAAATGGACCAGCGAGTACTCTTGACATATCAAGTATTTTAATTCCATGTAAAAGGTTATTCATTGGTCCCATTAATTGACCAATTCAAGGAAGCTAATAAATTTACTTTAGCTCCGGCTACGTTGAATTAGCCGATATAAAGGTTTAGGGTGTCTCTAGTGTGTTAAGCAATTATTAATCGGTCAGAAAACATTAAGCCGGAACTTTAGTGGAGGTGTTTGATGCTCTATGACAAACACCTCTGTCGATTGCATAGAAAGGAAAGATAAAAGGATTTGGAATAAGTACAACCCCTCCCTCGTTCAAAGGATTAATGTGCTAATAGACACATCCTTTCTAAACACATGGAAGAATGATCTTGAGAGGGAGAATGAAGGGAAAGTGGGAAGGCCCTATGAGTACCCCCAGGAGTTCTTCCTCTTCCTGTCCAAAATAAGGTCGCTGTGGAACGTCCCATTCAGGGAGCTTGAAGCATTTGTGAGGAAGCTTTCTGAACTCACTGGGAAGTTCCGTCCATTAAGCTACGTTGCCATATTCCATAGAATCAGAAGCATTCCCGTCTACGGCATCATGGATGAGATAAACAGGAGTTCAAGAGAAGGAATGACGGTCATAATAGACTCATCAGGCTTCAAGATAACAGAGAGGGGAGACTGGTTGTCCTCCAAGTGGAATATGAAGAGAAAAGGGTGGATAAAGATGCATGTGGCAATAGACGGAGATTCCATGAATGTTATCTCATTATCAATAAACTATGAGCATTCCCATGACACAACAGAATTCAGAAAGATTCTCAACCCCATAGCCAGCAAATCAAAGATAGTCTATGGGGATGGAGCTTATGACTCAAAGAGCAACTTCAACTTTCTCCATAGCAGGGGAATTGATGCAGTTATTCTACCAAGGGAGAGCTCTTCAACATTATCAAGAGGTTCTCCATATAGGGCTAAGATAGTCAGAAGAATAAGAAATATAGGTAGGGATCAATGGAAGAAGGAGGTGAATTACCCAAAAAGATGGAGGGTGGAGATATTCTTCTCCGCATTGAAGAGAGTTGTTGGTGAAACAATAATGGCAAGGAAGCTGAGGTATCAGATCCATGAGGCTGTGATGAAGATATACTGCTATTTCCTTCTCAGAAAGAACACGGTGGTGAGCTAGATGATCTTAAAATCTAATTACTTAACACACTATTGAAGAGACACAAACCCCACCAAATTCTCAGTCAGAGGTAACTTTGGTCCATTTTTCAAGCATGAAAATGTTAATAGAACGACATCGGATCATATATAATGGACATAATGATCATGGAGGGAGACGGTATAGGACCGGAAATTATGAAAAGCGCCCTTGAGATACTTAAAGCTCTGGAAGAAAACTTCGGTCTTAGAGTAAATCCCATCTCCTACGACATAGGTGCAAGAACTGTAGATGAAGGAAAATGGGACCTTCAGAAGATATTGAATGAAGCATAGCATTACAAGGCGATCCTCAAGGCGCCCATGGGTGATCCGAAGCTGGTTGGAGAATCCGGTACAGAAAAGGCCTTAGACATAATTCTTGGACTCAGGTTTAGTTTCGATTTGTTTGCAAACATAAGACCCATTCGTTTAATGCCTGGAATAACTTCCATACTGAGAGATACCAAAGGCGAGAATAGTATTGATTATACAATAGTCAGAGAAAACAGTGAAGGTCTCTATTCCAGTCATTTCGGTGGAATGGTGCTTAGAAATTCAGTGGCCATAGATAATCAGATAATAACAAGAGAAGGAACAGAAAGAATATCACGAATGGCCTTTGAAATTGCGAAAAAAAGCAAAGGCGCACCTTCCAACGGAAAACGATCTGTGATATGTGTGGACAAGAGCAACGTTCTGAAATCATTTGCCTTCTTCAGTAAAGTCTTCGACGAGATTGCAAGTGAGTTCCCTGAAATAGGATCTGAACACATTTACGGAGACGCTATGACGCAGTATATGCTGTACCATCCTGGTGATTTAAACGTCATGGTTACAGAGAACATGTTCGGTGATATCCTTTCGGACCTTGGAGCTGCAACTGTGGGAGGGCTGGGGTTCGCTTATAGTGCAAACCTTTCAAATAAGATCGGAATGTTTGAGCCGGTTCATGGCAGTGCGGTTGATATAGCCGGAAGAGGGATAGCCAACCCTACTGCAATGATAATGTCTCTTTCATCAATGCTTGAATGGCTGAAGTTCGACAAGGAAGCAAGGAAGGTTGAGAATGCTCTATTTAATGCGCTAAAGTCAGGAGTAAAGACCCCGGAAATGGGAGGGGACTACAATACTTCACAATTTACAAAAAAGATTGTTGATAATCTAATGAAATATTAGTATTTGCCTAGTCCTGTAAGTAACGTAAATGGTACCAAACACAAATATTAAATCCCTAACTTCGGAAAGGCATTGGGACATAAGTCCCCTAACTGCTAGCTGTGTAATAACATTAAATTATGTATGACTCCCTTGCAGAATCCCGATGTTTCTTTTCTATCATTTCTCCTCTGATATATTAGATTGCCAGTTGTCCTTTTATCAGAGGAGAATCCTGATTCTGAATCATTCCTCTTGAAGTATTCCCTGAGATAGTTCATGGGATCATCCATGAAACGCCTTATTATTTCCCTCCATTTGCTTCTCCCTCTTATTCTAGAATTCTTCTTGGAGATTATGAATATCATGGTGTTTTCATTGAAATCTTCCAGTATGCTCTGGCCTGAGTAATACCTGTCCAATCTGACACTCTTCAGATCAATGTTCATCTTCTTTATCATATCCAGCGCTCTATAGTAAGCATCCCTTTCAGATTTGACGGATACCCCGTATTCAAATACATTCTTGTGCTCAGGTCCATCAGTGCGAATGAGTAGACAAACCTGCCTTCCTTGACAATTTCACCGTTCTTCTCCCTTAATGAGCGGTAGTGCTTTGTGACAGTTAAAGAATAACCTGTACCGTCTCCTGATGTTTCAGCTGTATCTATTCCCTTTCTTTTCACAGAGGCAACGAATAGATTGTTCAATATCATTATAACAAGGGGATCTGAATACAGCCTTTCCACTGTTTTATAAGATATTTCCTTTGTTATTCCTAACAGGGGGAGGAGATATGCCGCCTTCCTGTTACTAAGACGGAATATCTCCTTAACAAGTATAAGGAAGACCTTCTCCCTTGCATTCAATAGGGAAGGTCTTCCAAAATCATCAACAACCAGGGAAGAACTCTCATCTATCATGGCTCTCAGTTCCAGAGCCATACCCTTCATCCTCTCCCTGTACAGGAATTCATAATCTTTCCAATTCATGACCACAGGTACGGAAAAATTTTCCCTGTACTGAGAGATGAGTTCATCTATATTCTCCTTGAACTCATCATATGTCAGCTGGGTGATCACACCTGATAATACAATGGAAATACATAATTATCCACGGATATACCTGAATATGACCATTAAGGACAGGGAGATTTCAATAAAGGATGAGACAATAATAATAAAGGACGGAGTGGAAACACTCTACGAGAAGACAGTAACTCCCTTCGGAAACTCAGCCAAAGTAGATGTTCCCAAGAGATTCATAGGCAGGCGGGTATATGTTGTTGTACTGAAGGACTAGAGACTTATGTCTCAATGTCCTTCGGAAAATAGGGTAATATGTAGTCACCTGGTTTTGGAGGTGTTGAGGTTTACTGACTCTGTGATAGGATAATTTATAAATCTATATCCCCCGTAGGCTTATATGAACACATTTGAACCCTGGGTGTTGGATTGGGTAAATGAACAGAGAAGAAAGGGAGCTAAAGGGTTAGAGGTTAAGTATCTTAACAGCAATTACTATGTGTACAGGAGCACTTCCTACTGGGATAAGAATTTGAGAAAGGTGAGGAAAAAATCAACATACATTGGCAGACTTGATAGGGAGAGAGGATTGATACAATCCGCTCAGAAATACAGATCAAATGTTTATCCAAAGAGAGTGAAGACATACGGTGATGCAATGCTGCTCAACATTGCATTGAATGACCTTATACCCCTTCTGAAGGAAAATTTTGATTTCTGGGAGGATATATATGCTCTAGCACTGGTAAGGGCTTTGGGACAAAATTATTTCAGGTACAGTTCCCTGTAGTCCTTTATCATCTCCGGGTTGGTATGCCTCAGGTAGCTGTACTGCCTGAGATTGTGCATGTTGATCTTCAGGGCCTCTTCCGTCTTCTTCCTCTGTGGCAGTTTCTTCCTTACCTTAACGGGCATCTTTCTCTTCATCATGGAGTTAATGGACTCTGAAATGGATCGCATGTGATACTGCTCAAGCCATTCCTGTGTATTATCCATGAAACTGTAAAGCATGATCTTCCATGATTTTACGCCTCTGGCACGTAACGTTGCGTCTGTCCTTGGAAGGAAATACGGTTTTATTCCGTATTTTTCGGTTATGGAGCACATCCTTCTATTGGAATATAGAGCATCTCCAAGCATTATTTCAATCTGCGGGCACATGTTTACAGTCTGATCCATTATATCAGGAAACATGGAAAGTTCTCCAATGGAATGATCATCAGTGCTAAAAAAAAGGAGATGATCTTTGTATTGACACCGGCTGAAAACGAAGAGTACTGGAAGTCATGCTTTCCCCTGGTGTGCGGGAATGCATCAGATTCTCTCAGGTCTTTATTCTTATCTTTCTCGATCCTCTGCTGGCTTCTCCTGGTTTCATAATTGACCTTCATGGTGCCTGGATCACCTGTACCGTCGGTGGAGAATACCTTTTCTTCCGAGTTTCCAGCTTCGTTCATGATCTCCTCTGTTCTTTCCGGATCATAGCCCCTCTCTATTGTTTTGTATGAGAATTCGGATGATATACGAAGCTTCTCCATGAACAGCCTCAGGAATCCCTGTGCAACCCTGTTTGGCATTCCAAAGTACGCCTGCATGAGCATGACCTTGACGATGTCAGAAGATGGAACAGATGGCCTTCCAGGTCCCTTCTTCTCTTCCGGTATCCTGGATGATGCCATGTCAACTACGTCCCTTATTGTATCGAGAACATCAGCGATCTCGTTCACCTGAGCGTTATCGTAATTATGCCAGTTCATGTTCTTCTCCCCGCTCCTCTCATACGGGTAAGATTTGTCCCTTACAGATTTAACAAGATTTCTCAGGTCTTCGGCAGTTCTCTTTGCCACGGATAGATATGATGAGCATGTAATAGTAATGTGGAATAATCCACACAATGAACGGAACCATGATCTTATTTCACTTTCCAGAAAAGACACCGCACGGTACAATAAACAAGTTCATGCAGAGCTTCTATGGCCAGGATTCCACATCCTAGAAGGGAAAGTACACATACCACAGACACGGTCTTCTGGATGATATACCTCACAGAAAACTCCTGAGAGGAGTAATAATTCTCAGGAACGAGGATGTCCCAAGAGTGCTAGAATTCCTTGGAAAATACACACTGACACTTCACGTCAGGGAGATAAAACTGACGCGGGAGGATGAAAACCTCCTGGGGGAGACCTACGAATAATTTTGTCCCAAAGCCAATTGAAGGGTAAATTTAATATATTGCTTAATGTTATATTTTTCAATGGCGAAATGGTGCCTGAATGATATCGGAATTATGAGGAAAACGAGAATCGAGATTCAGGGCCTAGGGACAATTGGCCGTAATAGCTCTGTAATCTACGGGAGGGATTATCATTTTTATATCCCTGTAAAGAGACGTGGGAGGGATTGAGATGAAAATTGGGCGCGAGTCATGGTTTAAAGACAAATCTGTGAGTTCTTATGGTCCAATAGGTTGTAAATATAAATCAATAATAAAGCACAATAAAGCACGCGCAGATGGATATCTGATAGAGAATAAACTATGGCAATTTGTAAAAAAGCAGGGTTTAATTTGCCAGAACATTTTTGAAGTGAATTTAAACAATGAGATGGAGGTATGAAAATGGAAACCGTAAACAGCGCTGATATTGTGGAAATTAACAAAAGGATTGATAGAATGCCGGTGTTAGGTATCAGTTATTGGTTACTGATTATTATAGGGGTATCATATTTTTTTGCATTCTATGATATCGCTGCTTTCGGATATTCACTTAATACTTTGGTAAGCACTTTCCACTGGACAACTGCTCAAATTGCAATTCCGGGCTCAGCATACCTGAGTGGATATGTAATAGGGGCTATAATAATCGGAAATTTGTCTGATAGAATTGGACGGAGAAGCGGTTTAACACTTACTGTGATATTTCTAACAATTGGGGGGGTATTAACTGCGCTTTCTTGGAATCTCTTTAGTTTCTCATTCTTTAGGCTAATTACAGGAATGGGGACTGGGGCAGAGTTAAGTATAGCAGCTACTATAATTTCAGAATACGTTCCAGCTAAGAAGAGGGGGAAGTTTCTACAACTTAATTACATGTGGGGAGCGGCAGGGCTTGGAATAGCTCCCTTTATGATTCTGTATTTCCTTGGTACTTCGCTGAGTTGGAGACTTGTGTTTTTATTTGGAGCTGTTGTTGGGTTTACTATCTTAGTACTTAGAAGAAAATATTTGATCGAATCTCCAAGGTGGCTAATAGTTAAGGGTAGGAAGAAAGAGGCCTATGATATAATAGAAAAAATGGAGAAAAAAGCCCAAAGCAGAAAATCAAAAAAACCATATTTAGAGATTGAAGAAGATGTTGAGTCCTTAATCAGCCAGAAGGTTCCTTTCGTAGAACTGTTTTCAAAAGGGGTCAGATGGAGAACTCTAGTTGCTTTTGGTTTCTGGGCATTCTGGTACGTGACTGTATATGCGTGGCTTGGCTATGAACCATTCCTGCTTGGTAAATTAGGAGTGACACTGCCTGGAGGTCTATTATTTGTGGCATTTTCCTATTTAGCATTCCCACTAGCTGCTGTTTTTATGTTTCTTCTTATAGAGAAATCACAGAGAAAATACTGGGTGGCTGCGTGGGCGTTCCTGTTTTTTGTTAGTAGTCTCATTGTCGGGCTGGGTAGATTGCCATACATAATTTTCATTGGAGCATTCTTTGGTGCTTTTGCAATCGCTGCAAATTCTGCTGGGTACGTATACACCGCTGAAATGTTCCCAACTAGAATGAGGGCTACCGGTACGGCTTGGGGGGATGGGGTCGGCCATATTGGTGGGGCCATTGCTCCATTCGTTGCAATTACAGCTTTTGAGCTATATGGAGCCAGGGGAGCTTTTGTAGTTTTGGCCATTATAGTATTGATATCAGGTCTGATAATTTTACTTGGCCCCAAAACTACGGGTTTATCGTTGACAAGAGCCTCAAAGGTTTCAGAAGGAGGCGACTCATCAGCCAAGTGAGAGAAGAACGAAAGAGAAGGCGAAGTACAGTGAAAGGGGGTATTAGCCCCTTCAAAAGAGAACTGTAGACTCGTTCTTTTTATTCTTTTATACCTGGACTCCATCGATTTAACCTATAGGTATCGTGTGCTTAAAGAGTCCAGCAATCTTCTCAACCTTCTTTGGAACCGCAGCAAAGTATTCAGCACCACTCTTTTCAACCATTCTTTCTATGTTTGACAGTAAAAAGATGATCTCGCCTATTGGTGTCTTTCCCAGCAGATTATGATCCTTCAACACCTTCAGTATCTTGGATCTTATCCTCCGTGCAAGGAAGACAATGAGGAAGAAACACTTCACCTTTTCATTGCTCCTTAGATGTGATTTGTCCCGTTCAAGATCACCCTTCACATAGTGTCACGAATTATGTGATATCTTATCAAGGAGTGATCTCTCCCTCAGCATGTTTTCTATCTTGCAGTATCCATAGAGGGATAGAAATGACACAAATATATGGCCAAATATTGAATAATCATCCC
>Ga0208683_100933_pt1 | contig 10374 bp, 8 predicted proteins | sample BED_Mat_host_9_1_FD_187141 | JGI IMG/M metagenome (GOLD analysis project Ga0208683, IMG submission 187141) | Extremophilic microbial mat communities from Yellowstone National Park, USA - BED_Mat_host_9_15 (SPAdes) (version 3) | ecosystem: Environmental > Aquatic > Thermal springs > Hot (42-90C) >... | reverse complement strand
TGGGGGTATCCTTTAATGAGGAATTGAAAGGCTTATAGAGAGGACGCACGCGCGAGGCTCGAAGAGTATCCTTTAATGAGGAATTGAAAGACCTTCCTTTCATCGGGTTTGTTTTCATTCCCTTGTTCTGTATCCTTTAATGAGGAATTGAAAGTCGGCTTCCATGTTCTGGATCGCTTTCGCTACTCTGGTATCCTTTAATGAGGAATTGAAAGCTTTTGAAACTGCTAACGAAAAAGCGGCTTATGGTGTTCGTATCCTTTAATGAGGAATTGAAAGAACAGGCTGGAGAAGAGGCAGAATGGGAGGCGTTTTAAGGTATCCTTTAATGAGGAATTGAAAGCTAACACGTCCTCTAACTCCTTATCAGAGAGTTTAGAGTATCCTTTAATGAGGAATTGAAAGTTGTGAAAATAGTCGTTAACCAGCAGAACGCCTACGCGTATCCTTTAATGAGGAATTGAAAGATTTCAACCCATTCTAGTTGACGAATAAGTATTCTTGTATCCTTTAATGAGGAATTGAAAGTAACCTTTTCGAGCTGTTGTCTGGCTATGTTCTCGGGTATCCTTTAATGAGGAATTGAAAGGAGCCGGCTGGAGCTGTGGGGGATAGGCTCCACGCGTATCCTTTAATGAGGAATTGAAAGAAATCACCAAAATCTGAAGAACAGAGTCGAGCGCTTGAGTATCCTTTAATGAGGAATTGAAAGATCCCGACTGCATACACATTTTCCTTTACGACAGGGGTATCCTTTAATGAGGAATTGAAAGTGAATAGAACGATGTTGTGGTTGTTTTTCGGCATCATACTCTAGTATCCTTTAATGAGGAATTGAAAGCATTAAAGGATACAGTTCTTCTCGCAGATTAGCGTGTATCCTTTAATGAGGAATTGAAAGATTTAAGTCGAAACCATGATACACAACATCCTCAACTTGGTATCCTTTAATGAGGAATTGAAAGATCATTTCACGAAGGGTTAACTGGTACAATAAGTAAAGTATCCTTTAATGAGGAATTGAAAGACAACTAGCATTGCTCTATTACTCATGTCTGCTAATATTGTATCCTTTAATGAGGAATTGAAAGTCATAAGCTCTTTCATAATGCTAGCAAACAATGGACTAAGTATCCTTTAATGAGGAATTGAAAGACGCGTACTGCTTATATTCCCTCGATTGAGTCTGGTGGTATCCTTTAATGAGGAATTGAAAGTAACAACTCTTGAATTGTTATTTTCTTTTTTTGGTTGGTATCCTTTAATGAGGAATTGAAAGGTTTCATTTTTGAAACTGCTGAATCTGAAGGTGAACCTGGTATCCTTTAATGAGGAATTGAAAGTATTCCAGGAGGAGAGAAAGAGTACGAAACGTTTGCACGTATCCTTTAATGAGGAATTGAAAGATACGAGCTACCACAAAAAACGACGCGTGATTGAGGTATCCTTTAATGAGGAATTGAAAGAAAACCAAAAGTTGATGAAGAAAAACAAGAGTCCTAAGTATCCTTTAATGAGGAATTGAAAGATCCTAACACAATCCCGATAATTATAGCCGTAACAGTATCCTTTAATGAGGAATTGAAAGCCCCGTTTTTTCCTATGAAACTGAAGGCGGGAAAATATGTATCCTTTAATGAGGAATTGAAAGTAACTGATTCAGGCGGTAATCAATGGAGTTTTTCAGTAGGTATCCTTTAATGAGGAATTGAAAGTAATAGTAAATAATAGTTTACTAATAGTTAATAGTGTATCCTTTAATGAGGAATTGAAAGTAAGGAATAACACCCTATCAACTACATAACCGTTTTCGGTATCCTTTAATGAGGAATTGAAAGTTTTGGTTCACCACCCCTTGTGAATTGTCAGATGACTTAGGTATCCTTTAATGAGGAATTGAAAGCTAATGCTGTTGCAACTAATGTGAAAACAGATGCTAGGTATCCTTTAATGAGGAATTGAAAGTGTTACAAAGTATGTCTTCCCGTGCTTTGCTCCATTTTTGTATCCTTTAATGAGGAATTGAAAGTTTACATGTTCTTCTTACTCTTTTGTGCGGTTTGACCATGTATCCTTTAATGAGGAATTGAAAGTGTAGAGTTGCTCGGTGAACTGTGCAAAGGTCTCATACTGTATCCTTTAATGAGGAATTGAAAGGTGGAGAACGATAGAAGGGGAACTCTTCGAGAACCTTTGTATCCTTTAATGAGGAATTGAAAGATAGAAGGAAGAAGCGCGTACGCCCTTTCGGCGTTCTCAAGTATCCTTTAATGAGGAATTGAAAGCTTCGGCGGCGACCGCCGTTATCTCGAACGTGCTGAGTATCCTTTAATGAGGAATTGAAAGGGTGTGTATCTTCATAAATTTGCACGAGGAGCTTAAGTATCCTTTAATGAGGAATTGAAAGTTTACTATTTATGAAGGTGTCATACAGAATAAACCCGTATCCTTTAATGAGGAATTGAAAGTTATCCGTAACGCTCTTCTTTCTTGGGCTCTTTCCCGCATGGTATCCTTTAATGAGGAATTGAAAGACTCATATCCACTCACCCTTGTAAAAGATGTGTGAGGTATCCTTTAATGAGGAATTGAAAGTCATAGAGATTAATCACAACCCTAAAGATGGGTTGCGGTATCCTTTAATGAGGAATTGAAAGTTTTGGAAGAGTTACCCGACAACATAAGGCGTATAATTGGTATCCTTTAATGAGGAATTGAAAGAGACACGCCAAACCCGTTTGTTGCTCTCGCAGAAGGTATCCTTTAATGAGGAATTGAAAGGTTTAAAGCCCCAAGTATGTCGTTCTCAATTGTTTGCAAGTATCCTTTAATGAGGAATTGAAAGACACATCACAGGGTTATACCCGTATCATTACATAAAGGGGTATCCTTTAATGAGGAATTGAAAGAGGAATCAACCAGCGTTCATAACAGGGTTTGCCGCGTATCCTTTAATGAGGAATTGAAAGTCAAACAGGGTTGTCTTACACACCTTCAATAGCTAATAGTATCCTTTAATGAGGAATTGAAAGCGTATTGGCTTGATGTAGCTTATTCAGCTGTTACGTATCCTTTAATGAGGAATTGAAAGGATAGCTGGTCTAGCGGGGTTGTTCTAAATGTTTTTTGTATCCTTTAATGAGGAATTGAAAGGTCTCTTTTCTGAACTGCGAGTAAGCAAGAGATGCCGTATCCTTTAATGAGGAATTGAAAGAGATTAATGACGCGTGCGTTGCCTGCCTTTTGCTTAGTATCCTTTAATGAGGAATTGAAAGTTATAAGCTCAAAAAAATTCAATTTTTTCCCCTTGGTATCCTTTAATGAGGAATTGAAAGGAAGCCCCGCCGATTTCGATATTTGAGTTTTGGTTTTGTATCCTTTAATGAGGAATTGAAAGTTAGGAACTGTAATAGGTGTTGGTAATAAGTCGTGAGTATCCTTTAATGAGGAATTGAAAGGGTTTAACCCTGGTCAAGGCGTACACCACGACACCAAGTATCCTTTAATGAGGAATTGAAAGTGCCCATTGCTTTAAGGTTACCCGACCTTTGGACGGTATCCTTTAATGAGGAATTGAAAGATTTTAGGGGTAGGGAACCTAAAAGGGTAGGGAACCTGTATCCTTTAATGAGGAATTGAAAGACCGATAACCCGACGAAAAAAGCTCTAACAATTCTTGGTATCCTTTAATGAGGAATTGAAAGCTTGCGTCAAGTGGTGAAGAAACATTAGCGTTTATCGGTATCCTTTAATGAGGAATTGAAAGTGTACTTGCCTTTGTTCGCATGAAGCGCAGTAATGAACGTATCCTTTAATGAGGAATTGAAAGGATTGAATCCTTGTGCTGCAAGACTAGGTAGTGCGGTATCCTTTAATGAGGAATTGAAAGTACATTGCGAAAATATTTGACGCACTTCAACTTGTACCTGTATCCTTTAATGAGGAATTGAAAGATTACCCCTATCCCTCACTGGGAGTTGCCCTCCACTCCCGTATCCTTTAATGAGGAATTGAAAGTGAAAAGTAAACTGCAAATTGAATGTAAAATCCTGCGCGGTATCCTTTAATGAGGAATTGAAAGTATCTTCTCCTGAATGTAGGGGTGCTTCTTTTCCTCTTCTGTATCCTTTAATGAGGAATTGAAAGTGACGGCCAAAGAAGGAAATGTTTTGAGCGCAAGCGGGTATCCTTTAATGAGGAATTGAAAGTGTTGGGAGAGGGTAACAGGGAAGCAATACTAGACGCTTGTATCCTTTAATGAGGAATTGAAAGTCGTGATAGCAGATATCGGCGAAAAAGCCATGACGGCGTATCCTTTAATGAGGAATTGAAAGGTATATGCTTCAAGCGGGATCGAATCGTTGGTCGGAGTATCCTTTAATGAGGAATTGAAAGGTTGCATCGCAGTGGCAAAGTTCGCCTCAGCCGTGGTATCCTTTAATGAGGAATTGAAAGAAAGAGTAGGCAAAAACCTTAACGCTCTCTCATATGGTATCCTTTAATGAGGAATTGAAAGCCGACATAGCGCGCGTTTTAAACACTGCGATTTCTGAAGGTATCCTTTAATGAGGAATTGAAAGTGTGGGTACCGTTGTGCACCAAGCGTGGCGACACCGTATCCTTTAATGAGGAATTGAAAGAGCAACTCGCACTGGTGAAAGCCGCGGAAGCGCAGAGTATCCTTTAATGAGGAATTGAAAGTGTATGAATAAGCTGAACCGAATTGTGTGCAAGAGAATGTGTATCCTTTAATGAGGAATTGAAAGATGAAAAGATAGGAAATTCCGCTACTAATGAATACACGTATCCTTTAATGAGGAATTGAAAGCAGTAGTCGTGGGGTCGAAATATTTCGACCCCAAATTGTATCCTTTAATGAGGAATTGAAAGATTCTTGTGTGCCATATTCGTAGCAGTCTATGAACCGTATCCTTTAATGAGGAATTGAAAGTATTGCTTCCGATATCACTGTTGCTTCATCACTCAAAGTATCCTTTAATGAGGAATTGAAAGATATTGAAGTCAGGATACGACTCCTCAGTAAAGTAGTTGTATCCTTTAATGAGGAATTGAAAGATACCTGTGCGGGGAACATCCCCAATCTTTTTTAATCTTGTATCCTTTAATGAGGAATTGAAAGGTGGTGGGCGAAGTTGAACCTGAAATAGAAGCGGGTATCCTTTAATGAGGAATTGAAAGGTATTCTTCATCTTTAATTCCACCAACGGCATCCCACAGTATCCTTTAATGAGGAATTGAAAGGTGTATCTATTACGATGTAATCCATGTTACCCAGGTTTGTATCCTTTAATGAGGAATTGAAAGACGGGCGTCGAAATACGCTCCTTTCCGACTTGCGTGTATCCTTTAATGAGGAATTGAAAGTTCACGGAGCTTTTGCGAGACAAAGAAGCGATGGAGCGCGTATCCTTTAATGAGGAATTGAAAGATGGTCGGAATTCGCTGGTCTGGCTCTGTCCCGGCTTGGGTATCCTTTAATGAGGAATTGAAAGAACGCAACAGTCGCACGCACCCCAATACCCGTCGCTCATGTATCCTTTAATGAGGAATTGAAAGTGAAACCGCATACGAGTTCCTCTCAAGAATCTACGATGGGTATCCTTTAATGAGGAATTGAAAGAACCCGTAGTTTACAATGACAGGACGTTCCGCATAAAGTATCCTTTAATGAGGAATTGAAAGAGAATTCAATATTCCTTTGGATGTAGGGTTCATAGGTATCCTTTAATGAGGAATTGAAAGTTGCTCAGGTTGCTCCTCTTTCCCAGAAACTCGTAAAGTATCCTTTAATGAGGAATTGAAAGCCTCAGTGAATTTCTCGATGAAGCGCTCGAGTAAGTATCCTTTAATGAGAAATTGAAAGATTAAAAATACAGAATCTGGAAAATGCGTTAAATGTTGGTATCCTTTAATGAGGAATTGAAAGTTAACTTTGTAAATGCCTCCTTCATTTTTTTCTCACGCCTGGTATCCTTTAATGAGGAATTGAAAGAGGTGGGTATAGAGGTTGGACTCACAGAGCAACCAGGTATCCTTTAATGAGGAATTGAAAGTTAGAAGAGAAGAGGTCGAAATTAAAGTGAGAACCACCGTATCCTTTAATGAGGAATTGAAAGCGGACCCGAGGGATATTGTAACCCCTGAGGGAAGGTGGTATCCTTTAATGAGGAATTGAAAGACATTTGTTTGCACTGCTACGACAGAAGTGGTGTAAGTATCCTTTAATGAGGAATTGAAAGAGGTAAAGCACTTTGAGTTGTTGTGACGTTATTTTGTTGGTATCCTTTAATGAGGAATTGAAAGTTTTCCCTTGTCGACTGGTGGATAGAGTTTCTTGCTTTAGGTATCCTTTAATGAGGAATTGAAAGACGGATATGATTGTTCGATAAAGCCCCAGACAAGGGTATCCTTTAATGAGGAATTGAAAGATTCTAAAACGCTTGACTTGACCATTAAGACAAATAGGGTATCCTTTAATGAGGAATTGAAAGATGACTACGGCTACGGGGAACTTTGCTGTTTTGTGTATCCTTTAATGAGGAATTGAAAGTTGAGCTTGTACAGATTGTAACTGAAAGTTATACGTGGGGTATCCTTTAATGAGGAATTGAAAGGATAAAATATGTTTACTCGATTACTCATATGTATCTAAGGTATCCTTTAATGAGGAATTGAAAGAAAGAGATTTCATTAATTGTACTAGGGGTCGACAACCCGTATCCTTTAATGAGGAATTGAAAGTTTTTTACACGCCTTCGTATGTCCGCGTCGCCTAAAGGTATCCTTTAATGAGGAATTGAAAGTTTGGAAGGGCTGGATCTATGTGGTAAAGAAAAATATGTGTATCCTTTAATGAGGAATTGAAAGCAGAAATTGGGGTTTTCTTTGAGGATATTGGGGTAGTATCCTTTAATGAGGAATTGAAAGTGAGGTTGGTCAAATTCCTCAGGGTCAGGATCAAACGGGTATCCTTTAATGAGGAATTGAAAGAAGAAAGTGTTTCTTTCCTTAAATAATAATAAGAAAGCGTATCCTTTAATGAGGAATTGAAAGCATGAGTATCCTGATATATCTGAACGAGGAGCTTAACCAGGTATCCTTTAATGAGGAATTGAAAGCTACTCTGGCTACCCGTCTGCGTGTAACCGTCAGGCCAAGTATCCTTTAATGAGGAATTGAAAGTCCAGGAGCTTCGGCTCCTTGGAGAAGTTATTAATCTCCGTATCCTTTAATGAGGAATTGAAAGTTACAAAAGAAGAAAAGGAAATAGTGAAACAAGTGGTATCCTTTAATGAGGAATTGAAAGAAACCAGGGTTTGAATGACAGCGGTGGGGCTTCGGGGGTGTATCCTTTAATGAGGAATTGAAAGTGAAAGTGAAGAGTTCGACGAGCAAATGATGAAGGATGAGTATCCTTTAATGAGGAATTGAAAGTATTTCCGTGCGAAAGAGGGCGAAAACCGACTAGAAGTATCCTTTAATGAGGAATTGAAAGCGGAATGTCCCTCGGCAGTTGCCACGTTCACACGCACTTTGTATCCTTTAATGAGGAATTGAAAGTGAAAGTCTTCACTTTGCTGTTGGTTCTCGTTTGCGGTATCCTTTAATGAGGAATTGAAAGTTGTAGGAGTGCTTCTCGGCTACTACTTCGGGTACCGTATCCTTTAATGAGGAATTGAAAGTGGAAAAATTGAGCGAGGAGCGCGTGAAGGCGCTCCATCGGTATCCTTTAATGAGGAATTGAAAGTTGTCTGTGCTACCGATTCTTCTAGTTTTCTTAGCCTCTCTGTATCCTTTAATGAGGAATTGAAAGGCACATACGGAACTCTTGTTGGAAGACCAACAGCCTTCCTGTATCCTTTAATGAGGAATTGAAAGTTTTACTCACCATCATAGAAAATTTTAGCAAGCAAGTCGTGTATCCTTTAATGAGGAATTGAAAGAATTTATGGCTGCCCTTCGGATCTGAGTCCAACTATTTTAGTATCCTTTAATGAGGAATTGAAAGTTTGCATCACGTTCCCATTTCGAGGACGCTTTTTTCACTAGTATCCTTTAATGAGGAATTGAAAGGTTCTACTACTACTCACAGACTCCAGTAAGTAACCCGTATCCTTTAATGAGGAATTGAAAGTTATTCACCTTGACAGAGAACCTCACCACTTCCTTTGTGTATCCTTTAATGAGGAATTGAAAGTTAACAAAGGGGAGGAACCAAGGGATTGCCATTGTTAGGTATCCTTTAATGAGGAATTGAAAGCGTGTTTGGGTATAACAACAACGTAGGATTGGTTAATTTTGTATCCTTTAATGAGGAATTGAAAGTCTGCATGGGGTCACGGTGGAGGAGCTCCTAAGTGCGAGTATCCTTTAATGAGGAATTGAAAGAGAACCCGTTGGCCCCACCACTATAACAGGTCTCTTGGGTATCCTTTAATGAGGAATTGAAAGTGCAACTCTCGTGTTGCGTAAACCTCGTTTTGAAGATTGGTATCCTTTAATGAGGAATTGAAAGTCATCAAGATTTTTGACAAACACTAAGTATTTACCCGTTGGTATCCTTTAATGAGGAATTGAAAGTTGCCGACGAGAAAGGTTTAGGGTCTATAACCAGCGTATCCTTTAATGAGGAATTGAAAGATGAATGAAATATTACCTAAAAGTTATGGCTATAAGTATCCTTTAATGAGGAATTGAAAGAAAGCACAAATTATTTATGATGATTTGGAAAACTATATACAAGTATCCTTTAATGAGGAATTGAAAGCCTAGATTCGTGGCAGAGGAGGTTGTGAGTACAAGGTTAGTATCCTTTAATGAGGAATTGAAAGATTAAAGACTTCCACAGGACACTGCGACCCGTGCGTGTATCCTTTAATGAGGAATTGAAAGTAATTCTCATCAAGCTCCTCATACTTGCCCCTCTTCAGGTATCCTTTAATGAGGAATTGAAAGTACAAAGCGGCAGAGGTGGCCAACTCTTGAGTAACCCCAGTATCCTTTAATGAGGAATTGAAAGTCCTTGCCACGCTTTCGAACACGCCCATTGTCACGGGGGTATCCTTTAATGAGGAATTGAAAGAAGCTCACAGCTAAAAACACACTCGAACTCGTGTTGTATCCTTTAATGAGGAATTGAAAGCATGACGTAAGTAATTTTTACAAAACTAACACTTGTTTGCGTATCCTTTAATGAGGAATTGAAAGATAGGCTCATAGTAACCAAAAGATTTTGTGCAAATCACGTATCCTTTAATGAGGAATTGAAAGGTTGTGGCGCTTCATGCTGTGCCCGCACACTTCACACTTGTATCCTTTAATGAGGAATTGAAAGTGACTAGAGTCCACGTCTACCCTCTAACACGTCCTCTAGTATCCTTTAATGAGGAATTGAAAGGCCGATATGTTCTACTATCAGAACTAGGTGAGCGCAAGTATCCTTTAATGAGGAATTGAAAGTTGAACAAGAACTAACAAAGCAATCACAAGAAGCCATACGGTATCCTTTAATGAGGAATTGAAAGGCGATTGCTAGGTTCACAAGTGGAAAGCTTGACTGGTATGGTATCCTTTAATGAGGAATTGAAAGACACTTGTTTGCGTAACACGTTTTGTGTACGTGTTACGGTATCCTTTAATGAGGAATTGAAAGGCTGGAGCCACCTTTCAAAATACCCCCTTTTTAATATGTATCCTTTAATGAGGAATTGAAAGCTTTATGGCTGCCCTCACCTTTTCTTTGTAATCAGGTATCCTTTAATGAGGAATTGAAAGAGTTGGCGCTGTTAGCCTCACCTTTGAAGGTGAGTTGGTATCCTTTAATGAGGAATTGAAAGGTTTTTCCCAGCTCTCGGACTGCAAAATACCTTTTGGTATCCTTTAATGAGGAATTGAAAGTTCGCGGTCTCGGGTGGAACAATAAATATTCACCCGCGTATCCTTTAATGAGGAATTGAAAGGATAGCAAGTGGCAGGCTTGAGTAGAACAGTGGTTCGGTATCCTTTAATGAGGAATTGAAAGTTTGTTTCCTCTTCTTGTTTATCAAAGAAGTGGTTGTATCCTTTAATGAGGAATTGAAAGAAAGAAGAGCTCTTCGCTAAGCATCGTGATTAGCGTTTTGTATCCTTTAATGAGGAATTGAAAGCAAAAAACGGGGGGCCTTCGCGGATAATCTGCATGGTATCCTTTAATGAGGAATTGAAAGTACTGGTCAACCCCTGGGTGCCAGCACATGGCACCAGTATCCTTTAATGAGGAATTGAAAGAAACCCTACGACTTCAAGGTTGCACAAAAACACAGGGTATCCTTTAATGAGGAATTGAAAGACGTCCAGGTGTACGGGGTCGTGATC
>Ga0208683_100931_pt1 | contig 10400 bp, 8 predicted proteins | sample BED_Mat_host_9_1_FD_187141 | JGI IMG/M metagenome (GOLD analysis project Ga0208683, IMG submission 187141) | Extremophilic microbial mat communities from Yellowstone National Park, USA - BED_Mat_host_9_15 (SPAdes) (version 3) | ecosystem: Environmental > Aquatic > Thermal springs > Hot (42-90C) >... | reverse complement strand
ACATCAACATATTAACATCAACATATTAACATCAACATATTAACATCAACATATTAACATCAACATATTAACATCAACATATTAACATCAACATATTAACATCAACATATTAACATCAACATATTAACATCAACATATTAACATCAACATATTAACATCAACATATTAACATCAACATATTAACATCAACATATTAAGAGGAATGGCCAAGAAAGAAAAATGTTTCTACATAAATCACTGCCATTCCATCCATTTCATTGGGAGCGGCTCAGATTTAGGGATCTTTTATGCATGGAGAAGACATGGAATGAAAATACTTTTAATCCACTATTTCATCACTTTATTGGGGCTTAAGAGTGGTAATAGATCTTGAGAATAATATAGTGAAACGTAAGGTAGTTTACGAAAAGGATAACGGTAGAATTAGATTCCATTTCTCCCAGCTGGAGCGTGAATTGGTTTGAAGGGATCACCAGATAATGAAAAATTCACTGGTGCCCACGGTAAGATGTTATATATATCCTTTCTAACTTATACGTTCGATATCCTGTTCTTTATAGCGCCAAGTTTCGTTATCCCATACCTTTCCAAATTAATATATCCCTCAGTGAACGTGGGAATCTCGCTGCTAGTAACGTGGGGAGGTTTCGCGGCGGGAGCCCTGATGAGGCCTGTGGGTGCTGGGGTAATGGGACCTAAGGTAGATAGCGTCGGAAGAAAGAGAATGTTGTATATAACGTTATCCGGAGCTACGATCGCTACGGCACTAATTGCTGTTGTGCCTACTTACAAGGAAGTAGGGGTTATAGCCCCAGTGATTTATACGATTCTTGAAATGATAGCTGGCTTCTTTATAGGCGCCGTAGTGTCTGTAGGGTTAGTTTATGGTCCCGAGAACTACCCTGAGAGACTCAGGGGTTTCCTCACTGGAGTGTCGGAGTCAGGCGGTAGTCTGGCCCACACCGTTGGTTCACTCTGGTTTTTACTGACTGCCTTGCTGGTCACGGGCGCAGCATATTTCATCTATGGATGGAGGATAATGTTTCTGGTCAGCATAGTGCCTCTAATTCTTATTTTTCCTGTTCTATATTTCACACCCGAATCAGAGATATTTACCCTTACAAAGAATAAAAAAAGACCCTCGAATAAATCCTCAGTGAGAACTCTCTTAGGCAACTCTTCCCTAAGGAAGACGTTTTTGATATTAATATTCATGGCAATAGGAATATTGGGTGCTGACAATCTTCTAATAAATCAACTTCCTACCTTTCTTCGCATAGTAAACAAGTTACCTGTGAATCATATTGCTCTAGTGGCACTAGTGGCTTCCTTGGGAGGGGTAGCAGGATCCATTATAGGAGGAGCAATTTCGCAGGGAACTGGAAGGAAGGTAACAGCACTTACAGCCACGGGATTATTGGCCATAATGAGCTACCTCTTCATCGTTCTGGGTAAACTGCAGGCTTCACTAATCGTAGATATGATGGTTATCATGGCATTGATGTATTTAGTGGATGGCTCTGGGAAGGCTTCACTTAGCCTCTACCTAAATGAGAGCTTCCCTACGTTCACGAGAGGCACGGCGTTAGGTCTAATATGGAACATTGGTTACGGAGTGGCCTCTCTATGGCCCCTCGTCATTAGTTCATTTATTGCTGTATATGGAATTAGAGTGTATCCCACGGTAGAGGCCTTGATGTTGGCCGCTCTAAGTGTTTTAGCGTTAGTCTGTGCGGGGTTCTCAAGAGAGCCCAAAGGTAATATACTGAAAGAGAAACAATCCCTTTTAGGGGCAACGGAAAATTAAAGCTAATAGAACTTTTAATTCCAACTGTTTTTTCAATAAAAAGCAATAAAACAAGCATAGATAGGAGTATTGCCTATGCTAACTGTCATAGATTCAACGATTCTCCTTAATGAATATACTGTAAGTTATGATTTGCTGCACCATGAGAAGAATCCCTTTAAAACTTATAAATAAGTAAGAGGAAAATTATTTGAGATGCTGCCTGAAATATATTCCAAGGAATGGTATTCATACATTCCTCCTCAGATACCTGAGAAATTTAATCCCACTGAACTGTTCCTTGACGAGAAGATAACTAAGTCGCCTAATAAAACAGCATTAATCATTGATGATCAAGTCCTCACGTTCAAAGAACTTTTATGGGAAGTATCGAGGGCTTCCAATGTTATCAGGGAGTTAGGAACACATCGCAGAGGAATTGTGATGATCGTTTCCTTTGACTCCGTAGATGCTATCACGCTTTGGATGGGGGCCGTGAGGATAGGCATGATCCCACTGTGGGTATCACCATTATATAGTAAGGAACAACTCGAATACTTCGCTCACGTGACAGAACCAGAACTCATATTCATTGACAGGACTTACATTAACACGTTAAATGATCAGCATAGTGGGATTCCTTCAAAGATTATTGCTATAAATGGAAGGAGTCAAGGTGTGGATGATTATGATTCCCTGCGCCGAAGGAGTTCTCCCAACTCTGAGCCCACTCCTCTTCATAAGGACGATCCCGCATATTTGCTTTTGTCGGGGGGAACAACCGGAAAACCAAAGGTGGTCGTACATATAGCAAGGGACTTCATTAACGTACCTCATAGGCACTCTAAGTTTATGGATTGGAGGGGGGACGACATCCACTATGCTACCTCTCCAAAGTACTTTACCCATGGCATATGGCCGGGAGTTCTAATACCACTCACCAACGGAGCCACTGCTGTCCTTGCCTCAGGTAGGCCTAACATTAATGTCATGGTTGATATTATTGAAAGGCATGGGCCAACTGTATTAATTACCGTACCCACTGTCATAAAGTGGCTTTTGGACCTGAATCCAGAGGTGAGGCCTAATATGAGGAATATTAGGATGGTGATTTCCGCCTCAGAAAAGTTACCACAGCTACTTCAAGATAAGTTCAAGGAAATATACGGTGTGGAAGTTTTCGACTCCATAGGGAGTTCAGAGATCACTTATGAATGGATATCTAACAGACCTGGATATAACAAAAGTGGAACCACTGGAAAACCAATTTTTGGAGTAGAAGTCAAACTTATTGATCCTGAAACTGGGGAGGAGGTGAAGGAACCCAATAAAGTGGGCGAGGTGTGGGTCAAAAGCGACACTAATGCCATCCTCTATTTAAGGGATGTGGAGAAGACCAGAAGGACCATTATCGGTGAATGGATTAGGACAGGAGACACTATGTACTTCGATGAGGAGGGTTACTTCATTCACGTGGGAAGAACCGATGATCTCTTTAAGGTGCATGGGATGTGGGTATCTCCTCTCGAAATTGAGGAAGTTCTACTCAAACATCCTCATGTGGTTGAAGCGGCGGTAACATGGGGAAAGGATGAGAACGGCCTCAACTCGCCGGTTGCTTTTGTTGTCTTGAAGAAGGGGATAGCAATAACACCTCAACTGGAGGCAGAGCTTAAGGAAATGATTAAGAGGGAGTTAGGAGGATATAAGGTCCCCTACCATATAATTCAGTTGGAGGAATTGCCTCGAACGGTTCTACTTAAGTTAGATAGGAAAAAATTAAGAGAGCTATTAAATTCAATTTCAGTAAATCAATAGTGCATGATCCACCAAGAACACGGCAGATCCTGTGAAAGTGTTAAGGAAGAAGGTAACATGTACAGCTAGCAAAATACAAAGCTGTCGTCTGAGATCAGCTCATATGTTGTGCAGTGTGTCCATAGTGTCGTCGCTTGTCAGGATAAATTATCTCTTCATTAAGAACTGTGCGACTGACACCAATTAATGAGGATCGTGTCGAGTTAACAGATCTCGTAGGCATCTGTTAATTTACCTTATCCGTGCCGACACTATTGACATACTGGTGTTGTGAACCGATACATTTATAGGCCTTTCGAAAAAACTATAAAAATGAATTCCTTCAGTTGGGACTTAAGGGACTGGATCGAAGATATAAGAAGGGAGGGTCTTCTTAGAGAAATTAAGGGAGCTGATTGGGACCTAGAGATAGGTGCCATAACAGACATTAATGCAAAGACAAATAGATTTACTTTACTGTTCGACGAGATAAAGGGTTATCCTAAAGGTAAGAGACTACTCACCGGCGCACTCTTGGACGCCCGTAGAGTCTCGAGGTCGTTAAACATGGGCCCATTAAAGGGAGATATGGAGCTTGTAAGGAGGTTGAAGGAAAGAATAGAGTTTGCAAATAAACACTTGGACGAGTTCCAGCCACTATACAAGTCCGAATCTCCTCTGTTTGCGAACGTCATCTCTGGAGATTCTGTAAACATACTTGAGCTTCCTGTACCAAAGTGGTTTCAAAACGATGGCGGTAGGTACATAGGAACCTCAGATGCAGTGATAACCACTGATCCAGATACAGGATGGGTAAACATCGGAACCTACAGGATCATGGTTCACGATGCCAGGACTCTAGGTATTCTAATAGAGGGACCGAGACATGGGAGGATGCATTTACAGAAGTGGTTTGATAGAGGTAAAGCTTGTCCAATCGCAGTCTCCTTCGGTCATCATCCATCAATCTCCATCTTTGCTGGGATCGAAGTGCCACAGGGAGTTTCAGAGTATAACTTCCTAGGGGCAGTGGTGGGTGAGAGAGTTCCTGTCGTAAGAGGTCCCGTGACAGGCCTCCCTATACCCGCAAACAGCGAGGTGGCAATAGAAGGATATATAATCAATGAATTCAGGCAAGAAGGTCCCTTCGGTGAATACATGGGATATTATTCGGGTGGAGCTACATTAAGTCCAATAATAAAGGTAGAGGCGATTTACTTCCGCAATGACCCCATAATGCTTGGTACCGCAAGTGGGAAACCGCCCTATGATTACAGCTACTTCAGATGTCCTCTAAGAGCTGCCCTCATATGGGACGTTCTAGAGAAGAGTGGGATCCCAAACGTTAATGGTGTATGGTGTCACGAAGCGGGATACTCCAGGGCCTTCACAGTTGTTTCGGTGAAACAATCCTATGCTGGGCATGCGAGACAGACAGGATACGTTGCGGCCCAATCAAGGGCTGGAGCCTTGGGAGGTAGGTATGTGGTGGTGGTTGATGATGATATAGATCCCAGTAATTTGAACGATGTAATTTGGGCTATGTGCACAAGGACAGATCCTAGCTCCACCATAGATATAATAAAGGATACGGTTGGTACTCACATTGATCCCATGGTTCAGCATGAGCCGAGCAAGGATATAAGGGAATATACAAGTTCCAGGGCTATTATAATAGCTGTTAAGCCTTTCAGCCGCTTAATAAGAGGGGATTTCCCAATCACCGTTTCGCCTAGGGCTGACGTAAAGCAGGAAGTTCTGAGAAAGTGGGGAAACATCCTTGGTGTATCCGAGAACTTAGACTCCAATAGTTAGAACTATAAGTAGAAGCATATGTGCCAACAGAAAATTATTGTTCGGGGAAGTCAATTGCCTATAAGTTCCTATTTTGCATTTAAAGAATCGAATTTACTTATCTCTTTCATCATTTTCGTAAACCTTAACTGATACTCCATTTTGATATTTGTATCGTCAAAGAGAACCGGGGAAGTTATGGGAGCCTCTTCCGAGTAATCTACTTTCAATCCTGTTACAGTAGTACCGTACACTTTTTCCCTCTCATCGTCTATCGTAAAGGAAATTGCAACTTGAAACTTAACATATATTGCTCTGGGAGGTAGGAAGAGGACCAGAGTACCTTTCTTCTTCGTAGCTAAATGGTGATCAGTAGTTGTGCCTGAATGTACACATAGATACAATGATGTAGGTGAAGTAGTTACAACTTGATAAGGTGAGAGGAGTGCAGGATGTGGATAAGCGTTATCGTCTGTAGTCAAAACAATGATAACTAGGTTAGCTCGAGGCGAGGAGGGTGAAAGAAGCCGAAGGATCTCTTCTACTTTATTCATAACAAATACATAGCAGAGGACCGTAAAAGCTTCTAATGAGCCGTGGATTGTGCCTAGTTCAAGTTAAACCGACTATATGGAAAAGGGGTTGCGGGATATAGTCTGAGAAGCTAACCAGAGGAGGCTACTAGCACATACGGAAAGTTATGTTTAAATGAGGTCTATTCAATAGCTCGCTGATGAAAGGACATCAATCCTTTTTAGACAAAAAGTTAAATGATAACTAAGTTGTATGGTCACGTAAAGGGGGAATAATGATGTCTTTTCACCTTCTATTACCGTCAGAGCTAAAGACGTCAGGAACCCAGCGTCTAATGCCTGACGTTTGAAGATTAGATGGTCTAAATTGGATGTGGATCCATTCTATGATAATCTATGATAATCGAACCTCAACATACCTTATAATTTTTTAATGTTAACTGAAAACACTAGTTGGGTGAACAGTGATGAGGCGTAATATGGAGTTCTTTGATACAAGCTCCTTAGAGTGGAATAGGTTAGGAGAAAAAGTTTACGAAAAGATCCTTAGCAAAGATGAGGAAACAGGTTCTTATACAAGGTTACTGAAGTTTGAACCTGGAGGTAAAATAGAGAAACAGCAGGAACACCCTTTCTTTGAGGAAGTTTACATAATTGAAGGAACACTCACCGATCTCTCGCTAAATAAGACCTTCTCTAAGGGGATGTATGCGTTCAGAAATCCAGGTATGAAACATGGCCCTTATGTCAGTATAGATGGATGTCTAACCATAGAGTTCAGGTATTTCCCTAGTAAATAAGAAGTCATGCTTAGTTTCAACTTATAAACCGTTTTTATGAACTTGCCCCTGCCCTCATGGACAGGGCCTCCTCACAGTATTCCCGCTTCATTGGTTCGTCTTGGCCATGGGGAGAGGGCTCCGCCGGTTACCGTCTCAGCTCTTAAGATACGTAACTCGCACTAGCCGTTAATGGGGTAGAGGCATGCTTGACTTACCATCGCCTGAGCACCTTAGTAACGCTTACCCTATCATTGTCGATGGTGCTGAAAAATCTAAAACCGTAAGATTATCATCCATTCAGGCTAACTTTCACCATTAAACCTCCAGTGGGATGAAGCCCATTAGCTGTGATATGTTTTTTAATTGGACCGGATTTCAGTCTACAGGACCTGGCTTTATTCCTGACCCATAGAGATTTCAGCCAAGAGGTCAGCGAGATGAATTTTAAGTTGTTAAACACCATTATTCTACACAGAGGTTAAGCTGATGAGGCTTATAGTAGGTGTAACGGGAGGTAGTGGGGCTATATATGCTATAAGATTGCTCGAGGAGTTGAGGAAAAAAGCGATAGAAGCTCATTTAGTGGTATCTCCCTCCGCTGCGATGACAATTAAATTCGAGACGGACTACAGGCTCGACTACGTTGAGTCTTTGGCCTCTGCCAAATATAATTTCAAGGATATCTCAGCACCGATCTCCAGTGGTTCCTTTAAGATCGATGGAATGGTAACCATACCCTGCAGTATGAAAACATTGGCAGGAATAGCAACCGGTTACTCAGACAACTTGATCTTAAGAGCTGCGGATGTGACATTAAAGGAGCGTCGACCCCTTGTTTTAGTGATTAGAGAAATGCCTTACAACCTCATTCACATAAGAAACATGCACATGGCTGCGAGAGCCGGTGCCATAATTCTCCCAGCCTCCCCTGCTTTCTATCATAGACCAAGGACTATGGAGGAACTGATCGATCAGGTGGTAGGAAGAGTTCTTGACATGTTTGGAATAGACCATACCCTCTATAGAAGATGGTCAGGTCCCCTGGATAATTTGCCAAAGCAGATCGAGGAAAGCAACGATAAGATGTGATTGGAAGATTTGACTTTATCCCCTGGCTTTGAACGTCATACTTCAATTCTTGTTTGCATCTCAGAAGTGCTCAGGAATATATCGCTCGACATTTAGACGAAATAGTGTTTTTTAACTTGTTTATTAGATTCTATCTCTCTGGATATTTCAGAAGGGCTTCTGAAAGTCTTCAAATTAACATGATATTTCATATTTCCCAACAAGCACATTCATACGTCTATCAGTAGAATATGCCTTTTAAGAATATTCCTAAGGTCAGGCTTTTAGAGGTGGGGCCTGAGGAAAGCCTTTACTACTAACTGGCCTTCTACACATTCTAGGTTAATTGTCCTCTGAAGTTTCTAAGATAGTCCGGCATCTGAAATTCATTGGCGTTTGGCTAAATACAGTTCCTCAAACCATACTTTCTCCATGAGTGAGCAAAATACTGATATATAGGCTATATAGGTTTTAATTGTTGAACAATGACTAACTATTCATCAAAATTAGGCACCAGCTGAGTTGGAACTGAAGTTACTCTTAACTAAATCAGACAACATTTTTCGCTGGGCGTTCCTTATATGATAAACAAACGTCGACTCTCTAATTCCCAGGGCTGATGCTATTTCCTTTGCCTTGACTCTTCTAGGATAGTCAAAGTAACCCATCTCCAATGCGTAAAGAAGACTCCTATATTCCTGGCTGGTTAACCTGGCATTAGGCATGTAATCTATGGCGCTTACATGCCTCACCTCACCTATTTCACGCATTCCTTTTATTATAGAGGGAATCATATGTTCGTAGGCCAATACTCTCCAATGCTCTTCTCCGTTTATCTTCGAGGAATCTAAAATGATAGCATTATATGTCGTTAGAATTGAGGTCACAGAGTCAGTATACTCCCGCGTAAATTCAACCACGAAGGCTCCCCCCGTCCTTGATATCCCTTGAATAGTCTTTATGACACCTTTATCCTTAAGTTCAGATATGTTCTTATAACCTCTCTCCCCTGTGACAGCGAAGATCTTTAGCGTGTTCCTCTCGGCTTGGGGAAGGAGCCCAACGATCCTTACCATCGCATCGCCCAAATAATAACTACTCCAACAGTTATCATGTATGATTCTGATTGACAATAACTTAATTGGATACTTAGGGAGTGATGATTTAGCCACGAATATGTATACCATCTCAACCCTTTAACTTTATCTTCTCAGGGATTGAAGGAAGTGATGATTGTCTTACATTATGAACTACACCACCCTTTTTATTGTGGGCTTTACTTTGTTATATTAACTTACCCAGAAGTAAAGTACCAAACCGCACAGGCTCGACCATCTCGACTCTAAAGATACGAATGTAACCACTTTACTACGGCCGATGATGAGATAAAGGTGTACTTCGCTGGTAGGCATCGGCGTGGTCTTTACCCCTTGATTCATAGAAACCAGAATAGTAGCTTAGAACGCTTGTTCTATGAGGAAGCGACCTATCTCTTACTGTAGTCGTCGGCCCCTTAAACTCCCATATAAGATAAAAGCCTTAGGCCCATAAGTTGATAGAGGTATTTACATATGAGAGCGGCGGTGCTTCACAAATATAAAGAGGCTATCCAAGTGGAAGACGTTGAGATCTCTGGACCAAAAAAAGGTGAGGTGCTCATCAGAGTATCTGCGACAGGCCTATGTCACTCCGATGTTAATGTCTTCCTGGGGCATACCCCCGCAGAGACACCTGTTGTAGCTGGTCATGAGATCGCCGGAGTGGTAGAGGATATAGGGGATGACGTTAAAGACTTCAGGAGAGGAGACAAGGTTGTAGCTTCATTTATTCAGCCCTGTGGAAGATGTAGAAATTGTGTATCTGGAAGAGAGAACCTCTGTGAGACATTTATCGCCAATAGGCTTAGGGGGGCCTCACTTGATGGCTCCTACAGACTACACCTACGAAACGGAACTCCACTCAAGGCCTACATGGGTGGAGGCTTCGCGGAGTATGCTATCCTACCAGAGACCGCACTAACCAAGGTACCAGACGAATTAGAACTGAAAAAGGCGGCCGTGTTAGGTTGCGCTGGTCTCACTGCTTATGGTGCTACGGTAACAACTGGTCGAGTAGAACCAGGAGAGAGAGTGGTTGTGATCGGAGCTGGGGGAGTTGGATTGTCAATTGTTCAATTACTTAAATCAATTGGAGCGGGGGAGATTATTCTTATTGACGTGATAGACTGGAAACTAGAAAAGGGAAAGGAACTTGGAGCAACGACAACAATAAATAGTTTAAAGACAGATGTGGTCAACTTCTTTAAAGGAATAGGGGGAGCGGACATGGTCGTGGAAAGCGCTGGTAGACCTGAAACCATAGACCTAGCTATGAACTTGGTGAAGATTGGAGGAAGGATAGTGTTAGTGGGAATACCACCAGCGGACGCCAGCATAGGCATAAGGCCGGCTACATTGATACGTAGGGGAATCCAAATCCTTCCAAATCATGGAGCAAGACCCAGGACTGATCTCCCTAGGCTCGTAGAGATGGCTAGAACGGGAAAGTACAACCCTGAAGCCCTAATTACTGGGGAATATAGTCTCGAGGAGCTAAATGAGGCTGTGTCTGCATTGCTAAATGGTAGGTCCTTAAGGACGC
>Ga0208683_100928_pt1 | contig 10429 bp, 12 predicted proteins | sample BED_Mat_host_9_1_FD_187141 | JGI IMG/M metagenome (GOLD analysis project Ga0208683, IMG submission 187141) | Extremophilic microbial mat communities from Yellowstone National Park, USA - BED_Mat_host_9_15 (SPAdes) (version 3) | ecosystem: Environmental > Aquatic > Thermal springs > Hot (42-90C) >... | reverse complement strand
AGGCGCGGGCCCGCGCGCGCATCGCGAGGCAGGCGTTTGAACACGTGCGGCGCGTCGCGGCCGATCTCGGCATGCGCGTGGAAGATTTGCTTCGGCTGGGCGCCGAAGCGGAGGGAGGAGAGGAAGACGATGCAGGCAGCCATCGAATGTGACGGGGTAGGGTTCACGTTCGCTGGGCGCCCCATCCTTCGCGACGTCACCGTGCGCATTCCCGTCGGCGAAATGGTGGGACTTCTTGGACCCAATGGCGCGGGCAAGACGACGCTCTTGCGAATCCTTGCGGGCGTGCTCGCACCCGACACAGGGCGCATCCGGGTCCTCGGTGAGCCGCCGGGCTGGCGGACGCTGCGCCACACCGCGCTCTTGCCCGAGCGCGGACATCTCCCTGGCTGGCTGACCATCGGCGAGTGGATCACCTATGCTCGCCGGCTCTATCCCGACTGGAGCGAGGAACGCGAGCGCCGCCTCGTGGACGATCTCGCCCTGCGCCTAGACCGCCCCATCGCCCGCCTCTCGCGCGGCGAGGGGGTGCGCGTGGGGCTCCTCACGTGCCTCGCGCGCGAGGCGCCCGTCGTGCTCCTCGACGAGCCGTTCACGGGCATCGACCTGTTGTCGCGGGAGACCATCGCGTCCGCCATCGTGCGGGAGTGCGGTGATGGGAGCCGCACGGTCATCGTCGCCACGCACGACGTCCGCGAGTTTGAGCCGCTCTTCGATCGCGTCCTCTTCCTGAAAGATGGCTCCGTTGCGGCGGACGAGACGGCCGAAGCCATCCGGGCGCGCGGCCTGTCGGTCGCCTCGCGCTACCGGGAGGTGTTTTCGCCGTGACGCACGCGGATCGATGGCTCGCGCTGTGGCGGTTCGAGTGGTCCAGGGGAAGGGGAGTCCGGAGTCCATGGAAGCGACGACTCGTGTGGATCCTCGCCGCGGCGGTGGTCTCGCTGGCCGCGGGCCTTGCCATCTCTGCGAGCACCTCTGCTTCGCCGGATCGCGTAGGACTCGCGTCGCTCTCGATGTGGCTCCTCTTCGGTTCTTTTTCCCTCGCGCGCGGGGCCGTTGCGGGAGACGGGCTCGGTGCGACGGAGATGCTTCCGTATTCGCGCGTCACGGTGGTGTGCGTTCGCGCCGCGGTGGCGTACGCGCGGCTTTTCGGCTGGCTCCTTCTTGGCGCAGCCCTCTCCGCCGGTGTCAATGCCGCGTATGGGCTGATGCGGAATCCACAGATTCGCGGTACGTGGTTTTCACTCCTGGCTGCGGCAGCCCTTGCGTACGTGGGCCTCGCCTGTGTTTCCGCCGTACTCGCCGCACTGCGAAGCTCGGCCTATCGTTGGCTGGGAACTTTGGGCGACGGCATGTGGACGGGCGTGATCATTTTCACCGGCGACGACGTCGCCAAGCGTGGTCCCTTGTCCGGAACGCACGAGAGTTGGATGGTGTTCGCGGCGGCCTACGCGGCGTATGGCATGGTCTCTGCCGCCGTCGGCACGCGTTGCCTCGCCCGCGGCACGTGGATCCTTGCGGCAGGGCACGAGGTGACGCGCTCGCGCCCTGAAAAGATGGGACCGTCGCGGCGCTTCCTCCATCGATTCGACACCAATTCGCGTGTTCACGATTCGAACCCACAGATGGCGCATATCGGTGCCGATCTCGTCCGCACCGCCATCGCCATCTTTCGGATGGGGCTTGGGCGCGTGCTATGGCCGCGCGGTGCCAGACCGGCTTGGAGGGCCGCGCTTGTCCACCTCTCCGGCCCAGTCATCGTGTTTGTGGCGTTGGTGGCGTTGGGATGGACATCTCGCCATCCTCATCTCCTGTTCGCCCGTCTTGAGGGCGGGATGCTCGGCGGCGCGTGGCTGTGGTCGATGTTCTGCGGCTTCTCGGTGGCGAGCCTTCTCGATCACCTCGGGGACTGGATGCGCGGCTGGCCCGTGCGCAAGGAGGGCGTCATCGTCGGATTTGCACTGGCGGAGAGCCTCAGCACTTGGCTGTGGCTCGCTGCGGGCGCGCTGGGCGGCGTGGTCCTGTGGGCGCATCTGCCGTCGGCCCGCGTGGCAGGGGGCGCGGATCTGCGCGAGGTGCTTCTGGCGTGGCTCGTCAGCGTCCTCGTGGGAACGTGGAACACCGTTTGGTCGGCGGCCTGGACGCTTGGCCGAGGGCAGAGGGATATGCTTGCTTGGCTTTCGCTGGAGATGCTCCTGGCGTGGGTGTGGTTCGCCGAGGGCGGACGCATGGTGGCCTGGCTCGACACCGCTGCCTGGCCGAAGGTCGCGGGGGTGGCCGTGGCGTTCTTCGCCGTCGCAGCAGCGGTACTTGCGCCACAACTCCGCACGGCCGCGCGGCGGCTCACTTCTCCGTAGGCGGCGAGGCGAGCCTTCGCTCATGAATCCAATCATGTCGACGCGGCCGACGACCCATGCGGCCGCTTGTTGTTTTGCATGATTTGTCTTATACTATACCCAGTACGGTATAGAGGTGAGCCCATAAGGAGTGAGACATGTCGATGTCGTGGATTTGGATCATCGTGGTCGTGGCCATTGTGGGCCTGTGGATCTGGAGGTCGTTGCCCGCCAAGGGCGTCCGGCCGATCTCGGCGGATGAGTTGAAGGATCTCCTGCGAGACAAAAAGTCTGGCGCGCAGCTCGTCGACGTGCGGGAGCCTTCGGAATTTCGGGGAGGCCACATTCAGGGTTTCAAGAACATTCCGCTCGGCGAATTGCCGAATCGCAGCGCTGAATTGGACAAGGATAAGCCCGTGGTCGTCATGTGCCGCTCCGGTGCGCGGAGCGCTCGCGCGGCGAAGTGGCTCGCACGCCACGGTTTTCGGGACGTTCGCAACCTCACGGGCGGGATCATGGCCTGGAATGCGGCGAAGCGGCGCTCGTCCTGACGAGGCAGCCGCTTCGGGAAAGGCGGAGATGTGGAAATGGCCACGTTGACGCTATCTGAGGCGTCCTTCACTGCGCTCCTTCGCGACGCCGCGAAACCGGTGCTCGTGGACTTCTGGGCTCCGTGGTGTGCTCCATGTCGGCTCATGGCTCCGGTGGTCGAGGCGGTGGCCCGCCAGTTCGAAGACGAGCTGATTGTGGGCAAGCTGAACGTGGACGATCATCCGCGCGTTGCGCAGGCGTACGGGGTGATGAGCATTCCGACGCTGATAGGGTTTCGGGAGGGAATACCGGTGATGCGGCTTCAGGGACTGGCGCCCAAACACGCCGTGCTTCAAGCCCTGGAGTCCGTATGGAACGATGGGAGGGATGGAGAATGAGCGAAACCTGGGCTCGCGTTTACGATTCGCCGCATTCGGTGGACGAGACGGTCGAGCGAGTCACCGAGGCGCTGAAAAAGCGGCAGTTCGGCGTCCTCTGGCAAATGGACGTGCCCGAGACGCTCAGCGCCAAGGGCATGCCGTTTTCGACGCCGTACCGAATTCTCGAGGTGTGTAACCCCAAGGCCGCGAACGAGGTGTTGTCGCAAAACCTTCAGGTCGGGTATTTTCTCCCCTGCAAGGTCGTGGTGTACCAGGACGGTGAGCGCACGAAGGTGGCGTTTCCCAGACCGACGTCGCTCATCGGCTGGATTGGCGATCCCGCCCTCGATCCCGCCGCAGCGCGCGTCGAGGATGCGCTCGGGAGCGCCATCGCTGAGGCCGTGAATTCGTGAAGTCCCGGCAGGAATGTGAGCCGCTCTGGCGAAGCGATTCAGCATCGCTTCCCAGAAGCGGCATTTTGTTTAGCGATGGAGGCGGTCGGACGTGATCGTCGTGGACATGGGAGACGCGTTTCGGATGATTGCGCAGTACGATCACAGCCTGCACGCGGGCGAAATGGGCGCGTGGCTGCGAGACGAAGCGTTCTCGACCGTCGGTCGGCGCACCTCGGTCCTCACTGGCGTAGCGGAGCACGACTTGGCATGGCAGGGGATGGACAAGGTGCCCATGTGGAACGACGCTCGCGGGACGCCGTACTCGTTTCTCGACCTCCCCGATTCGTGGAAACGGGCTCATTATCACTGCGGCGTCGACGAGCTCGAGGCTCGAGATCCGTACGCTGGCCTCCTTGCCAGTCGGCATTACGCCGCCTTCTTCGAGCATGCCACGGATCCGGACGCCCTCGCATTCCTCGCGCGCGAGCGATCCCGCCAAGCGCGCCTCCTGGCGGATCTCGGCGTGGCGGAACGAGATGTGGAGCGCGATGTGCGCATTGTCCAGTTTCTCGATAAACTATCCTTGTACGTGTGCCTGAGCGATCCGCGTTTAGGCCACGAGCCCTTTGTCCCGTGGCTTCAGGGGCCGTTTCGAGAGCTGGAATCCGCCATGGGCGAACCTATCGAGGTTCAGTGGGCGGGGCCTGGCCGTGTCCGGTTGAAACCGTTTCCTTTTCGCGCCGCGTTCGCCTGTGACGTCCCGGTGCGAAGGGTGGACAAGCGGCGAATCGCGGCGGTCGGGATCGCCACGGCCTACAAGACTGCACCTGTCGAGCGGGAACGCGTGACCATCGCGCCCGCGTGACGCAGCAGAGCAGCATGCGGAGAAGGAGAGGGTGGGAGAAATGCGGTTTCGGAACATCACGGTCGCGGGCGGCGGCGTATTAGGGAGCCAAATCGCGTACCAAACGGCGTTCCATGGTTTTCCGGTCGTCATCTACGACATCTCGGACGAGGCGCTCACCAAGGTGAAAGATCGCCTCGCGAAGCTGAAACCCAATTACATGCGGGATCTCGGCGCCTCGCAGGAGCAGGTGGATGCGGCCATGGACAGGATACGCCTGACGGCCGATCTCGCCGACGCCGTGCGTGAGGCGGACCTGGTCATTGAGGCGGTGCCCGAGATTCCGGAGGTCAAGCGGGAGTTTTACGAGCGGCTGGCTAACGTCGCGCCGTCGCACACGGTGTTCGCCACCAATTCTTCGACGCTTCTCCCGAGCCAATTCGCGGAGGCCACGGGGCGGCCGGAGAAGTTTCTTGCGCTGCACTTCGCGAATTCCATTTGGCGGCACAACACGGCGGAGGTCATGCGCCATCCGGGAACCGACGAGCAGGTGTTTGAGGACGTGATCGAGTTTGCGCGGGCCATTGGGATGGTTCCGCTGCCGCTGCGCAAAGAGCAGCCGGGCTACATTCTGAATTCGCTGCTCGTTCCTTTTCTGGAGGCGGCCCAGATGCTGTGGGTGAACGAGGTGGCGGATCCCGAGACCATCGACAAGACGTGGATGATTGCGACGGGCGCGAAGGAGGGGCCGTTCGCCATCCTGGACACGGTGGGCATTCGGACCGCGTACAACATCGCGTCCGGCAAGGCGAAGGCGGGGAACGAGGCCTACGCGGAGCTCGCGGAGAAGCTCAAGGCGATGATCGACCAGGGCAAGCTCGGCCGCGAGTCCGGGGAGGGTTTCTATCGCTATCCGAATCCCCGGTTCAAACAACCCGACTTTCTCCGCTGAACCTCGATGGAAGAAAAGCGGCCCGCTCGCGCGGGCCCCTTGTCACACCGTCACGGCCTGCCCTTGTTTGACCCAAGATGCGATGGTCACCGTCCGGCGCGCCTGATGGCGAATTGCGTCCTGTGTCCCTGGGTCGATCTCGCCGTTTTCCGACACGGTCACGCTCGTGCCATAGGGATTTCCGCCCGAGGCGTACGCGGATGCATCCGTGAATCCCGGTGCGGCGATGATGGCGCCCCAGTGATACATCGAGGTGTAGAGCGAGAGAATGGTCGCTTCTTGGCCGCCGTGCGGGTTCTGCGCGCTGGACATGGCACTCACGACCTTGTTCGCGGTCAATCCCTTGGCCCACAGCGGGCCGAGCGTGTCCAGAAATTGCTTCATCTGCGATGGGATATTGCCGAACCGGCTCGGGACGCTGAAGATGACGGCGTCCGCCCACGCGACATCGTCAGGTGTGGCCACGGGGACGTGCGCCGTCGCCTCGACATGCGCCTTCCACGCCGGGGACGTCTCAATCACTTCGCGAGGGGCGAATTCCGCGACTTTGCGCACCCGCACCTCGGCACCCAGCTCGCGCGCGGCTTCCGCTGCAATTTGTGCCATTCGATAGTTGGTCCCCGTTGCACTATAGTAAAGGATAGTCAAATGGACGTTGGACATCGTGTTCCCTCCACTCCGTGTCTCTCGTTTCACTCACATACTTACCATTCGTAAGTTTGGGCGATGTCGATGATAGAGGGTTGAAGCGGCGCTGTCAACTGTCTGAAGGGTTCGAAAGGGAGGGGTACCGTGAGGCGGAACGCCGGAGGGGAAAGGAGGCTCGGAGACGTCATTGCGGACGTGCTTCGGAGGGAGATTGTGTGGGGCGAGTGGCCCAGTGGGCATGTGTTCAGTGAAAACGCGTTGGCGCGCCGATTCGGTACCAGCCGCTCGCCGGTACGCGAGGCTCTGAGGCAGTTGGCACACGAGGGCCTGATTTCGCTCGGCCGGAACGGGGCGCGGGTCGTGGGGCTGGACCTTGGGGACGCGTTGGAACTGTATGACGTCAGGAGTCTCATTGAGCAGTTCACCGCGTCGCGCGTGTGTGAACGGCCGCGCGCCGAGCGGGAATCGCTCGCCCATACCCTTTCGACCCTCGTGTTGGCCATGGAAGAGGCGGCTTCCCGGAGGGACTGGCAGTCCTTTTCCGATCTCGACCTCGCCTATCACGATGCCATTGTACGCGCGGCAAACCATCGCCGCGTCCTGCGAATGTGGGACGAGATGCGAAGCCTTGTACAGCTCACGCTCGCGCTCGTCATGCGCAAGCGGATGCAGCGCGGAGACGCTGACATGCGAGGCGCGCTCGCGCAGCATCGAAGTCTCGCGGAGGCCATCCTCGCCGGCGACGCGGCGTGGGTGAGGCGGGTGATGCAGTCCCACGTGGAGGAGACGCGCAGGTTGCTCGAGGGCGGATTGCGCGGGCACCCTGCGGGCGACGAGCGCTGAGGCGGACATGGGAGCGGTTCAAACGCGAAAAGGCGGCCTGGCGAGGGCCGCCTCGGACACAGGGCAAACTGGACCGATGGAGACAAACGATTTCTTCGCTCTGTCTTAAGCGCTTACACCAGCTGACGAGGTGCGCTTCTGGGCAAACGGCTGCCCCACGGGCATGAAGACGTGTCCCATCGTCTCGTTCAGCAAGGTGGCGAACGACGTGTACAGCGCGCTCAGTCCGCAGATGAAGCCGATCCAACCGCCGGCCGCACTGCTGCCAATGATGCCAAAGGCGTGCGCCGCGAGCAGGAAGAACGCGATCCACAGCGTCAGGAACACGAACCAGAGCGCCTTGTTCAGGTAGAAGGTGCCGAACCACAAGAACAGCGTGAGGATGCCGAAAAACAGGAGGAAGAGTCCCAGGCCTGCTGTGGGCGCGAACTTGTTGATGAGGTAAAACGCCCACCAGAACGCGCCATAGGAACAGAACGCGGTGGCGCCGAACGTGTTGCCCTTTCGGAATTCCCAGAGTCCGGCGATGAACTGCGCCGTGCCACCGTACGCGATGGCGAGCCCCAGGACGACGCCGAGCGCTCCGGCGCTCGCCACGCCCGCGTTGATGAGGCTCAGAATGCACGTGGTGATTCCAAATCCGGCGAGGCCGAGCGGAGCAGGATCTGCGATTTTGACCTGATCAGACATTCAGTTCACCCTCTTTTCCATCTCTTTTCACGGGTTGACAACGGCTCGGCAAACGACGAGTGGGCGTCCTGCGCCTGCCGGATCGCCTCCTTCCAGGCGCAGGACCACATGAATGCGACACACGTCGATCATTCCTGGTCCTTGTACTGCGACTTCAGTTGCTCGACGACGGCCGGATCGGCCAGGGTGGTGGTGTCACCGACCACGCGGCCCTCCGCGATGTCGCGCAACAGGCGCCGCATAATCTTGCCGCTGCGCGTCTTGGGCAGATCGGCCGTAAAGATGATTTCCTCAGGCCGCGCCATGGCGCCGATTTGCTCCACGACGAATTGCTTCAGCTCCGCGACGAGATCGTCCGAACCGGTATGACCCTCTTTGAGGATGACAAACGCGGTGATGGCCTGCCCCTTGACTTCGTGGGCGCGCCCGATCACCGCCGCCTCGGCGACAGCGGGATGAGCCACCAGCGCGCTCTCCACTTCCGCAGTGCCAATGCGGTGGCCCGAGACGTTGATCACGTCGTCCAGCCGCCCGACGATCCAGTAGTAGCCATCCTGGTCTCGGTACGCGCCGTCGCCGGGCAGGTAGATGCCCTCGAACTTCCCGAAGTACGTTTTGCGGAAGCGCTCGTCGTCGCCCCACACCGTGCGCAGCATGGACGGCCAAGGCTTGGTGATGACGAGATTTCCACCATGCCCCGGCGGCACCGGATTGCCGTCGTCGTCGAGGATGTCCGCCGAAATGCCGGGCACGGGCTTGGTGGCAGAACCCGGCTTGGTGGTGATAATGCCTGGCAGAGGCGCGATCATCGCGCAACCGGTTTCCGTCTGCCACCAGGTGTCCACGATGGGGCACCGCTCCTGGCCGACGTACTTGTGGTACCACATCCACGCCTCCGGGTTAATGGGCTCGCCGACGGATCCGAGCAGCCGGAGCGTGCTGAGATCGTGCTTTTCGACGTACTGGGGACCCCATTTCATGAACATGCGGATGGATGTCGGCGCGGTGTACAGGATGGTCGCGCCGTACTTCTCGACGATGGCCCAGTACCGGTCGCGATCGGGATAATCGGGCGATCCCTCGTACATGACCACCGTCGCGCCGGCCGACAGCGGGCCGTACACGATGTACGTGTGGCCGGTGATCCAGCCGATGTCCGCCGTGCAGAAGAACACGTCTTCGTCCTTCAGATCGAACACGGTCCGCATGGACGTGTTGACGCCCACCAGGTATCCGCCCGTGCTGTGGACGATGCCCTTCGGCTTGCCCGTGGTGCCAGACGTGTAGAGCAGGAACAGGTAGTCTTCCGCGTCCATGGGCTCAGCCGGGAAGGGCTTGGTCGGCGCGCTCTGCATGGCTTCGTGCCACCAGACGTCTCGCGCCGGATCCATGGCTGCCTGAGCCGCTTCGCCGATCCGCTGGACGACCACAACCTTCTCGATGGGCGTTCCCACGACGGCTTCGTCCGCGTTCTGCTTGAGCGGAATGACCTTGCCGCGGCGCCAGCCTCCGTCCGCCGTGATGAGCAGCTTGCTGCCGGCGTCCAGGATGCGATCCTTCAGCGCCTGCGCGGAAAATCCGCCGAACACGACGGAATGCATGGCGCCGATTTTGGCGCACGCGAGCATCGCAATGGGGAGCTCGGGCACCATGGGCAGGTAGATGGTGACGCGATCGCCCTTTTTGACCCCAAGCTGGGTGAGCATGTGTGCGGCCTTATCGACTTCGCGGCGCAACATGTCGTACGTGAGGACGCGGCTGTCGCCCGGTTCGCCTTCCCAGATGATGGCCGCCTTATTCTTGCGGTGCGTGAGGGTGTGACGATCCACGCAGTTATACGCGGCGTTCAGCTTGCCGCCGATGAACCATTGCGCGTGCGGCGGGTCCCACCTGCAAACGCTTTCAAATTCATGGAACCAAGTAATATGTTCGGCTTGTTTCGCCCAGTAACCCTCTGGATCACGAGCAGCTTCCTCGTAAATGCTTTCATCCTTGTAATTCGCTTGGCGGCGAAATTCTTCGGACGGGGCAAAGGTGCGCGTTTCACGGAGTAGTGCGTCGAGATCATTCGGGGTCATGGTCTGGCTCCTTTCTCTGGCCGCGTCGATCGCGGCGGCGACTTGAATGGTTCAATTCCATGATAGAATAAGTTGCTCGAAAAGACAATCTCCATCCGGTGTCAATGCCTATATATTCGAAATTCGCGGCGATTTATGCCCCTGATTCCTTGGGGGTGAATGTTTGCGCGCGTAGGGTCGGATCGATGGAGGCCGGAATGAAAAAGGCCGCTTCGCGGTGTTTCACACCACGAAACGGCCTAGGGGAGAGGAAAACCTCAATCCTCTTCCTCTTCTTCTTCGCTGTCGTCAAACAGTTCGTCGTTGTAGGCATCGACGACTCGCTGCCATTCTTCGTCGTCCTCAATCTCGGACAAGACCATTTGCTCGCCGTCTTCTCCGTCGATGCGGAAAATGACGCCTTCCTCCATGGAGTCGTCGAGCGGCAACAACACCGCGTAGTCCTTGTTGTCGACGGTCAGGACTTCGCCCAGCACGAACTGATGCTCTTCGCCGTTTTCGTCCTCCAGGACGATGACCTCGTCCTCGTGATCGAGAAACTCGTCATGAGCCATTCCGTCTCATTCCCATCCGCAATCCAGATTTGGCCTGCGCCATGCTTGCAACAACATAACACCATGTGTCCACGGTGTCAACGCATTGGGCGGCGCTCACCGATTCGGCGGCGACGACAGCCCTCGCTGCAGTCGGCTCGAGACGGCGTCGAGCAGCTGGTTGAGGTCGCGCTCGGCC
>Ga0208683_100920_pt1 | contig 10527 bp, 8 predicted proteins | sample BED_Mat_host_9_1_FD_187141 | JGI IMG/M metagenome (GOLD analysis project Ga0208683, IMG submission 187141) | Extremophilic microbial mat communities from Yellowstone National Park, USA - BED_Mat_host_9_15 (SPAdes) (version 3) | ecosystem: Environmental > Aquatic > Thermal springs > Hot (42-90C) >... | reverse complement strand
TTCATAAAAGGTTTTTCCCTTCTCCAGTAAGATGGGGCCAGTTCGGGGACATTCGTTGATGATTGTATCGTTTCACTTTAGGGTAGCATAATTGCATTAACCTCATATTAATGCTCACCCAAATCAACAATTAATTAGTAAAAATATGTTAGATAAAATTAATTTACAATTGAAACCCGAATAGCTCATCGCTAATTAATAATAAAAAGGAAGCTCGTCCCGAGTGGGGTGAGCCGCGACCATAACGTGTACTTCTCCCTTAGGAATCAACCCTCACCTCACCCGTCAATTCCAACGAGTCCCTACACTCACCTGAGGGACAATCTGGTCAGGTTCAAGAGGTCCACCAAGACAGTTAATGGAAGCATGGAGATGGTAAAGCACTCAATAGCCTTAGTCCTGTGGGAGAGAGGATTACTATCATAATTTGTAACTAAGTGACTACACTTAACCCTCTTTACCCTATCAAGTGCTAAGGGAAAGATTAGCTAGAGGTTGTTTAGAATTATGGGTTTTTAAACTATAACGGCAATTTTGGCTCTCTGAATTAGTGAAGTCCCTCTGAAGTAACCTCCTATGAAAGGAGGAGTTCACTATTTTAGGAACCTATTTCCAAAATAACTTAAGTCATGAGGCTTACCTCAAACAAATTCTTCGTTATCTATGCTATTTTCTCTATATACATGGTGGGATTTTACCTTATCTCCCAGGATCCATCCTCTCTCACCAACCAAAGAACCCTTCTTGGAACTTTTCTTCCTATCTTGACGGGTTTTATGATCGCCCCACTCCTCAGCCACCCTAGGGGGAACCTATTGGCTATACCTGCTACAGTTATTTCGTTATTGGTTGTTCCCCTGTTCTTCCTTATCCTTCACACAAATAATATATGGATCCTAGCCTTGACCCTCGCTCTCACCCTCTCGTCCCTCACCCTACCCTTATGGATTAGGAGGAACCCGATGCTCTCCTTAGTAACCTTCGTTTTTCTTTCTTTGTCATATTTAGCTTCTTATATTACATTGGTTAGGGAAATGGATTTTCCTTGGGAAATCCTAGCCTCTGTTCCTCTACTCTCTGCTGTTCCTGTAATTCAGGACGTCAATCGGCGGATATCGCCCTTGATTTGCTCAGTTCTAGCTTTTCTGGGCTCCTCTCTTCTTTCTAACCAAGCCATCCTGTACCTCATTACCCACATCTGGCCCCCCGGTCTGTACCAGATTACCCTTTATGTTCTGATCGCAACCTTAACACTCACCCTCTTTGGCTTCAAAACTTTCAGTACCTTTCCCTTCATTGTGTTGTCTGCCTTGGCCTACCTCCTCTTTTCGCCGTCTATTACCATCATACCCCTGGTGACAGGTTCCTCTCTGACCATCTCTCCAGAATCCATAGGAATTCGTATTGAGGTGACGGAAAACAGGATCATAATAAGAGCTCAAGTCCCAAAAAGTAAGAGGATCAGCTTAAGGTTGGATGGTACCCCATTAAACTACAGGATAGTTGGAGATAACTTAGAAGCAATAGTTTCTGACATCACTCCTGGTGATCACTTAGTAGAAACCTGCGTGGAGTCATTATGTGTAAAGAGAACTTTCAAAGTTCAATCTAAACAGGGAACCCTCCCGCAGATCCGCATAGATCACCAAATAGACGGTAAAACTCTCAGGCTCACCGTTAGACTTACCAGCGTACTTGACGCTAAGGTTACAGTGAAGGTTAACGGCGAGGATGTCTCCCTCACCTCAAAGGAGAGGGGTAAGTACGTAGGCGAATATGAGTTAAGGCAACCTGGCAATTACGTGGTTGAAGCAATAGCCAATCTGAAGGACACCACGTTGGCTGCCTCCAAGGAAATAGAGGTGAGAGGTCCTTTAGATCTAGATGTAGACGTTCAAGATAGATGGCCAGAGTTATTCGTTAGAGTGAGTCCCTCACTGGGTGGGAGAAAGGTTTCTGTGGACAAATTGTGGGTTAGGGTTAATGGGGAGGAGATGTCTTTCAGCAACCCAGACGTAGGGGTCTATGAGGCCATATTTGGTCCCACGGAAGCTAAGACCTATACAGTTGAGGTTGAGGGGATCAGGGACGGCATGAGAGCGGAGAAAAAGATAATGGTCCAGGTGAGGCCACCATCCCTCAGAAATTGGGACCCTGGTGTTTGGATCGGGAAGACGATCTACGGTTACGAGATCTCCTCGGTGTTAGGTGTAGGAGGTACTTCCTATGTCCTACTAGGTGTAAGGGAAGGGAAGAAGTATGCCATAAAGATCCCAACGGTGTCTCCATCTTCATCCTCATCATTGACCAGGGTAGGATTGGGTACTTTCTCAGATTTAAGTAAGGAATCCTCAAAGCTCCAGGAGATATCTGAGAGGTCTGGTGACATCGTAAAATTGTATGGAGTTTATGCTGACGTGAATAGCATTAGGGACATCCTTGGAGGTAAACCCTATCTATACCTGACCAACCCTCCGGCCATAGTTATGGAACTGATGAAGGGTGGGACAGCGGAGGACCTCCTGAAGATCACGCAAGTATCCCGCTCTAAGGAGTGGAGGTTGATTGTGATGGAAATACTCAGGAGAATGGCCTCCGCTCTTCAGGTAGTTCACTCAGAGGGATACGTTCATCTGGACGTGAAGCCTAGAAACATATTTTTCTCCTCTCCACCTGGTGGATCTGGAGAGGAGGTCCTAAACAACTTAAGGAGCGGTTCTGTGCAGGTAAAGCTAGGCGACTTGGGCTCAGCTAGGAGGATAGGCGAAAAGATTACCGAGTACACTGGGGAATATTGCCCTGTGGATCAGGTGGAGTCTATGCTCTTAGGGACTGGAGCTAAGCCTGAGATGGACGTCTACGCGTTGGGGGCTACTATTTACAAATTACTGACTCGCAACCCCCTGAACCCTCCAGAAATGGTTAAGGAGATGGACAGTTCAGTGGACGCGTTTCTGGACCGTAGGGATTACAGGTCGCACCTCGATAGAGCTAGGAAGGTGTATAGTGAACATTACCAGAAGATAAGGGTTGTCGATCAAGACAGCCTTATGAGGCTGATCCTAAAGATGGTCAGTCCCGACCCGTCAGCTAGACCTCCCATGAGGGAAACGCTCGATCAGCTGAGGCTGATCAAAGATTAGGAACAAACATCCCACAATGGGTTTTGGACTTCACGAGATTTCGCAATGTATCATATCAATCCTCAGCTCCTGGACTTCACGGAGTCAAGGCTTGATCCGTTCATCCTCCGTCCCTTTAGCGGGATAACTCCAAACCCAACGGAGTGTCTCTATCCGTTGAGGAAGCCAGCACACCTTCAGCCGACCGTCACACCCCGTCGGGATACCTTTACCCTATCTGACGTGACTATATTTATCTCTTCTAACAAGTAATATAGACTTTCTCGCTTATCGGAAACTGTTGACACAGAACAGTTAGACTCACCCCCTTCCAGGGGTGAGTTGTGTTTTCTGCATCCCAATACTCAAAATTTCCCGAGTAAAACATTTCCCTGAGGGTCTACTCGGTGACTACTCCCCACCTCCCCAAGTCCCTAACATCACGGATAGAGGTCTCTCAGCGGTGAGAGATATGGGTTGGGTAACGACCTGAAGACTGGTCCGAGATCTACCGCCGGACGAACGGAACTGGCCAGCTGAGGGACACCATCCACGAAGTAGTGAGAATGAAGGCTGTGAACCACAGACCAGATTCTCCCAGGAACCCCCATCCTCAGGGCAGGTAGGAGGTCAGAGGAAAGGTTAAGTTTCTAACTCCGTGGCTCTCTCACCTCGATCTTCTCAGAGTTCCAGGTCTCAAGAATGTGAGGAACACCCCAAGCAAGGTGATGGAAGACCCCAATCCTTCCAGCAGGGTAGGGGCAGTCCTCAGTAAAAGAGCAGAGAAGAGATAGGAGGAAACCGGTACTAGTAGTACAGCAGAGCTAGCCTTCACCGGACCCAACATATTTACAGATTTGAACCAGAGCAGGAACCCAGTCGCCTGGGCAGTGACCGCGAGGAGGAGAGTGGAACCCCACCCCACAGGATCTAAGGAGAACTTACTGTCCACAAAGGACAAGGGCAGAATGAGGAGGGCAGAGAACAAGGACATGAAGGTGTTGAGTCCAACAACGTCTCTGTCGCTTAAGTACAATCTGTGATAGATCGTACCTACGGCCCAGGTCAGTCCACCCAAGATCGCTATGATTGAACCGATGGAGAAGTCGGTACTACCCACTGAGATGAGGACCCCTGAGAAAGCCAGTACCACTCCCAGTATCTGTAGTGGTATCAATCTCTCCCTGAGCACGAATCTGGAGAGGACAGTCACGAAGACGGGTTGCGTGTATATCATCGTGGAGGTCAGTCCAGGGTTGGAGGAGTACTCCACTCCTAGGTTCAACAGGATCATGAAGAGGCCCACGTTGAGGACTGCGGAGATCGCCTCCTTCTTACCATATATCAACTTCCTAGATACGAGGAGGAGGAGTGTGCCCCCCACCGTCACTCTCACGAGGGCTATGAGGAAGGGCGACAAGTAGTCTAGGGCAATCTTAATGACGGGAAATGCAGAGCCCCAAACCATCACAAGAACAATCAAGTAGAGGTAACTTCTGTTCAACGTTACCAAGTGAGTGAAACATGAACGTTTTTAAAGCATTCGGAGCTACAAGAGGTTCTTTCTGCACTTCCGGCCGATCATCCTGGGCTGACTCTTTAGGTTTAGCGAGCATGAAAGACGGCCCTTGATCCCAGGGGCCGAGAGACTGCTTAAGACTCAATGCGTCAGCACAGGTACCTTTTGATAAAGGGTTTGATGTGACCTATGTCCCCGGTCCCCGAGGTACAACGACCGAGACAAAGTCTTCAAAATTGGTTTTACAGGTTAGAGACAATTCTATTTCAGGCGCTTACCAGAACCACGGATCGAAGAGTGCATCAAGGTTTATACGTTGGGTAAGCTCAAGATAGCTATGACCCTCTCGCTGAGGATCAGGGCTAGTCAGAGTAGGAGCTGGAATTCTCCCATGAGACTTTACTTCTCCGTTGTTGTGGTTCCTGAGATAACGGCTAAGGTTGGGCAGGACCTAGTGATCGTCCTGGACACCAGTGGGTCAATGAACCTGGTGGACATAGACGTCAATCAAGTGGATCCTTCGCTCATTGAAGGATACGGTGTGGTCGACGGTAAGGAGGTAGTCTACTTGAAGGACCGAGTAGGAGCCAGGAGGATAGATACCGCACTTGAGGCCCTGAGAAAGGTGCTGGAAGAGCTCGATCCTTCCTCTAGAATAACATTAATAACCTTTTCAGACTCCGTGAGAGTGATCTGCAGGGGGGTGAGTCCCTCCACGTCCCTAGAGTACCTGGACCACATCGGGCCGGAAGGCAACACTTCGCTCTACCAAGCTATCTCCACTGCCCTGGAACTGACCACGAAAAATACGTCAAAGGTCATAATAATAACGGACGGTTACCCGACCGACGTGGAGGATCCGAGGCGGTACAGGAGCCTTAAGTTTCCGCCTTTCGTCCAGATAGTGCCCATAGGAGTGGGAGAGTACAACGCCTCTATCCTCTCTGCGTTGGCTGACATTACCAACGGCAGGTATTATCACGCTGAGAGTATGAGCGAAGTGTTGGAGGTACTGAAGACCGAGACCACTGGCCCTGTCGCAGCAAAGGAAACTGTCTTAAAATGCGAGAGCGATCTCAAGGTCAACCTGGTGAACTTCCAGGGGTTCCCAGTATTCCTGGGATCAGTTGAAGGGGTGATTAAAGTCTTTGGTTACGTTGAGGTTCCCCCAAACTACTCGGGTAAGGTCCTTAACCTAAGGGTGGAGTATGTAGATCCGGTGGACGGTGAAAGAAAGGTTGAACAGGGTGAGATAACCCTATCACCGGCGAGGTCACAGGAGGACTTCAGGTCTGGACTCAACTCCTCCGTTGTGACGGAGGTAAACTACTATCAGAAACTCAGGGAGGTGCTGGAAACGTTGAACTCTGGGGATCCAGTGGAGGTAACGAGGAGAGTCGCGGAACTGAGCCAGCTCGCCGAGAAGACGAAGAGGACAGACCTGATTGAGGAAACCAAGAGACTCACGAGACTTAACGACTTAAGGAATCTCTCCAGTGAGGTCACAAAGAGGTTGAGGTCTTGACCAAGGTACTGTACCACGAGGAGGAAGGAGTGTCTTGGATAACCCTCAATAGACCGGAGAAACTTAACGCTCTGGACGGGGAGGCCTGGAGACTTTTAGGAGACGCCTTAAGGAGGGGAAACGAAGCAGACACGATAGCGTTGGTGGTGAGCGGGAGCGGGAGGGCGTTCTCCTCCGGGGACGACATCGAAGCCATGTTGCAGGCGGACACTCCTGAGAAGGCCGAGGACTTCTTTAACAACCTCTGGTACGCAGTGGATTCCCTGTTCCACGTGAAGAAGCCCGTGATAGGCGCTGTGAACGGCTTGGCCTACGGTGGGGGTTGTGAGCTCCTATTCCTCATGGACGTGGTGGTAGCGGTCGAGGGTGCCAAATTCTCCATCCCGGAGGGTAAGCTGGGTCTAATCCCGCCCATGGCTCTCACCATAGGCTATAGGGCTATGGGGAGACCCGTAGCTTGGTTGATGCTCACCTCGGAGGTCATCGACTCACTGAGGGCTAAGGAACTGGGTCTGGTAGACTACGTCGTGAAGGAAGGGGAGCTGAGGGAGGCGGTGAGAGGCATAGTGAAGAAAATAGCTGGATTAGATCAGATGTCTATCAGGGTCATGAAGACTTGGTTGAGTAGAGAGAGACAGGGAATTAGGGAGGCGGTTAGGGAACTGACTCTCATGAACTTATCTAAAGAGGCTAGAGATAGGATGAGAGATTTCCTAGAGAGACGCCTGAGGGAATCTAGCTAAGGATTCAAGAGCTCACAAGGGAGGGTGGGTTCGTAGTTTCAGCGAGGAATGAGTGAGAGGTATCGGATCGAGGTGATCTCCTCTCACTTTCAAAACGTCGTCACGGCTTCTGAAACCGTCCTGAGGGTGGTCAGGTTGGACGGATGTAATTCCACTGAACTTCCTCGATCAGACTTAGCATTCACGGGGAGGGTCTGACGATATGCCAGATACACGGAGAAGGTCTCTACGACTCCCTCCCGCAATTGAAGGGTTTAAGGATCATCACGCGAATCAAATGGACTTAATTACAGCAGTTATGGGATTTCTCGTTAGGTGTAGCCTTGAAGTAGAGGCGAAATCTAATAACTACTGTTAATTATTTTTGTATTGAATATTGATTAAGCTTATTTATTATGTTTTTTTAAAACATGAGCCCTCACATCGTGTAAGCTCTATCCAGAGGGAAGCAACGAAGGATACTGGAGCCTTACACCGTTAGGTTCAGGGAGTCCCTTAACCCATTTATCGTAAGTGTTTACCCGTGGCGTAACTTACCTTCTTTAATTACTTCTAATTCCACCACGGGCACCCCTCTTAAGGGATCATACAGGGTCACCCTTAACTCATTGGGGCTAGTCGAGGGAAACACCACTACCCTCCCATCCACACCTTTATAACTCCCCAAACCTCGTGAGCAGTGCCCGTCATCAGTTGGGGGGATCATCAATAAAAACTACTTCGGTGGTACTATATAAACACAACTCGTCAAAACGATATTTAGATGATTAAAAATAACCAGTAGTTACGTAGAAGCGTTACAGTCTTGGTAGGTGGCTGAGGACTAAGTCCCTAAACTCGGTCACGGTCAAACATAAAAGAGTCGAATAGGGGTGTAGAGATAAAAGGAGACCGGTCGTACCCGCGTAATCTAGGGTGCAAAGAGGATGAGACACTAGTGAACACTCAGTCGTCTCCCCCACCCCCGTCGTCTCCCCCTCCTCTGCTAGGAGGAGGCGATGAGTTAGATCCCAGCTGGATGTAAACGTTTCCTGTATTCTGATCCACCACTATGGGGTACTCAGTCAGGGGAGCCGGTGCAGGACCCGCGATCACCGATCCGTCCTGAGGTGAAAACTCAGCACCGTGACAAGGACAGTAGATGATCTGTTGTTCAGGTATGTAGCCTACGGTACAGCCTTGATGCGTGCAAACCGCGCTAAACGCCTTGAGCTGCGTGTTGGGTAGCTCTACCACTATCCCAGGTGCGCCGTTGGGAAACGAGAACATCTTCGCAGTGTTGGGTTTCAACTGACTCACGTTAGCTATCGGACCTATCTCGCCCTGAGCTTGTAACTGGGAACTACCGGGACTCCCTCCGTCGTCTCCCCCACCTCTGCTAGGAGGAGGCGATGAGTTAGATCCCAGCTCGATGTAAACGTTTCCTGTATTCTGATCCACCACTATGGGGTACTCAGTCAGGGGAGCCGGTGCAGGACCCGCGATCACCGATCCGTCCTGAGGTGAAAACTCAGCACCGTGACAAGGACAGTAGATGATCTGTTGTTCAGGTATGTAGCCTACGGTACAGCCTTGATGCGTGCAAACCGCGCTAAACGCCTTGAGCTGCGTGTTGGGTAGCTCTACCACTATCCCAGGTGCGCCGTTGGGAAACGAGAACATCTTCGCAGTGTTGGGTTTCAACTGACTCACGTTAGCTATCGGACCTATCTCGCCCTGAGCTTGTAACTGGGAACTACCGGGACTCCCTCCGTTACGTTGACTGATTGACCCAGCTAATATCCCAGCCATCAGGGCTAGGACAGACGCCAGAACAGTAGACTCCAGAAAAATTCTCCGGCTCAGGTTAGTCGTGATCTTACGCGTCCCAACGGGCCTCAATTTTAAACTCGCCGTCTCATAGTGAGCTTTCAAATACTCCTCATCTATCAGTCCTACCGTTACGGCCATAAGGAGAGGCTTATTGGAGGGTAGGAAAGCCATGTAAATGTGGCCTATCCCCAACCCAACCATCATTAAGGCTGACAATACGTGAAGGTCCAGCACGTAGGTGAACACGACGGGTCCGAGCCCAGTAGGGAAAAGAAACATGGGGACCCCTGTGAGCGCCAAGCCCAAAAAGGAAAGCGAAAAACCCAGATGGAGCATCTTCTTCAAGGGATGATACTTTCCTCCAATCTTACCTTTAACGCCGTGAGGACGAATCAACTCCATGAGCTCCCTCACTCTAATGGTCATCTCAGCTCTCCCGCTACGCCTCATGAAGTCGAAGATCACGTGTCCGACGAACGGGATAGAAAGTAAAAGTCCTAGTAAATTGTGGAAGTTCAGTGTCGAGTAGTTCCCGGTGAGCAACATGGTGAACCCTGTGAGAGCGAGGATCGACATGAGGAGGAAGGTAATCCAGTGGAAGAGTCTCTGCCATCTCGTGTAAAAAACAAAGTGTCTTCCACCGACCTTTGGCTCGGGGTAATGACGTCCTCTGGTCAAGTAATGAACGAATACAGCCGCTGTCGTGAGGAAGAGCACGTCTAGGGAGATCTGTTGAAGGTTCATGTCCAGCTCTTGGGGAGGGATTCTATATAAGAAACATGTGAAACGTTGAGTATTTCTTTTATTAAAATACTTTTTACGTATATTTTTTAATATCTGAAGTATAATTTCAATTTTCACTCGTTCCACTCGGGGTGAAACATTCCTCAAAACAGCGTAAATTAAGTATACCGTGACGTCAATTGTGGGATTTTCCCTTGAGTACCGCCCTGCAATCTAGACGACCAATAATTGTTGACCGTGATTTCACAGTTGAACGGGAAGTCCTCATCACCCGTGAGTGCGTTCCTTCAATTATTTCAAAGCGGTTGTTAGATTCCCTATTTCAAGGTGAAAATTGAGGAAAGCCCGGCGGTTCCTGAATTTCACTACTCGGTTGAAACGCCCCTCTGGGTAGACCGGAATTGTGAACTTGTGTGTGCCTAATAAGACACAAGAGGCTAGAGGAGGTCAGGGTGAAAAAATGAATAAGATGGCCCTAATACTCCTGGCGGCCGTAGTGGCCACTGGAGCTGCAGCCGGTGCAGCCAATTTTTCGACCTTGGCTACTATAACCTATACAATAAATCAAGTGACAAGTCAGAGCTCTGCACAACCCCAAGTGATATTGAACACCGCGAATCTGAATCTAGGTAATTTGACTCCTGGTCAGTTGGGAACAGCCTCGGCCAACACTACTATGACAGTCAATACGTCAGGTAACTACACCTTCGAATTAAATGAGAATCCCATAGAATCGGTGTTCTCTTCCTTCAACGTAACTATAATAGTGGGTAATAAAATCCTCTACTTAACCGAAGGACAGAACGATGTTCACACTTACTTGAGCAATGGAACTTATCAGGTTCAGATAAAGGTGTCTTACCAAGTATCTCAAAATCCTGAAGGAAATGGTGTCCAAGACAAACCGCTCATTATAGTCAAGCCGTATCAGGGGGACAACAGCCCTGACATGAACTCCAACACTAGCAGTGGAGGAACTTCTGCGTCTGACAACAGCCCTGATCATTCTACCAACTCAAGTCAGGGAGATAACAATTCTGGATCTTCTGACTCTGGATACGG
>Ga0208683_100915_pt1 | contig 10569 bp, 8 predicted proteins | sample BED_Mat_host_9_1_FD_187141 | JGI IMG/M metagenome (GOLD analysis project Ga0208683, IMG submission 187141) | Extremophilic microbial mat communities from Yellowstone National Park, USA - BED_Mat_host_9_15 (SPAdes) (version 3) | ecosystem: Environmental > Aquatic > Thermal springs > Hot (42-90C) >... | reverse complement strand
AATTCCTCATTAAAGGATACCTAAAGTTGTGGTGAAATTTATTGTTAAGAATTTGCAACTTTCAATTCCTCATTAAAGGATACCCAACGAGTAATGAAACAATTCAAGTTCACGGGTATGTTCTTTCAATTCCTCATTAAAGGATACAAATGAGTAGTGAAGAGGAACAAGAGGAACAACCAGAAGTCTTTCAATTCCTCATTAAAGGATACTATCCAGTAGTTCACAATATCAAACCACCTTTCATGCTTTCAATTCCTCATTAAAGGATACACAATATTTAAGGGATGACGAATGGCGAATGAAAATTGACTTTCAATTCCTCATTAAAGGATACTCATTAATTCACCAAGCATATCTGTATCCATGTCCCTTTCAATTCCTCATTAAAGGATACTTTAGCTTCTTCTGCACGTGAACACAAAGTTGGTGATCTTTCAATTCCTCATTAAAGGATACTTGTGAAAAATGTTTACAACACAATCGGGCTAGGTCTTTCAATTCCTCATTAAAGGATACTTTGCGAAAAATAATTCAAGTGTATAACCAGACAACTTTCAATTCCTCATTAAAGGATACTTGGTTCTTCTACTTGTTCAGACATAAGCATATCACTTTCAATTCCTCATTAAAGGATACCAAGTGGTGATGCAATATTGACATTTGGCGTATTTCTTTCAATTCCTCATTAAAGGATACTTAATGTTCTGAGCGTTGATATTTGCTAACACATTGCCGTCTTTCAATTCCTCATTAAAGGATACCGTGCAGAAGAAGCTAAACAATCAAGTGAACCAAGATTTCTTTCAATTCCTCATTAAAGGATACTGTATCCATCTTTTAGCCAATTTTTACCCCACCTCTTTCAATTCCTCATTAAAGGATACAAAGAAAAAGTGCAAAGATGGGAAATAATCGCTACTTTTCTTTCAATTCCTCATTAAAGGATACCCCGTATTGCTATTTTTGTCTGGTTCTGGTCTTTTCTTTCAATTCCTCATTAAAGGATACGGAAGAAGAAGACAGAAAACAGTTAATTTTGGATGACATCTTTCAATTCCTCATTAAAGGATACCGGGCGTTGTTGCCCAAAGCGGGCCCCAAAAGTGGATGGACTTTCAATTCCTCATTAAAGGATACCGAATTACCACAAACCGTTTGCGTTTTGAAACTTTGGCTTTCAATTCCTCATTAAAGGATACTGCATTGACCCAAGCGTTACTGGTTGATATTGCAGTCTTTCAATTCCTCATTAAAGGATACAAAGAGCTTTGAAAAAAGCAAAGAAAAGCAGTTTAGAAATCTTTCAATTCCTCATTAAAGGATACTGAAGACTATTTGAAAGGATATAGAGCTGGATGGAAGAAACTTTCAATTCCTCATTAAAGGATACCAGTGAAAAATAGCGAGTCAATATTAATAGTGGAAGACTTTCAATTCCTCATTAAAGGATACCTTTTGAACCCACAAATCACAAGAGTGATTGAACACTTTCAATTCCTCATTAAAGGATACTTTAAAATTAGCAGAAAAGTTGGGATTGGCGGTTGACTTTCAATTCCTCATTAAAGGATACTCGCACAAAGATGCCTTTGCCAAAAGAAGAGGAACAAGACTTTCAATTCCTCATTAAAGGATACCGACTTTGCGAAAAATAATTCAAGTGTATAACCAGACAACTTTCAATTCCTCATTAAAGGATACCATGAGTGGAATATCTGCACCATCTGTCCCTATAACTTTCAATTCCTCATTAAAGGATACGAAAAAGTATCAAAAGAAAGAGGTGGAAAAGAAAAACTTTCAATTCCTCATTAAAGGATACAAACTGGTATTCTTGTCCATCCTCAAGGTTTTTAATAACTTTCAATTCCTCATTAAAGGATACCTTATCGCCTCTTCAGCCTTCTCCCTCGGGACGCCGTCTTTCAATTCCTCATTAAAGGATACTGCGCGCTGTATTGATAAGCGTATAGAAAAGCGACCTTTCAATTCCTCATTAAAGGATACCCGAGAGACCCCACAGGAAGCCTTTGCCGGCAACTCTTTCAATTCCTCATTAAAGGATACCACAAATCAACAAACACACCCACTGACACGATTAGCTCTTTCAATTCCTCATTAAAGGATACCTAAGGGCAGAGCCCGAAGCCCCACCGATTTCGTTACCCTTTCAATTCCTCATTAAAGGATACCTGTATTGGCAGACATAGCCAGCATTAGCTAGCTGCGCTTTCAATTCCTCATTAAAGGATACCACCTACCACACTTAGGAGAGTAACAGGCAGCTCGACTTTCAATTCCTCATTAAAGGATACCAGACAAGTGGCGCTTGAGCGCGTGCGTGAACTTATGCGTACTTTCAATTCCTCATTAAAGGATACCACCTACGAGTATAACTATCAGCAAAAGCTCAAGATACCTTTCAATTCCTCATTAAAGGATACTTGAGGCAGCCATAAAGGCTGACTATGCACAGCGTAACTTTCAATTCCTCATTAAAGGATACTCTGTGCCAACAAACTACTTACTTGGTGCTTATTATATCTTTCAATTCCTCATTAAAGGATACACAGGGTGTTAGGGCTAATACGTGGGCTGCATCAGAATCTTTCAATTCCTCATTAAAGGATACCCGAGTCTCTAACAATTTCTTCACCTTTCGCCAACAAAACTTTCAATTCCTCATTAAAGGATACTTGACATTACCGCTTGCGTCAAGTGGTGATGCAATATCTTTCAATTCCTCATTAAAGGATACTAGCTAACATTAATGCACAAAATATTAACCCAACCATTGCTTTCAATTCCTCATTAAAGGATACTTAAGAGATACACCCCCACAGCACCAAACACTATTGCAACTTTCAATTCCTCATTAAAGGATACACGATGCTCCTGTCGACATTAAAAGAAGTACCGACAACTTTCAATTCCTCATTAAAGGATACAAAAAGATGGGTTCTTTAGGAAGATAGTGAAAAAGCACACTTTCAATTCCTCATTAAAGGATACCGAGACCTAACCAGTTTTTCGTGGAGCGTGTGGGTGAGTACTTTCAATTCCTCATTAAAGGATACCTGGACGCTGACATTGTCGACGCTTCAGGTTTTGTACTTTCAATTCCTCATTAAAGGATACATAGGCAGGGGCTAACGTCACCTTTCCGTCGACACCAGCTTTCAATTCCTCATTAAAGGATACACCAAACAGCCACAACCTTCCTATTGGACATAGACGGTCACTTTCAATTCCTCATTAAAGGATACATGCCAGTGCCTGACATGCCATAGGCGTTGCTTATCACTTTCAATTCCTCATTAAAGGATACTGGCTTTAGTTTTAGGGTTGGTGATATATTTTGTCATTCTTTCAATTCCTCATTAAAGGATACCTACCCGAATCAAGAGAGGAAAAGGAAAGGCTACACTTTCAATTCCTCATTAAAGGATACCGTCCAGTGGCAACAGCAACCTGCCTTCCACCTGGTGCTTTCAATTCCTCATTAAAGGATACGTGTTCCGATAAGCAACCTAGACAAAGTGGAACACTACGTCTTTCAATTCCTCATTAAAGGATACGGTCCTGGTTCGACCAGTCTCAAGGAATCGTTGAGTCTTTCAATTCCTCATTAAAGGATACTCGCGCTCTGAGTCAGGAAAGTCAATTTCCGCCACTTCTTTCAATTCCTCATTAAAGGATACGCTGAAACATTTGATCTTGCTTGTGCAGTGCTTACCTTTCAATTCCTCATTAAAGGATACTTCATACACAATTAAGAAGTATGACCCAAACTGGCTTTCAATTCCTCATTAAAGGATACTATTCCCCATAAGCCTCGTCAAGTGCCATGACTGCTTTCAATTCCTCATTAAAGGATACGTCTACAGTGACCTATTGTACCCACACCTGAGGCGAACTTTCAATTCCTCATTAAAGGATACAGGCAGGGGCTAACGTCACCTTTCCGTCGACACCAGCTTTCAATTCCTCATTAAAGGATACCAAACGCTTACAGAAGCGCAGATCTCGTGATCTTTGACTTTCAATTCCTCATTAAAGGATACCAAAGTGGTAGCGGTTAAAGAGGAGACAGTAGGGGAACCCTTTCAATTCCTCATTAAAGGATACCTAATCCCTTTGTTAATTTATTCGTTAATGCTAGCGCTAACTTTCAATTCCTCATTAAAGGATACACCGTCCAGTAGGGGTGGTATCTCACCGTTCACTAGGGCTTTCAATTCCTCATTAAAGGATACGTTATACGGCACTTTTACGGTACACACGTGTCCGACTTTCAATTCCTCATTAAAGGATACCGACGAGGGTTCCATACGTGCAGGAATACCTGCAACACACCTTTCAATTCCTCATTAAAGGATACCAAACCAAAAACTCAGAAATTGCAAAGTTCTCAGGACTTTCAATTCCTCATTAAAGGATACGAACGCGGACTCATCCACGTCCGCCACGAAGATAGCTTTCAATTCCTCATTAAAGGATACTAGAAAAAGCTGATGTGGGGGTCACCTCTTCCTCCTCAAACTTTCAATTCCTCATTAAAGGATACGTTAACCTACTCTGCCACACCCACTTCTGGCTTCGTCTTTCAATTCCTCATTAAAGGATACTGTTCGTAGTATCGTTATCCATGACTAAGTCGAACGTTTTCTTTCAATTCCTCATTAAAGGATACTCACTTTGGACTTCCCAGCAAACGACACCACAAGTCCTTTCAATTCCTCATTAAAGGATACCTGTGCTTTTTTAGCTTATGCGTTTTAGAGAGCTTAACTTTCAATTCCTCATTAAAGGATACCAGAGCCCCCAGCGGCCAAAGGTGAAAAAACATGTCTTTCTTTCAATTCCTCATTAAAGGATACAGTTGAAAGTAAGAGTGGCGTTGTCAATGGAGGGTATCTTTCAATTCCTCATTAAAGGATACCAAGCTTTTTGGTTAGCCTCTAAACTCTCTGATAAGGAGTTCTTTCAATTCCTCATTAAAGGATACGAGATTAAAAACCCATGGTCAAAACCACAGAGGTTCTTGCTTTCAATTCCTCATTAAAGGATACCGGTCGGCACGGTTTTCACGTACCTGTCATAGTTTATGGGCACTTTCAATTCCTCATTAAAGGATACAAAATAGTATACGATGATGCAAGTAGTAGCAAAAGCTTTCAATTCCTCATTAAAGGATACTCTAAAACTTGAAGGTTACATATTGAAAATAGTATACGACTTTCAATTCCTCATTAAAGGATACGCGATATCATTCGGTTTGTAGGTGAGATAAAGTTCAACTTTCAATTCCTCATTAAAGGATACACGCTACCTGGAGAGCTGTGAAGAGAGCTACAACTACACTTTCAATTCCTCATTAAAGGATACGTGAAGTATGAGCGAAACACAAAACATACCACTATATAACTTTCAATTCCTCATTAAAGGATACTGTTTCTGTTTGCTCATATCCACTCACCCTTGTAAACTTTCAATTCCTCATTAAAGGATACACGTTGTCCTAGTAACGTATTTTGACAGAGAGTACGACTTTCAATTCCTCATTAAAGGATACACACCCTGACAAACCAAACCCGTTCAGGCAGTTCATCTTTCAATTCCTCATTAAAGGATACGGAGCATCGCGACTTATTTGTCGCCACTGCAGTAGCTTACTTTCAATTCCTCATTAAAGGATACTTACGAGCTTGACGGTTCGGTGTTTGCCGTCGAGGTCAGCTTTCAATTCCTCATTAAAGGATACCTTAATCTCAATGGCCTTAATGGTTTCAACCTAGTATTCTTTCAATTCCTCATTAAAGGATACCAATTACTACGTGCTGTAATAGCGCGCGGTATTAACTTTCAATTCCTCATTAAAGGATACCATACAACGGACAATATATTCCCTTCTACCCATACTCCTTTCAATTCCTCATTAAAGGATACCGTCTTACTCGACGACGTCAACCACACCCGTAAGTACACTTTCAATTCCTCATTAAAGGATACAAGGTTCACGCGGGCGAGTATGGCTGGATTAGTCCAGCTTTCAATTCCTCATTAAAGGATACGCGCCACACCAGTATCAAAAGTTGAATGGTATTCTCCGCTTTCAATTCCTCATTAAAGGATACTTTTTCTGCTCTTCATCAAAAGGCAAAAAACCTAACTTTCAATTCCTCATTAAAGGATACCCGATTGCGGACTATGGCGATTACAAAGGTGCTGATATCTTTCAATTCCTCATTAAAGGATACAAAAGGTAGGGTTAGGCATGACTATCACTTCTTCTTCTTTCAATTCCTCATTAAAGGATACTAGTCTGCCAAAGCTGTAGACGGCATATAAATTGGCATAGCTTTCAATTCCTCATTAAAGGATACTGTTTTGTGAGGAGGTGAGTGAAATGTCACAATCTGTCTTTCAATTCCTCATTAAAGGATACTAGACACTTCTTTCGCCGTCATCATATAGCTCAATATAGCTTTCAATTCCTCATTAAAGGATACAAGGAGATACGGATGACGGAACGAGTGATTCCGAGGAACCTTTCAATTCCTCATTAAAGGATACAAAACATTACCCCTAATGCTGTTGCAACTAATGTTAAGTTCTTTCAATTCCTCATTAAAGGATACCTAGTAGCCCCACCGCTGTCGCTATTAGTCCCCCCTAACTTTCAATTCCTCATTAAAGGATACTCGATTTCCTTCAAAACGCGCGGGTTTCAGCAAGATTCTTTCAATTCCTCATTAAAGGATACTATTCGATAAAGTCGTAGAGCGCCCTAGACAACTTCTTTCAATTCCTCATTAAAGGATACCGATCTTAGGAAAAACAGCATTTCGTTGTATTTCAAACTTTCAATTCCTCATTAAAGGATACAATACCTAGAGAGCGCCATACATGACAAGACTGTCGACTTTCAATTCCTCATTAAAGGATACCAGGCCTGGGCATACATACAAATACCTACTACTGCATAACTTTCAATTCCTCATTAAAGGATACCTGGCACCCGTGGCTCGACGCTAACGAGTACACAATCTTTCAATTCCTCATTAAAGGATACCTGATCGCGACGCGCGCATCGCCCCTGTAATCCCTCGTCACTTTCAATTCCTCATTAAAGGATACTAGCTGTTGCTGTGAACACTTTGAGCAATGCGACAGTGCCTTTCAATTCCTCATTAAAGGATACTGGAAGAACCGCGCCCCTCATCGTTCTCACGGGGACAACGCTTTCAATTCCTCATTAAAGGATACAAGAGTATGGCTAAACAGGTTGTAGAAAGGGTAACCTTTCAATTCCTCATTAAAGGATACTATACGGTGCTGGTCGAATTGGATGGGGCGAACACTATACCCTTTCAATTCCTCATTAAAGGATACAAAAATCCCGTTCTACGGGCAAGGGGTCATCTACGTAAACTTTCAATTCCTCATTAAAGGATACCGTACAAGTGTGCACAGTGTAACTACATCAACAATTACAACTTTCAATTCCTCATTAAAGGATACCCACAGCCTGTTTTACAAGTTTCTGGGAAAGAGGAGTAACCCTTTCAATTCCTCATTAAAGGATACGGGCTACTGATAGCGTGCCCCAAAACCCGCTTGATTTTTCTTTCAATTCCTCATTAAAGGATACTTTACGAATAAGTATTCTTTGGTCGTGCGACTTAAGCACTTTCAATTCCTCATTAAAGGATACAAACTTAACCAAAATTTTATCAGAATTCTATGAGGGCTTTCAATTCCTCATTAAAGGATACATACCCGTGTAAACACCGTCGGGGGCACCCACGTTGAAGTCTTTCAATTCCTCATTAAAGGATACTTTGAAATGCTGAAACCTCAGCGTCAAGCAATTTTCTTTCAATTCCTCATTAAAGGATACTAGCATTTTCGGGCGGGTTTATGACGCTTTGAAGAGTTTCTTTCAATTCCTCATTAAAGGATACTGAGAACCTACACCCACTCCACAGTCTGCACTTACACTTTCAATTCCTCATTAAAGGATACTACTGGTATGACCCACACGAGCGGGAGGTGTTCCACTTTCAATTCCTCATTAAAGGATACTACAAAAGAAAAAACGTAAAGATGGTTGTTAAATATGCTTTCAATTCCTCATTAAAGGATACTGGTGAAGCAATCAAGAGACCTATAATAAGCGGGACTTTCAATTCCTCATTAAAGGATACAACAAGTAATGAACAAGAGCAACCAGAAGCAGAAAAAACTTTCAATTCCTCATTAAAGGATACTTCATATAATAGACTTTGACACTGAGCTGTTTGAGCCAGCTTTCAATTCCTCATTAAAGGATACCTTTAAAGATAGCTTTCCCTAAAAAACCACTAACTCGTCTTTCAATTCCTCATTAAAGGATACTGGCATGCGTGGAAGTGGAAAAACATACGCAAGTGTGCCTTTCAATTCCTCATTAAAGGATACAGTAAAGACATAAGGGAGGTACTTGACTATTCGAAAAAATCTTTCAATTCCTCATTAAAGGATACAATGGTGGTTCGGATGCGAAGGTGAAGCCCTTTATCTTTCAATTCCTCATTAAAGGATACAAAAGTCTGAAAGAACATTATTTTTTGTTGGCGAAAGGCTTTCAATTCCTCATTAAAGGATACTCAACTATGGTGTCAAGGAGGTAGTCAATGGTCGCAAGCTCTTTCAATTCCTCATTAAAGGATACCCGCTCTGATAAATGCTGGGTCAAACTGATCACCAGCTTTCAATTCCTCATTAAAGGATACAAGCAGTAAAAAACGGAGAAAAAGTAGAGGTTTGGGAAACTTTCAATTCCTCATTAAAGGATACCGTAAGTTACAGAGCAAGGGTAAGGTTGAGTGCGAAAACTTTCAATTCCTCATTAAAGGATACCCGTGAGTACGCGTGTAGAAGTACCGCTCGAGAACGACTTCTTTCAATTCCTCATTAAAGGATACAGGTCGAGGTTGACGGTGACTGTGCTGTTGGACTTAAGCTTTCAATTCCTCATTAAAGGATACAAGTTTGCACATTTTGCCGTTTATCCCGAATCATTAATCTTTCAATTCCTCATTAAAGGATACAAGCACCAGTTTGTAAGCACCTTGTAAAGTATAAACCTTTCAATTCCTCATTAAAGGATACTGCGTAAATGCGTTAACCAAATCGTGCAGCCCGGCTTTCAATTCCTCATTAAAGGATACCGGAGACGAGGGCGGTTTGGTATGGCGTCGAAACTGTGGACTTTCAATTCCTCATTAAAGGATACTCTATCGCTTGCGAATTGTTGCACTTTTTGTGACACAACCTTTCAATTCCTCATTAAAGGATACTTATGCCTCTTGATCTTGCTCTTAATAGCACAGATAGCTTTCAATTCCTCATTAAAGGATACACAAGTAAATTAGCCAATTCAGCTAGACCGTAAGCACCTTTCAATTCCTCATTAAAGGATACCGGTAATCTCAAGCTGTTGGGAATAAACATTTTTTGTCTTTCAATTCCTCATTAAAGGATACGAGAACCTGTGAGAAGAAGTTGCGGCTCCCTGAGCCTTTCAATTCCTCATTAAAGGATACCATACTCACAGAAGACGGCGTGATCCGCGAATACTACTTCTTTCAATTCCTCATTAAAGGATACCTGCGAATAAGCAAGAGATGCCGCCGTTGAAAAAGGTCTTCTTTCAATTCCTCATTAAAGGATACCAAAACACGAGCATAAGCATTACCTTTCGAGTCTTGTAATCTTTCAATTCCTCATTAAAGGATACTTACCGGGTTGTTGAGGTACCTGGATACTTTGACTTCTTTCAATTCCTCATTAAAGGATACCAGTTGCCTTCGGCTTCGAGAAACCCTTATTCACCTTGACCTTTCAATTCCTCATTAAAGGATACAAGGCAAAACTATGAAGCGGCCGCCTGCGCCTATTCCTCTTTCAATTCCTCATTAAAGGATACAGATGTAACCCATAATGCATATGTGAGCCACCCCACATATCTTTCAATTCCTCATTAAAGGATACTCCTGTATTCCCCCCGAAACGCCATAGTCATCCCAATCTTTCAATTCCTCATTAAAGGATACTTAGGTGGTTTGGATGCCTAAACCACAAAAACCAGACTTTCAATTCCTCATTAAAGGATACAAACACTTTAAGCTTTAATTTAAGCATTCAAGCAGTCTTTCAATTCCTCATTAAAGGATACAGAGTGTAAAGTTGTGAATCAAGATTAATATAATGCAATCTTTCAATTCCTCATTAAAGGATACAAAAAGTTGAAAAGATACTCAGAGGGGGAATGAGTTGAGCTTTCAATTCCTCATTAAAGGATACGCGGCCGTATACACAGCACTACGGGTGATCGGATACTCCGACTTTCAATTCCTCATTAAAGGATACCTGACGAAACGGAGGGTGGGGAAGCCATACTCACAGGGTTCTTTCAATTCCTCATTAAAGGATACTGGACATATGTTAAAACCGCCTCTCCAATTTAAATCTTTTTTGCACTTTCAAAATTTTTTAGGTTGCACGATCGTCTGGCACTTT
>Ga0208683_100910_pt1 | contig 10590 bp, 7 predicted proteins | sample BED_Mat_host_9_1_FD_187141 | JGI IMG/M metagenome (GOLD analysis project Ga0208683, IMG submission 187141) | Extremophilic microbial mat communities from Yellowstone National Park, USA - BED_Mat_host_9_15 (SPAdes) (version 3) | ecosystem: Environmental > Aquatic > Thermal springs > Hot (42-90C) >... | reverse complement strand
AGATCCTCGAGGACTACCTGAAGGCCGTGCCCGAGCTCACCTTTTACGCGAAGAAGGAGGACGGGGCGGGGATCACGGAGGAGGAGGCTGAGGCCCTGAGGGAGAAGATCAGGAGGATGGAGGAGGAGCAGAAGAAGAAGGAGGAGCAGATACTCGGGCTACTCGCGGAGCTCGGCCGCGTTGTGGAGGAGCTCAAAAAGGAGAGGCTCAGGGAGCTCTCCGGCGGGAACCGCGGGAAGAAAGGCAGAAGACATTAGATAGAGCTGGTTGGATCCGTGTCGCCTGTCGTAACGTAAGGAAGCCCCTTGCTTCAGCTAGGAGTAGCTCACTTGTATTCTTCGCACTCATGGTGAATCACCAGACCACATACTTCTCGATTACAGCTTGCAGCTTCTTCAACGCTTCTTTGTCTCGAAGAAGATCCTCGAACGGATTGACGAGTTTGTTGACCCATTCAAAAGCCTCTTTTGCTTTTTCTATCAGATATTCAGCAGGAGCTACCCGCATCACTGAAAGGGATTCAACTGCGTACGGATCCTCTGTGCCTTCGTCTAGCGTGACCAAGAAAAACGTTTCGGCTTCGCTACGGAAAACGTACACTTTGATCTTTCCCCCTTCGACTTTGTAAGAAAAAATGGGGGAGATGAGAGGAACGTTGACGCTCATGCTACTCACCTTTCTCTGAGGGTGTGTATAGTAAGTTTCCTGGAAGAAGCAGGAAATCCTCACCGCGAGGTAGGGATGCCCGTCCGTGAGGGCGGGGTAGTTCACGGTCAATCATACTCCTCCACACCTTCCAAAACATCGTAAAGGAAACCGCACTCAGTGCACTCGAAGAGTGATGTGTCGCCATCAAACTGCGCAAAGTGGACGCGGACACCTCGAGAACCGCGGTAAGGACATCTGTTCATTGCCATGCTCACTCACCTACGAAGCCACCATTATTATGTTGAGAGATCCAATGTAATTTGTGTTTGGAACCCGAATTACTAGAGTGATTGTCACCGAACCCCCGGGGCTTACGCTGTATGGTAGGCTTGGAGAGATTGAGAGCAGTGTGAAGCCTGGTGTGTCCAGAGCGATCTGGTTTATCGAGTGCGTGTGTAGAGGGTCGTAATTCGTGAGCCGAAGCGTATCGAAGATCGTGGATCCAGCGGTCGTGTTTAGCGAGTTACCGCCACTTTGACTTGACGGGCCGAAGTAGGCTGTGTAGTTGCCCGTGTACTCGATCTCTAAGTTAACACCAGTTATTTGGACTATTGGCGTTGTTTGTTTGATGATTTGCTCCGCTATATTGGAGCCGGCGATGACTAGCACACCGGCGATAATAATGCCGAGAAGGACTTTGTATTCGGTCTTCATTTGCACTCACCTAATTCGTAGAGTTTTCGTACTCTTGTTTGAGAAGCTGGTAACTCCACTCCTGGCGCCACAGCTTAAACGCGTCGAGGCTCCAGTTCAACACGTGGTACAGGTCAGGGTGCTCCCAGAGCGCGTAAATCAGGAAGTGCTCATACCAGAGCGCCTTATTTAGTTTCTCCTGGATCCACTGATACAGGGGTAAACCCGATTTCTCAGCCTTCCCATAATACTCTTCGCCCAATTCGCCTTGAAGCACGTCCCTGAGGACCAGGCCGAGCTGGTATATCTCATCCACTTCCAGCTTCGCTTTTGCCTTTACTTTCGCGATCACCTCATTCAGGGCTGCGTTCCTCGCGGCTTTGTCGATCGCCTCAAGCTGCTTAGCGGCCTCCTCCTCGTCTATCTCCTCCAGGGGGGGCGCATTCTCGTCCTGGTCCTCCTGTGTGCCTGGGTTGGATTCCAGGGGTGAGCGGTGGCCCACCTCGTCTTTCTCCATTTTTTTCTTAACTTTCGCGATTGTGTGCTCGCTTGCTCCTGTTTGCTTTTCTATCTCTTCGTACGTCTTGCCCTCTCTCAAGAGGGCGCGTATCTTCTGTTTGAGTTCCTCCTCCTCCGTTCCTCTGCGGCCTCTCATGACTAGTTATTATGCGTGAAGAGATATAAACACTTCTAAAAATGCAGTAAAAATGCAGGGTGAATTTGCTAAGTGCAGTAAAAATGCAGGGTGCATTTTCCTCACACACTGCATTTTTCCGCTCTTCATCAAAACGTAGAAAAACCTAGAGAAGACCGAAACAAAAATCCAGCTCTGGACCCAGCCCTGGATCCTCTGGCTCTGATCCAGTCGACGAGCTGGAGGAGAAGATCTGATTCGAGAACACCGCCACTCTGTTGATAATCAAACACAGCGCGACACTTTGCAAACACTCAGACCGGGGGTTGACACTACCAGACGCTTTTTTGACACTAACACGTTGATTGTTGACGTTAGACAAATCCCGCCTTGTCGCTCCTCCCGCTTCACTCCCCTTGTCAAAACTGTGTCCCAGGCTGTCCAAGCTATTTCCAACTTTTAATTTATATGATACACTGTCCTTATCTGAATTACTCTATGGAAACTAATAGTTGGATTTTGCCTGGACAGCGTGGGACAGCTTTCTTCATCTATCGCGTTTTTGACGGCTGTCCCACCCTCCGAGATCGTCAGCCTGGGACAACGGGGAACCGTTGGAAATTTTTCTTGTGATTCATATGTATCTTTTCAGTATTTGATACATGTATGTCCCACCCTAAATTTGGAGGAGGGTGGGACAGCCTGGGACATTGACACATCATTGGGGTTTGTTTGACGTTTCTTGTTTTGCCGGGTTTTCGGGGGCTACTTTCCTCGCAACAACTTTTCAATTATTTTTTCTTGTAAAATTTTTCTATCGTTAGCGCTAGGAATGTTTTCTTTAAGCCACTTTTCAAGTGCTTCTAGCCTTTGGTTGTATTCTTTTGTGAATGTTTGTGTGATATGAACCATCTTTTGTGTATCGGAGGGAATTGGGACTTTTGTTTTACCTGTAAGAGCTGCCCAACGCAAATATTTTGCTTCCTCCATGCTCGAGCATTTTATCCTTTTCTCATCAATGTTCAACCAGGTGCCTTCAAGCGTGTTTTCTATTGTGACCTTTCTTCCCGAAGGAAGGTTCTTTGTTTCGGCAATCTCCAGGTCGTTTAAATAATCGTCGGGAAAGTTTGGTAAAGGTTTTAGATTGATTTCTTTAATAATGTCTTCCGCCAGCTGTTCTAAATTTATACCTTTTTTCTTTTCATTTCTTTTCACGCTTTTTGCCTTCTCTATTCTTGTCTTCACTAAATCTATCACTGCTCTATAAACCTCAAGCTGTTCTTCTTCGCTTAAACCCAAAATTTCGCCCATTACAATCTTATCTAGTTCTCTTCTATCAGGTTTTATTTTCTCCAAGGAAACTTCTTCTGGTGTGTTTGCGCCGATTTCTTCAAAAATTTTTTTTATTTCCCTTTTAGATAACTCGTCTAACGAATTTTCTAATCGTCTCTTTATGTCGTTTGGTAACTTTTTTACATTAATTATAGGAATTTTCTCGAGATCAACTTTTTCAAGTTTTAGTGTTCCTAGTCCTAGGGAAGTTCTACCAAATATTTCTCTATAAAGTATATATAATGTGGAATTCAAAATAGCGCATAAAGACTTTGCATCCTCATTATCTACAATTATCTCGTTATGATCATAAACATATGCACCAATATCATTTAACATCACAATATGACGATCAAAAGGTGTTCTTATAACAACGATTTGTGCTGGTTCTTTTGTTTTTAACTGCCACCAGTTCTTTTGACGCTTAAGCGATGGATACATTTCTTCAATACTTTTTATGTAATTTAGTAAATGCGTACCCTTTAATTCATTTAGAGATTTATTACATACCAATAGCTTTTCAAGAGAGTTATTACTCATATTGATATATCTTGCATTTTTTGCGATAGAAAATACAGGTTTCAGAAACTTATTTTCAATTTTGTAACTATTTATTGTTTTTTGATCTAGACAGAATGCTTTGTACGGGGTTTTCATATAACCTTTTCTAACTTGGTAAATCTGGCCTAAAGGTTGATATTGAATTTTATTTAAAGTCTTAAAGAATATATCTGGAGCCCTTATGTACTTCCCCCACTTAGAACCAACGTACTCTCTTGCTCCTTTTTCGTAACCCTCATCCCAAAGCTCCTTTTGAGTTTTTGCGAAGATTCTTATCCTGTCGTCCTCATAGTATTCGTTTGCGTTTTCAATAAGTTTTGTGAGTTCGTCAATTGCCTTCCATCTTTGGTTTTCGTTGGTTGTTGGTATGATATCTTCAAGTCGTTTTTTGAGTTGCACAAACTTAACAACATTGTTATTTCGTTCATCTTCATTGTTGCATTTTTCTGCTATTGTTATTACGGTGTTTATGTCAGCGTCTTCAAACCATCTTTCGACTTTGCTTTCTATCAATGCTATTATTTTCGTGTTTTTGAGTAGGAATTCCTGGAGGTATTTTCCGTAATCAACGTCTAGCCATGAATTGCTTGTGATGTATCCTATGCGGCCACCTTCTTTTAGGAATTTTATGCCGTGTAGCATAAAGTATACGTAGATACTGCTTCTTTTTCCCAAGCTGAAACCCCATTCAGATTCAATCTTTTGTACGAGTTTGTTTTTATATTCTGCAATATATTCTTCCATCTCCTCTTGTCTCGTATATGGCGGGTTTCCGACGAACGCATCAACCGGCGGAATAGAAATTTTCTTTTCCTTTTTCGCTAAGAGGCTTAATCTCTGGTTAATATCAACCCACTTTCCAATAGTATTTGAGTTTACACTCGGTTCAACATTAAAGAAATCTTCATTTATTATAATCGGATAGTTTTCTTTAACGCTCAAGTCTCTTATAGCCAAGTTTATCATTGAAAGTAGCGCTGGAAACTTTGCTATATCCACACCGAACAGCCTGCTTATTATTTCCTCGTGGCTCAAATAAGGGTTCAGATGTTTCATTCGGGCATAGGCTCTGATAAGAAACGTACCTGCACCAACAGCACCGTCGAGAACGATCGCGTCAGGAGATTTTACGGTGAAGCCTATGATCAAATCCACGACGTCAGACCAGTAAGTTCCGTCCGCATGCTTTTGACTTGTAAAGTATTGCCCAAGCTTGTGTCTTTCCTCAACAGGAATAAGTTTGTCGAATATTTTTCCCAAATCCGCATAGCCTATCCGTTTTAGGTCGTATTTCGAAAGGTTTTTGATGAATCTTTTTAATGGGTCAACGATTTCGTCCGGTATAGGAAATTTCTCGATGAAATTAATGCCAAATATCGTCTCGTAATCTCCGCTTAATCCTTCAGCTTTTTCGAAATATCGTTGAAGCGCTTTCTTTAAACTTTCGCCATCTTTTGTTTTGCCAACGCTGAGGTCGGGTAAATCAGGAACGTGGGTCTTGAGAACTAAATAGAACATCAGCTTGTTAGCCAAAAGATAAAGATACTGTCTTGCTGACCTATTAAAATCATCGTAATATCTTTCATTAAGTGGAGGCGTCCATCCCTGTTCAACAAACCAGTTCTGAAAACCTCTTTTGAAAACTGCGTCTGTGTTAAATGCTTTAATTATCGCATCAGTCAGAGGTGTTGAAAGAGAATCGACTAAAGTCCTCAGAGTGTATACAAAGAACTCGTCTACAGGTATTGTTGGTAATACCTGTTTACCGCTGTATATCTCCGTAAATTTCAAAAGGAAATTCCTTAAACCATTCTTCATCTCTTTTTTTACGTCTTCCCTTCTTAAGTCGCTAGGACGAGCTATCGAAGAAATTTTGTAAAAACCCTTCCTTCTATCCATTAAAGGAACATTTTCAGATGAAGAGAAGAGGACTATATTTTGCATGTTAGAAGTTGCAAAATAAGGTGCACCAAGTATCGCGGCGTAAAGAAAAGTCTTCTCTACTATTTCTTCATCAAGAGGATTATACATCGGCTGTTTAAGTTCGATTACAAGGGCGGCTTGTTGCAAAACACCACCTTTTTTCCATAAAACTATATCAGCAAAATTAGGAGACTTTTTCGGACCTTCTAATTTAACATCGGAATCAGCGCGCTCAAAAGGCAAATTTTCTTCTTTTATAATTTCGTTGATAATTTCGACGATAATTTGCCTTACCGAATTTTCGACATAGCCGAAAGACGACATTTTCATTATCATTATGAGTTTCCGATATTTAAATACTTAAGAGAGGTATGCTGTACAGTATTCCTACTAAACATAAGTTCGCGCACTCTTTTCCCGTTTTCATTTTCGCTTAACGTAGGCCATTCTTCCTTGATTTTGTCAAACTCAAAAGGCGGGTTCTCCCAACCGTTTATATTTGTCGTCGTCATCATCAAAATTCGATGGTTCCTGCTCCTGCCTGTCTTGGTCTTTCCAGCGTATCCCAACCCATATGTGTTGTCGTTCGCCATTTATTCGTACGCGTTTTGGTTCGGCTCGGAACAGGGTTTGTACGAGTTGGCTGAACTCGTTTTGTCGCTCTATTGTCGGTAGTCCTTGTTCCTCGCGCCATGCTATGTACTGGTTCCACAGGTTCTTCTTTATTATGATCCCTTTCGGGTCACGCTCCACGTATGTTGTGAGGAAGTCGTAGGCTGGATTTGTCTCCCGCATCCAGCGGTCCCTGATTTTCGCTGAGTCTCCCTCATCCGCTGTGAATTTTCCTGTTTTGAGCAGTCGTCTCAACCCCTCCAGCGCCCAGTTCAATATGCCTGACTTTTCCTCCTCTGTGGTGCACTCCGCCAGGATCTGCTTCCTTTTTGCCGGGTCATCCTCAAACTGGTAGGGGAACTCGATTATGACCCATCTTTTGAAGAAGGCGTCCACCTCATCCTCCCTGACGGGTGGAAGTTTGTTGGTAGAAAAGATGAGTTTCGCGTAGGGTTGAAAGCTGAAGCTGTCCCTGTGCTTTCTCTCGGCTTCGAGGCGGTCTCCCCCTGTGAGTGCCCTGAAGACTTCGCTTTTCCCTAGAGGGGTTTGGGGCAGGTCGGCGAATATGTTGACGTGTTTGCCTAGGAGTCGCGCGACGCTGAACCGGTTGTATTCTAAGTCCTGAAGGTTTTTATTGGAGACGTTCTCCTCACCTATCCACTGTGTTAGTATATCTAATAATATTGATTTGCCGTTGTTGCCTTCCCCTATCAACATAAATGCGCGGCGCGCGTAGCTGCTCCGGTAGAGTGTGTAGCCAAACAACTCTTGTATTGTTGGGTGCGCTTCAGGGGGGAGTATTTCAGAAAGGAATTTGAGAAAGTTAGGACATTCGGCGTTTGGATTATACTCCACGTCTATCACCGATGTGAACCACAGCTGTGGGTTGTGTGGGTGGAGTTGGCCTGTCTCAATATCCAGTATACCATTTCTAAGATTAATCAGGTTAAGTGGTGGTTCCTGGAGTTGTTTCTCAGCGACCCAACTTTTAGCGCCTATGATCCTGATCACTTGGTCCAGGAGTGTGGATGATGGTTTTGTATCAGCTTGGTTGCTCAGCACCTCTGTTAGATCCTTCTCCACGACCTCCTCTGCGCCGAGCCTCCAGGCTGCTCCGTCAAACCACCAGAAGCTTGTAGCGCCTAGGGCGCTTATGTGTTGCACTTTGCGGTAGACTCGTTTCTCCATGAGTTTTTGGGCTAGGGGCCAGGGATCCGATGTGTCGCCGCCATCCCCACTATCATCCTTATCCACGTCTCCCTCATTGCTGGTTGGTTCTCCATGTTTATCCCCGTCGGGGGCCACCCTACGCTGGAACACGTATTCGTGGGCTTTTCTGAGTGTGAGTTTGCGGTAGCTTTGGTCGCGTTCCTGCCATTTACCAACGGCGCATTGCTCCATGGCCTGGATTATCTCCTCGTCGCTTAGGCCTGCGCGCACCATGGCTGTGACGACGGCTTCCTCCGCTTCGCTGCGGCTTGGGTAACCGTAGCGCTCCCATGCCCCGTCGAAGTATAGGTCGGCGAATTTCCTGTCTTTTTGGGCTAGTTTCCCGAGTTTTTGGGCTAGGGGTTCTCCACCATTGTTCTGGGCACTCGGTGTGCCGCGGGCGGGCTCCCACCCCCTCTGTTTGGCCGCGTCTAGGAGCTGGGTGAGGGGGTTGCCCGGGAATGTGCCTATCATGTCTGTGCCGAGGACGGTGTACTCCCCGTAGCCCTCCCCGGGGCACCCCTCCTTGGGTTTCCCGTCGGCCTTCCTAGGGCATTTGGCGTGGTTTATACGTGTCCCTGGTCCACACACGTAGCCGCCTTCGCCGAGGAAGTCGACTGGTCTATCCTTGAATATTTTGGTTGTGCGTCGGGGCACATGCTCACTGTACCCGTATATATGTAGCCCTCCGTGGGGGGTCTGCACCACGCGTGTGTAGACTGAGAGCTCGGCTAGGCGGTCGAGGCCGAACAGTTCCACGGCGTCGTCGTAGCGCTCGAAGTCGTAGACCCAGAGCCCACCGCTCACAGGTCCGCAGGCTATCCCATAATTGGTTTTACCCATATTGAACCACTGTTTGACCTGTGCCTCCTCCGCTCTCCTCTGTAGTAGTGGGGCTAGCTCGGCCACGGCTGGAGTCTTCTCCTCGTCTCTGAGTGGGAACACGTTTAACCCAGCTTCATAATCCTTAAATGGGAGTGTAGTGATACTCATGGCGTAGCCTCCTCGCTGTGTGCCTAGGCCGCCCATGCCTCACCCTCCGAGATCGCCTCGCCTGGGTTGGTGGGCGCCTCTCCTCCGCTAGCTTTGGGCGTCATCCACGGGTGACCTCCTCCCGCAGCCGCTCAAGTTGCTTTTCCAGCATTTGAACGTAAACCAGGATTGGATCACCCTTCCACCTCCTCCTCTTCACTCTTCGCCCCACGTCAACCTCCTCCTGCACCTCCCGCACTCCTTCGGCCTCGGGACCCAGGGGGTCCAAGTATACCCACAATGCGGGCACTCCACGACGACCACGGTTTTATGCCGGACTTTAACTTTTTTATCCTCCACTTTGACCACTATTATTATAAGCGGAGAAGTGGGTGCCTTATAAAGAGGAGTAATACGAGTAATACTCGTATGGTTCACATGAAGGTGAATAAGTAATACGAGTGATACCGGTTAAAGGATGGGATAGTGGGTTGGTGTGTCCTGTCGGTCGCGTCGCGTCGCGTCGCGTCGCGTGCCGCACTCTACCCCGCCCTGTATTTAACACGACACATCACAACACGACACGACACGACATGACCCCCCCTCCCCCCTGTTTCCATATTATTTCGGAATAATGGTGAAGCACTATTCTCAGTGAAGAGCAGAAAAAAATAATATAGTTTTAGGGGGGGTGGGTTGGTTGGTGTGTATGGGGTGTTACATAGCGTAACCCGGTGGGGGACTCCAAGTTGAGGTTTGGCATAATAAGAAGAGGTATGTTTCCCTTATAATGTGAAATATCTCTCGTACTAAAAAGGGCTAATGAGTGGATTCTCCGTGTAATTTATGATACTATTCTACGCACTAAATTAGCGGTAAACGTTAAGTATCGACAAACTTTATAATTTCGATGGTACCTTCAAAGGAGGAAGAAGAACATAAGAATAAACAGATCACTGGAAATGCGGGATTATTCTATGTCGCATACAAACTTTCTACGATGGGTTGGAATGTTTTGCCTACCTCAAGGAATGCGAAAGGCATCGATATTGTTGCATACAGCGAAGATTTTAAAGTCATAAGAAAAATTCAGGTGAAATCATTCAGCAAAATACAGGCAGTGAGTTTCGGCAGGGATAAGGAGACATTGCCAGCCGATTTTTACGTCATGGTCTCGTATGTTTATAATAAACCAGAAGCTTATATTCTAACTGCAGAAGATGTCAGGGGTTTGTTAACTCAAAACAAATCTGGCTACTGGCTAGAGATTAAAGGCTCAAGCAAAGAACCGGAAAAGGGGTTCAAGAAAGAAGAATTTAAAGAGAAATGGGATAAAATAGGATATGGCTGGGCTAATTATACAGATAAAAGAAGCTAGGGGTTAATAATGTCGAATTCGCATAGTCTAGTGGTATGGACACGACCCCTTGAGCCTGGCTGTGCTGGTTGTGGGTGCCCGGTGCGACCGGCGAATAGGCTGTGGGGCGTGGAGATCTTATCTATATCGGACACTGTGACCGACAAGGACAATGAAGAACGGTGCAGGCGTGGAGATCAGGCTTAAGGATTTGCTGGGGTTGAAAGTCTCCTTACAGGAGACTGTCTCCTGCAAGGAGGGTTTGAAAGTCTCCTTATCGGACACTGTGACCGACAAGGTGCAGGCGTGGAGATCTTATTTATTTAACTATGTCAAGCGGGGAACCGGTGGAACACTACTATGTCAAGCGGAGTAGGGCTGGATTTCGAACCGATATCGATTGGAATCCGGCCTGACCCACATCACACTAAGCGCGACCCAACCCTACACACGTGGACACCTAACTAAGGGGTGCTCTGTTAGCTACGGATGATTATGGATAGCCTAACCATTGCTTCCTTTATCCAGCTATACTCACGTCTATTTTTGGTGGGCTCAGCTTTGTATGGGTATACCAGGGTGAACACGACAATGAATGTTTCGGCTTTAAGCAGGAAGTTGTAGAAGTAGGCTGAGGTGGCGCCCGTGC
>Ga0208683_100895_pt1 | contig 10692 bp, 9 predicted proteins | sample BED_Mat_host_9_1_FD_187141 | JGI IMG/M metagenome (GOLD analysis project Ga0208683, IMG submission 187141) | Extremophilic microbial mat communities from Yellowstone National Park, USA - BED_Mat_host_9_15 (SPAdes) (version 3) | ecosystem: Environmental > Aquatic > Thermal springs > Hot (42-90C) >... | reverse complement strand
GTTCTTCTCCAATAGTTGTTTTATTAGGTCTGAATTCTGAGTAACGAAGTTACCTGCATTGTCCTCCGCGAACTTCGTCAGCTTAGCTTGTGCCATTAAGGGATCTATCGCCTTCATCTCCTCAATGCTACCGTCCTTCTTATAGAGCACGTCGTAGAACTTGCCACCGATATACGCTATTTCCTCGTTTTGGGAGATCTTCACTACGTTACCGTCCGCCTTTTTGAGGTCGTCGAACAGCTGTTTAGCGACGATCGATGCAAAATTGAGCTTGATGTTTTCTAGGGCCGTCGCAAAATCGTTCGAAGAAAGTAAGTTCTTTATAGTCTCCTCGCTGACCGTTGTGAGCTTGATTCTAACGTTTTTTCCAACGTTTTCAAGCGTCGCGACCGCTTCGTTAATAGGTTCCGGCTTGATGTTAACCTCTATGCCCTTAGTCAGGTCTTTGCTTATCTTTACTTCTATATTACCGACTCCCTTAAGCACTTTCACTCTAATATTTTTCAGAATTAGGTAAGTTGTCGTCGTGACCTTCGAATCGGATATGTCGGTATCAACGAATTTGTATGCATCCCCTTCGATCTTCACTATCATGTTGCCTAAATCCTTATTTTTCAATGCCTTAATGTTCAGCTTCTCAAGATTTATCTCTTTCACCAAATTATTGATTTTCGAGAAGTCTGCGGACTTAGTTACATCGCTCTTGATAGTGTTGAGAACCTTATCGCTTATTGCCGATACGCCAACCCTGTCCTTTATCGAATCCACAATTTTCGACAGGGCCGATTTAACGCTGTCCGCGGTCTTGACTAGGTTAACGCTTTCTATGTTACTCGGCTCTATCAGCCTTCTCGCAAGAGCACCGGCTACAAGCGTAATTATCATTGAAATTGACGCTGGGCTCGTGAACATCTGCTTGAATGAGTTAACGGTCTCGTTGAACGACGCTGGGCCGGCCAGCAAGTCGAACACCGTACTGCCGACGAAGGATATCGCCGACATCGCATCGAAGACCTGCCCGACGATAGGGATGGCGGAGATCGCTACAAATACGGCACCGTCGACTATTCCTGCTAGTATTTCAGTCCAGACGTTCTGACCTAAGTGCGAATAAATGAAGTTGTTAATGTCATTCATCATCTTGTTCAAAGCGGTATTGAAAACGTTTGCGAAACCTTCAAATATGTTAAGTGCCCTATTGCTTTGGGCTTTCTGTATCTGTTCCTCAATGGCGTTGTACTGCTCCTGAAGCTGTGAGACGATCTGCGATAAATTCTGTTGAACTTGAGGGGAAACGTACTGTGCTAAAGCCTGAGCGTCCACGGCGTACTGAATCGCGTTCTGTAAATTGTTGACCACCGGTTGCATCTGTTCGGTGAAGTTGAAGGTTTCGGACAGTGCTTGCGCCCAGGAAGACGCCTGCAGTTGAGCCTGCTGAAGCGAGATTTGTATCATGGGCAGGTAGTACATGTTGATGCCTATGGTGGCTATGAGGCTGTTCAGGAACTGTTTCTGCTGGGGCTGAAGCGACGGGTTGTTGTTGACGTCCTCTATCGCCTTGAAGTAGTTGTTGGTAGCCACATCGTTGATCACGTTATTTATATTGATACCTTGTGTAACCTGCAATAATTCATTATAATAGACTAAAGCGGAGGGGTAGTCGCCGTTGTTTATCGCGTTATTTAATTGCTGTACTATGGATTGCGCTTGTTGTAACACGCTTACTGCCTTGTCAATATTCGATATCTCGCTCTGGATTTGCTGGTATACCTGTGAATCCGACGAAACGTACTGGAGGGCTTGCTGGAGGGAAGCCTTCGCCTGCTCCATCAGAGAAATCTGGTCACTGATAGAGGAGGAGGCCTTCGCCTGCTGGAGAAGGTCGTCGGCTTGTGCTATAAGGCTGTAGAACTGGCTCAAGTTCGCGAACTGCTGAGCTATGTTCTGGAGGTCGGGGTACTGAGAGAGGTACTGCGACGCTTCCTGGTAAGCCTGAGCCAGGGCCTGTGGCGAATTCCCGCCTGCCGACTCACCAGGTGCAATCCTGTTTCCGTATCGTGCTGGTTTTACGGTTGTCCAGGTAGACGCAGAAGCTATGATGCTGAAGGCATGGGATAGGGCCTGATAATCGGTCTCCATTTGCTGTAGCGATTGAACTATCTGTTGTCTTACCTGGTTAACGCCGTCATCAGTAATATTGAGAGAGTTTATCTCCTGTATCCCCTCCTGTATGGTAGAGGCTACGTTCTGATAATATTTCGCGTAATCCGATGGGGTGTTTAAGTTGTTTTGGTTGTTTAATTCGTTTTCAATAGCCGAATACACATTCGCAGTAGTTCCGAATAACTGAATGGACTGCTCTAACGCGATATCCTCCTCTTGAAGCTCGTTCATATCGAACGGTGGCGTGGCGTTTATTTGCTCGAAAAGGGAGTTGGCCTGCATGGCGAAAGACATCGCGTTCTTTAACACCCTGAGGGCTTCCGTATAGTTGTTCTGTAAAGCCAAGAAGTACGCTGATGGGGTACGTTTTTGCACGGGAAGATCTTGAAGATTTGGTTGTTGAGTCACGAGCTGGTTCACAGTGTTCAGGGCATCCAGTGCCTGCTTGGTCTTCTCGAGTCCTTCCAGGTAGGTCTGCACTTGGGTCTGGAAGTTCTGTGCTATCTCAAACAGCTGTTTCGCGGTGCTTTGCATGTCATAACTCTGGCTCTCACTCAACAACTGCAGAGCCTGCGAGATATCGCTCAGGATCTTGTCCTTGTTCGCCAGGATTTCGCTGATGGTGTCACTATTCGATGCGTTACTATTCGGTGTGTTGTGTTGCCGTGGGTTAAGCAGTTGCTGGGCTTCCGCTAACAGCCCGAGGGCTTCCGATATGTTCTTCGCGTCTTGAATATCGCCCTGGACTGCCTGCAAATTAATTTGAAGGTACTTAGATGCCTTCTCCAAGACCTGGTAGTTCTGCTGAAGGACTTGGTACACTTGGTTGAAATACTGAGAGAGGGATAGGAACGTCTGTGTAGACGGAGGCTGAGGTAACGGCTGTAGGCCCTCTAAAATAGAAAAACCTTGAATATAAGGTGTTAAATCTATGTCAAAACCGTTCTGCTGTGCTATTTGTTGTGCTTGCTGAAGATATTGAACAGCCTCAGAATAGTTTCCATTTTCTGCTTCTTGTTGCCCTTTTTTTATATCCTCAAGCACCTGCAGGAGGGCGGTGTACTTAACGTACATCTCCTGGGCAACTTCGGCTAACGAGCTCGCCAAGTCCGCCAGCGGAGTGCCGTCAGCGTTGACGTTCTGTAGTTGATTCTGTGCCTGCTGTATGAGGCTTATCGCGCTCTGAACCGCAGACGCCGAATTAGTGTTCTCTTCTACAATATTTTGTGCGTTAACCAGCAGGTTGACTACGCCCAGGAGCTGGGAAGCGACCTGCTGAGTACGTTGATACCTGTTCGCAAGGGTTGAGAAACCGCTGTAGTAACGTGACGCCTCCGTAGCGTACTGTGACGCGGTGGCGTAATAGGATTCTAATGCTTGCAAGTACTGCTGTAGCTTCTGTAACGTTATTTCTCCCTGCGGGGCTTTCGGGAACGGAGGTATCTTGGCTAAGTAAGAGACGGCTGTTGTTATGTCTTCAAGCCCCTTGTCACTGATGTCGTATTTCTGTGCTAATTGGACGGCTTGCTGGAGGTATTGATAAGCTTGTGCGAAGTTGGCGTTTTCCAGTTCCCTGTTAGCGTCGTTTACGTACTGTTCTATCTGTTGCAGGGCTTGCACTACCTGAATCTGTTGCTGTATTGGCGTTACGTCGATTACATCTGAGTACTGCTGTGCTATTTGCAGGGCCTGCTGGAGGTCGTTCAAAGCGGTGTTGTAATCACCGTTCTTCACAGCCTCGTTTGCGGAATTGAAAAGCTGAACGACGTTGACGTAAGCGAAATAGGGCTGTAAATTGAGGCTCGGGTCTAGCTCCTGTGCATTTTGTAAATAGGTTAACGCCTGGTCGACGTTGCCGTTCTTGGCTTCATTAATCGCCTGCTGTACATATATCAACGCCTGGATTTGCTGAACGGCCTGAGTTAAACCGTACTGCTGGGCTAGTTGCAGAGCCTGTTGATAATTGCCCTCGGACAGTAACTGGTTAATCTGGGCGATAGGATCGACACTCATTGAATATACATCCAAAACAGACGTTTAAAAGACTTATTAACCACTTCCTACGCTTCCTCACTTCTCTCTCAGGAACCAGTAGATGAACGCCAAGCCGATGATCATCGCGAACACTATGATGTCGAAGAACGGGTACGCGAGAATGCTGTACAGCAATAGCAGAATATTATACTGCTGGGAATAGTACTTCGGTTCGACCATTGTAAATGTGGAATTGGCTATCTGTACCACTTCTTTCGTGTTGTTCGTGTATATTATTGAGGAATTGGATATGACGAGGGACTGCCTCGCTATTAAGTTGAAGAACGGGTAGGCCACTACTACCAGCATCACGGCCAACGCGAAGAACACCACCGCGGTGTTTATAGACGGCTTCAGTTCCATTCTAATCGCCCTCCTCCCTTATCGACGTCGCTATAATGAAAATAAGGGCTACCACTATACCTGCCCCCATTGCGTACATCCAATAGCTTATGTACGGGAGGAACCCCGTATAAGCGTTGTGGATATCCGCCGTGACTGCGTGTGAAATATTATTCGTTGGATGGACGACCTGGTTCACCTGAGCCTGTGCCGAGTTGAAGATGTTGAAGAAATACACAAGGAGGCCGAAAACTACAATGAATACTATTACGAACATAGCGATGACTATGAAAGACAAAGATGCACGTATCGCCGTCGCTAAGTCAGAAAAAAACCCATTCTAAATCACCCTGCCAGCTCGCTCAGTAGCCGGGCCTCCTCATAACCATTAGCCCACTCTTCTAACGTCCGCAGGATCCCGCGTTTCTTGGCTTCCCTGAGTATTTGCTTCCTGACGTGCTCCGGCACGGGCGTGCCGTCCGGCACTCCGTTCTCTTTCACTATTCGCTTTATCAATAGGACTAGGTCGTGTATTGCCTTCTTCAGGGGCGGGAAGGCGTTCGACCATGCCTCGTCTCCCGCGAGCTTAAGCGTCACTTCCGGATAGTCTATTTCGCCCTTTTCGAACAACAGGAGGGTATGCAGAGCGTCCCTAGCGTATTTTTCAGGATGCAGGTCGTTGAGCTCGGATTTGACCCAATTCGACCAGTTCATTCCATCCACCTAAAACATACGTTTGCGTGATGGTTAAAAAATCTTAAGGGAGAGGAGGTCAGAGATTCAAGTTCTGCTTAAGCGTCTCGAGAGCGTTCCTGGCCTTCTCCTCTTCCTTCTCCCTTAACTTCCTAACCCACTTGCTCGTCATTTCTTGTTTCCCTAGCTCCGTCAGATAACTGTAATAGTTGACAAGTGCAAGTAGCGTTGCGAACAGGCTAAGATATTTTGTTCTGTATGTATCGCCCTTTCCCATTATTTCCGCGAAATTCTTTATGAACGTGTCCTTAAGATTCTCGGGGAAAGCCGACAGCTCCTGCCTCGCCTTGTACACGCAGGCTTCGTCTTTTTCCGAACATATTCCTAACAGCTTTATTATAGCCTTGAATGCCTCCATATCGAGAACCGATGGATTCATGGTGACCCTAATGATCAATGCACCGTACTGGTCGTCAAATGCATTCTTTATAAAGCCTAGAAGCGATTTCAACCTCTTCAGTTGCTCTTCGCCGGCCGTGCTCAGGTCTAAGTCGAATAGTTTTAGTACGCTATAGGTATCGTTCGGCGATAGTCCTTTAAGCGGGCCGACCAGTAACGTGTTGTTAGCGTCTACGATTAAGGGAGGATAAAAACCTGCAGACCTCAGTCGCTTGTAGGCGTCGAAAAGGTCTTGAAGGTACTTGAGCTTCTCGGGGCTGGGCTCCTTGATGTCGGCACCTTTCACTTCAACGGTTTCCTTATTCTTGAACATATTCGCAAAGGAAGAGATCATGGGCTCCTTGATGTCGGCACCTTTCACTTCAACGGTTTCCTTATTCTTGAACATATTCACAAAGGAAGAGATCAGGTAGGCGTCCCTGTACAGTTGCGTAACATAGTTCAATTCATTTAGAAACTTTTCGAACTCGTCCGGAGCCATCGGCCTGAGGATTCTTAAATGGAAAATCTCGTCCGGAGCGTATGAGTTCTCCAGCGGAACGAGGTATTTCGTTCTAATATTTTCAAATATATTTGACGAAGTACTTCTTTTAGTTTGTTCTATTATTATTTCTTTATCAGTCGTCGTTTGTTTCGTTGAACCCTTGTATTCGGACGGGAACTGCTTTTCTAGTGCCAGGACGGTGGTGGGGAGAATGCTGGCGTTGTTTACGTCTAATAATTCCAGGATCCTGTCCCAGTTCTTTTGCAACTCGTTCCAGATCTTTTCTGCCATCTTCACACGCTCTTGCTTGCTTGGGGATCCCGCTCCCGCTACGCCGTATTTATTCAAGTAGAATTTCAGCCAGTCGGGAATGTACGGCGAAAGTTCTATGTTGAGTGTTTTTTCTAAGCTGTTTTGCTCTATATTACTGTTTTCCATCTGGTTTTGATGCTCCTGGGGCTGAGGAGCCAGGGCCTGCTGGGGCTGTTGTTGAGTCTGAGGATTACCCTGAGGGTTGCCGAAAACGATCAAAACGCTTTTGCCGAGGTTGATTACGCGTTCGTTACCCGTGAGGTACTGCGAGTAGTCTCCTTGTGGCAGAAGCACAGCAGGGTAAGGGCCGTACGTGCCCGGGATTGCTTCCGCAAAAAGCTTGTCTGGCAACTTCTCGAGAAATTTCACCAATTCGGGACTCTCGACCTCTTCGTTGGGTATGAACTCGGGTGGTAATTCATTATTGCCGTTGTTACTCATTTCTTATCACCCTTAGACATCTGTTTGCCCGCAACTATAAAAAGCTTGCTCAACTACGGGAGGTCGCGAGAATAGAAAAAAGGGATATCGATTAATCACGAAGCGAGGGGGGTGGAAAAAGGGCGCTATTCAAATCTCTAAAGAGAAATGGAAAAAAGGCTTACGGTTCTAACACCGGTAATTTCGGCTTAAATTATATGGAGGCCGAACAGCACTACTAGTAGCATCATTACTACTATGCCGATCACGAAGTACAGCATTATCCTTCCCATCGCCTGTGCACGCCTGGCCTCGTTCTGTAACTTTAACAACTTCACTAGGTTCGCGTTCATCTCCTTGACCGTCGTCGGTATCGTGCTCAGGATCTCCAGCTCCTGTGCCAGCCTACGGCTGAGCAACAGCTTGGGGTCGACGGCGATGGCGAGCTTCGTTGTAGGGGACAGCGTTATGGAACCAGTGATCATCTTCTTGACCTTCGCCAGCTGTGCCAGCAGTTCTGGCTCCGCAGAGTCGTATTCGGACACCGGTATGGACGTCTCTAAAGTCTCCAACCTTATCGCGAACGGCATCGTGTTGTTCTTCCTTATCGTGATGAGTAGAGGTCTGTGGATGTTGCCGTACTGGATCATCCCTACCATGGACTCGGAGGTCACCGGAACTATCAGTTCCTCACCCGTGACGGGGTCGTGGACTGTGTAGAGCGACGGCGATAATTTCTCACCTATGTACAATTGGGCCGACCGGGTAGAGATGTCGATGTTGACTACGACGACGTCGCTCTTCTTAGAGCGACGGATTTGTCTTATCAGCCCGTTCCTTATCGGGTCTTTCATGTACGACCTTCGGAAGGATATGTATACTACAATGAACGCGACGACCATTACGGCCAGAGTGATGAAGATGTAGACGTACGGCGGGGATAGTAACATCTGAAACAGCGAAAACGCCGAAAACTGCTGGGTTTGCGTGTGAGGAGGGACTACGGTGTTTGTTATCAGGCTAGTGTTTGAGCCCGGCGGTGGCTTCAGTGCCATTCCGATGTCGTTAATATCTTAATAGGAGAGTACTTAAAAGAAGAGGGAACGAATAAGCGAAAAAACGTGTTGGCTTTGCTTTGACTTGAAGTCTCAAGTGTTTTAAGTTTAAGTCTTTTGGAACTTCTGCATTATTATAGAAATTATACCGGCCGCGATTAGTACTATTCCTGCTACGCCTAATAGCACGTACAGCGTCGGGTAGAAGCCGAAGAACGATATCATTCCGTTTACCAGCGGGTGCGTAAGGTTGTACGCCAGCGTTCCGGGTTGCGGGTTGGCTATTGCATTGGCGGTGGCTGAGGCGAAGATGGAAAGGATGAGGCCGGAGAGCCCTATCACGACACCGACGATCAGCAGAGCTACTGCTATACCTGGCACATCGAAATCATTGGTTCCGAACGTTACGTTGACGAACTTGGGAAGGATCCTTGCCTTCTTGACGCCTGTTCCTCCGAGCTGAAGTACTGAGACCGCCACCATTTTGCCTCGTCTCAAACATCTGTTTCAGGGATTAATAAGCTTTACGTTTCGTCGGTTCTCGTCAGGTGTATTTCCTGTAGATTATTAAGACCGCGACCAGAGCTATCGCCAGGATAACGAACGCCCACAGCATGTAGTTCACGATGTTTGCTACTGGTGTAAACGAGCTCCCGTCTATCGCGTAAAAGATCCCGGTCAGATTGTTAGCCAGAGCTATGGTGAGTAGCAGGAACGGGATCAGCAGGAATACTGCGACGAAGAACACTACAAACGGGTTCATGGTACCACTTAAACGTATGTTCGTGCCGAGTTTTTTAAGAATTATTCTGGTTTCGTCGAACTGACAAATAAACGGCAAGCCTCGCCCTTCAGGGCGGGGAGGAGGTCAGTCCTTCCTCCAGGAGGAGTTTCCATATCGCGATCCTCAGTAGTTCGCTCACCTGCAGACCGTGCTCTTCCGCGATCCGTTTCAGCTTGGCCAACGTCTCTTCGTCGACTTTCAGGCTTACTGGTCTCTTCCTGTCTACCGGGATGGACGAGGCTACTTCCAAAATATCTTCTTTCGATATGCCTCCGTTGAGGGCGTAGTTTATGGCTTCCCTAATCACCGAAGACCTATTCCTGTTCTTAGACTCAATGAGTTCGATTGCGTTTCGTTCCAGCCTGAATGAGAGGACGATTTTCCCCATGATTATGTCCTTGCTTATCAGAGTGTTTTAAATAGCGGGAGTTGGACTGAGGAAGGAAAAAGTTTCATATTTTCGAAATAACATACAGATAGTCTTCCCTGAGTTGCTTATATTTCATGTAAGCTTCATTGGGTATTAGTCGTGGAGTATAAACCACGTGAGCAAAATCCCTTATGAGCTTTTTCTTTAACATAAGCCCTATAAGCCCAGACCTAATACTGTTGTAATCCCTTAGCGGATGCTTGACTTTCAGCAATTTCCCAGTAAGGTTGACGACGTTCTTGTACACGTGTGCCTCGGACGTCGTCATTGTTAACGGTTTTATTGTAATAGAGTACGACGACGGCATTGCCTTCAGTAGTACTCCGGATAGCCTCGTTTCAGACGGTATGGTCATCAGTACGTTACCGAACTTTATGGCCCAGGTCTGTGCGTATTTATGTATTTTCTCAAGCCTCAATCTGTCTATTTTCCCTACCTGTTTCCCGAAACCTATGCCAGCATCGTCAATAATTATAATTGGAATTTTGTTTATCCCGTATGCTTTCATCGCATCGATTAAATCGTCGAGCTGTAAGGGATCGATGATAATATGTGCTATAGCGACGTCCCAATCGCCGTATAATGCGTAAGCTAGCCATAAGGCCAGAGATGACTTACCTCCTCTGGCCTCTCCGCTGATTATTATCGTCTGTCCGGTGTCTATGGGGACTGGTCTTATTTTTTCGAACCTGTGCTCTTTCCTGTCTATCGCTATATCGTATATCGTGTTCATCGTGAGAACCGTCAAGTCCGCGACTCCCTCCATATAATATTTCCTGGACAGCTCGACGTACTGCTTATCCATGTACGGGAAATCGATGAATAACACGTCGCCCTGAAACACCCGCGTGTAGTATTTGTCGAACATCGGCAAGAGCGTATAGTAATCGACCTTCAGCAGAGGCTCATTTTCCGGGTCGTTCACGTTTATCTTTATGTAATCGTTAATTCGCATTGACCTCCACCTTTTTTAGGACTTCTTCCTTCAAAATCTGATAATCTTCGGGCTTCCACAATTTAATTATGTTGTAATGGTCTACTCGGTCTCTCTCGTATACGATCGGCCTCGGTAACTCTATGCCTATAATGCTCGCTTTACGCCCCTGAGGGTATACGTATTTTAAAGTGAGGTTGTTATCGTCGAATTGTAATTCCTGTACCTTCTTGGGGAGAAAGACCAGCCTGGACACATTATAATTGTGGTATTCCTTCACTAATTTGACGACTATCTTTTCCGGGAAGAGCAAGACGTTGTATATTCCCTTCTTTTTCACGTTTATCGTCACTGTAGTCTTCGATTTCTTCCTGGCTTCCGGGTCGTTACAATCTGCCTGATATAACTCGTAAACATCCTCTCCTATCTCTCTGACCTTGTAACACTCCCAGGGGAATGAATAAATGTATACATCATGATAACGTGATTTGACCCTCCTGATCTTTTTCCTGTACCCTCCCGGCACAAGTGTAAATTTAGCAGTTTGCCTTAAATTGGCGGATGGACAGCAAACCTCTATTC
>Ga0208683_100891_pt1 | contig 10710 bp, 7 predicted proteins | sample BED_Mat_host_9_1_FD_187141 | JGI IMG/M metagenome (GOLD analysis project Ga0208683, IMG submission 187141) | Extremophilic microbial mat communities from Yellowstone National Park, USA - BED_Mat_host_9_15 (SPAdes) (version 3) | ecosystem: Environmental > Aquatic > Thermal springs > Hot (42-90C) >... | reverse complement strand
TGATATTCACATGCATGCCATACGTTTCGTGGTAGGCGCGCACCAACAGGTCTGCGCCCGCCTTGCTCGCCGAATAAGGGCTGTTTGGGCGCAAGGGCGTTGTCTCAGTGAACGGTGGGTCTTCCGGCCCAAGCGTGCCATAGACCTCGTCGGTTGAAACCTGGATCAACTTCTTCACCCCGTGCCGCCTCGCTGCGTCGAGCAACACCTGTGTGCCCATCACGTTCGTCCGGACGAATGCACCCGGATCCAAGATGCTGCGATCGACATGGGATTCCGCCGCAAAGTTGACAATCACGTCGAACCCCTCGGCCACAATGTCATCCATAACGGCCACGTCAGTGATGTCCGCCTTGACGAATGTGTAGTGCTCGCCTTCGTCGAGGTCCTTGAGATTGCTTAGATTTCCCGCATACGTCAACGCATCGACGTTGACGATCACGTCCTCAGGGTGGACCTGAAGAATGTACCGCACAAAGTTACTCCCAATAAATCCTGCTCCGCCGGTGATGAGAAGTTTCATGGTTCCTCCTACTTACGTTACGATTTCTGCGCCTTAAGACTCAACAGCGAACTCCCGATGCCCGAGAAGGACATTACGCATCGCTTCTTGTTCTCCTCTTGTCGCCTCATCGACTCCCAATACATTCAAGAGCATTCTCGAGACGGATATTCTCCCGGGATCCAGCTTCGACCGTGCCAAGTTCTCGCCCTAGAAATCGTGCCGACTATGCGAATGAGATGATGGATTGAATGGAACAGTGGGTCGAGCACGTGTCCGTTATGTACGCCGAGCTCAACAATGGTAAGTGGTTGAAGCTGTTTCACATCCCAAAAAGCAATTTAGAATATGCCTGTCTGTGACGCAATGTTCGTGAGCCTGTCCGGCACCAGGTATACGATTGGATCAAACATCTCACGGTAAAAGTCGACCCCATGTATTCCTTCTGAACCTGAATATGAGAATTCGCTTCGCCGTCTTGACGCCGCAACAAGAGTTACAGATTTCCATTGTCGTAGGGCGGGCCATATACGATATTCTGGGCGAGCTCATTCGCCCTCGCCAGTGAGTTGTGCGTACCTGCGTCAGTCCACCAACCCTGGAGAATGTCGTAAGTCAGAAGCCCTCGTTCCAAGTACGCGTTGTTGACGTCTGTGATCTCCAGCTCGCCGCGTGCGGACGGCTTGAGCGTTCGGATGATACTGAATACATCCGAATCGTACATGTAAATGCCTGTGACCGCATAGGAGCTCTTCGGCTTCGCAGGCTTTTCTTCAATGCTCAGAATTCGGCCTCCGTCTAGCTCGGGAACGCCGTAACGCTCAGGATCTTCGACTTGCTTAATCAAGATCTTGGCGCCTCGTCGCTGCTGTTGGAACCGTTTGACGTACTGTGATATGTCGTCCTCAAAGACGTTGTCACCAAGCACAACAACGACCAAATCTTTACCTACAAAATCCTCGGCCAATCCCAGAGCCTGAGCAATTCCACCCGCTTCATCTTGCACGCGGTAGGTAAATTCCGCGCCAAAGGAGTGTCCACTGCCTAGCAAACTTACAACGTCTCCCATATGCTCCTTGCCAGTGACAATGAGGATGTCGCGGATATCACACGAAATCAGCTTGTAAATGGCATGGTAGATCATTGGGTACTTCCCGACTGGGAGCAAGTGTTTGTTGGTTATTTTCGTTAAAGGATATAGACGGGAGCCCGTCCCGCCTGCGAGAATAACGCCTTTCAACGAATTCATCTCCCGCTGAATTTGGGTAACTTGATACATTTGATCCTGTATGTTCCTCAATATATCGAGCTCTACGCCACTTACCTAGGGACGTTGGCTAGTTCGCAACGGTAAGCGCGAATTAGCTCGCTAGATTCCATCCTGCCTGTAACACCGACTGGATTGTCGTAATTCCGAAGTTTGTCCTGAGCCTTGCGCTTAAGCTCTAGGAAGAAGTCGTTACATCGTTCAGGACGAACCATGAACTCTCTTGGCATGACATAACCAAATCCGGAATCACGAATGCGCTCAGCAGGCGCTCCTAAATCAAACGCTATCGGACACAGCCTTGCGCGGAAAGCGATGCTTAGAGCATAGCAATATGTTTCCGGCCACAGACTTGGAAACCACGCGAAATCCGGGCATACGTCCGAAATAATTTCGTAAACATTCTCTTCCTTGTACGGTCCGGTAATCCGTACATTGGGCAACTTATTCAGCGATTCATCGATATTTGTGTATCCTACAACCACAAATCGAATAGGTAGATTACGGTGAACTGCGTCCAACGCACATTCGTAAAGCAGACCAGAGCCTTTGTGTGGCCCGATTGCACCAATAACCGCCACTGTTAGCTCATCGTGTGACGATGATTTTCTTTCTACCGGCCCCTTCCCCTGTTTTGGCGTGACAACAGCCTCAGTTTCTAGGTGTGGAGACACGACAACTGCAGCATCAGGAAAATATTTATTAACCCTACGCTTCGTATCTACCGATGGGACAAACACATAACGAGCCGAATTAAGAAGAGTGCCGTACATTTCTCGCCATAAAACGACAGGCACCCTACCAGCCGGCGAGCCGTTCTCAAGAATGCAAGTCTCACAAGAGCCAATTGGAGGCTCACCACAGTAGTAACCTCTTTGGTCTATCAAATTGATGCGGGGACAAATGGGCATATAATCGTGAATTGTTACATAATACGGGATCTGATGTCTATCCACAGCATCAACAATAGCCAATATCCATCGCAGATCAAAACCAGCTAGATGATGCACGTGGATTAGCCCAACGCCTAGAATCTCCATAATTTCGGCGATGCTATTCTTAAACTCGTCCACTTCTATCTGTAAATTTGGGTAAACCACCCCGTCGACACTACCTAGCTGTCCAATCCGACCGTCACATCCCGACGGTCTGACTACATAGGCTTGTATACCTATATTCCCCAATGCACTCCCAAGTTCACGAACATGCTTCTCAGTTCCTCCTCCGCTGTTATGCGTGAAAAATAATACGCCTTTATCATGTTTCGCATGATCGCGCAATAACGCGAGATCCACTCTCATCCTAAACCGTTTCAAAGGATCATTTTTTACAAAATACTCAACCTCCCGACGGTAATTCGGATACCTCTTGTCAAGGATCCTCATAGCTGATTGCACACGCTCGTCTCTCTCCCCACCGAACGACGTCTGCCCTAAGTGTCTTACAAAAACATCTGCCGCTAGAGTATTGTCCCATCCATGTTGTGCACAACGGCAGCAGAAGTCATTTTCTTCACCATAGCCACGTCCAAAAGCTTTCTCATCAAATAGCCCTACCGCATTCAGTGCATCACGCCTGATGTACATGCAGAAGCCAACTCCTGTTGGTAAGGGGTAATCAGCCCCGTCATTGACCTCTGCGAAGACACGGGCCAAGGTCGCGAAATCCATTAAATGATTGTTATCCTGCATGAAATTCGGATAGCTGACGATCGTGGCGTTATTAGAAAACGGCGTTACCGTGGCGATATTAGGACGTCTGTAAGCAGCTCTGCGGAGCCTGTCGAGCCAATAGTCGTACACCTCTGTGTCGGAATTTAGCAAGACTACGTCGCTTTCATTATCTATAGTCATTCCTTCGTTAACACTGCGCACAAAGCCCAAATTACGATCGTGAGTGATGAGACGTATGGCACCTGTTGCGGCGATCGCTTTGAGGGCCTCAGATAGTTCCAGATCAGGGCTGCAGTCATCAATGACAATTAACCGATATGAACAGTTCACCTTAGCCGCAAGCACGCTTCGAAGACAATTGAGCGTCTCGTGGTATCCACGGTAAACGGGAACTATGATATCAATCTCTGAATGTCCTGTAATGTCTATTTCTTGAGCAGAACGTGTTAATTCTAGCACCTCCTCAAGCGTCGTTTTAGGCTTCTCGGCTAACTCTTGATAGCCGTTATTTCCAATGGGCATCCTGCCCTCAAAACGACCATGCCGAATATAGTGTACTAACGCATTTTGACCTGATCTCCGTACGTCTGGATTGGTCTCTAAATAGACATTGACGTCAAACAAGCGCGAGGGTTGACGCCCCTCTGCGGCCCCATGTCGAACGAAGTGCCACAAAGGATTGACCCGAGCCGTGCGGACATCGGGGTACATTTGCAAATAATGATCGGGGTCAAAAAGCCCTGAACGTTTTATCGTCCAGTAATCAAATAGTTCGCGCACTAATGGAAGAGCTCGACCTAGGCGGGCAAGGCGCGCCGCATAAGGTAGAGCAAAATTGCTATTTGAGCCACTGACTGCATCCAACTGCTCCCGAAGTCTGACCGCGTACGTGTGTGCCGCACGGTACGCATCGAGTCTCTGCTCTTCGCAAACTTCAAGACGATTCGGTTTGCCGCAGGCGTCTGTCACTAGTGCCGTCTGTGCCATCGAAATATTTGGATTTTGTATACACGATCCCCTAAATCGTTCGTGTGATCTTTCATCACTGGATAGATCACCATAGCGGGGTGTCCGTAATAATTCCTGGGCTAGCTCGTCTAACGTTTCGACGCGAATAAGACCGTGTTCGTGCACAAGTTGTTCGTACGCAGAAACCTTCTCTATAGGGACAAAAAAGACGTTGGACTCATGAGCGACCCCGAAGAGGTTGATAGCGTTCTGTTTGAAGTTAGCTGGGTTATACGCTTGACATCTGTGAAAATAGGCCTGGTATCCACGTTTTCTTAACCAGCCAAATGCCATGAAGCCATTTTCCAACGAATTCATTTCCATATAGATCGGGGGTCGACAGTTCGCAATTGTGCGTCGTGCCCCTTGTAAAACCTCAAATTCCGCGCCCTCGACGTCGACTTTTATCAAATCCGGCGCCGGAAGTACGCAGCTATCAATAGATATCCCGTCGACATCATACGCATTGCACTTCGCGTCGGATGAAACCACAATATGGGCACTGCCATAGTTTATGCTCCCCAACTGATTCTCCATGGGCAACTGAAAGCGAACGCGGCCATTTACACGTGTAACAGCTGCATTAAATGCAATCACGTTACGCAGATTGTTTTTTGTTATGTTTTCTTTCAATAACTTGTAAATCAATGATTGAGGTTCGAATGCGCATACCAGACCGCGCTGCCCGACGGTGCGAGCGAAGGCGAGGGTGTGGAATCCAACGTTTGCACCGACGTCGTACACAACTGCCCCATCCTGTAATATATTAGTCAAAAAGTTAATCTCTACTTGAGCCCATTCCCCATATGCTACGAGTGCCTTACCAATAGGATCGTCATTTGAAAAGAAGCTCATCATTCCATATCTCGTATTCACGCTTGTCACACGAGAGTTTATCATATGCTCCCCCTCGACCGGATTGAACCTTCGCATGTTGACAACGCCTTCGACCGCCGCTACCCTTCTAAATTATAGCAAGGATGAAACGTAGAACGCTAACGTCTGTATAGCGTTTGCTTTCGCCAAGCGGTTACGGACAAGACACGGCACACGGAACAATCGGTTCCTTTCGTATACAGTAGAAAACGCCCGCGCGGTTGCGAGTGAGTGAGGTGGTATGACTCCGTAATATTGCTGAATAAATACAGACGCTTGGCGAGCGAGAGCCCGGTTAATCACACGAGACTCGGGTAGTCGACTTACCCTAGCAATGTAGTAGTTAAGTCCCCTTCTACTTGCTCCGATCTCGTTTCGTCCATGCTGCCTGTAAAAAACAGTAGGGTACGGCAATGGCACAATTATCCCAACAGCTGCCGCTAGTAATGCCACCCACCAGTCGTGCATAATTGCTTCCTTAGGTATCGTGCCACAGATGTCCCGTAGGCACGAGTTTATCATCGCGGCACACCCCGTTACGGTGTTTTTTAATAAAATATTGGAAAATCCATTTCGTGTAGGTCTTATTCTCTCGTATCTCCAAAACGACGGAGCAATGATGCGCAGGTTGCGATCAACGACTGTTAAGTCGCTATGAATAAGAAACGGCATGGCTGGATCCTCTCTCATTAACTGCAAAGCAACATCCACCATGTTAGTAATTTTGTCTTTCTTCCATACGTCGTCCTGATCGCTAAACATCACAAGCGGCGCGGTGGATTTCATTAGCAATCGGGAATAACTTTGCACTACCCCCAAATGCTCGCAGGACGAATCCACGCAAATGAATCTTTCCGCATATCGTTGTCGGTACTCGGACAGAATCGCAGTTGTTCCGTCCGATGAGCCATCGTCGCGAAATAAGATCCTCCAGTTTGGGTAAGTTTGAGTTAGTATTGACTCCAACTGCTCTCGCAGATATGCCTCACCGTTATACGTAGACAACAAAATGTCAACAACAGGACGTTCACCCTTAAATCCATGAGCAGTGCGGTCAATACCTCGTCTGTCGGTTAGCTCAACATGCATAGCTGTCCCCTCATTGCTGCACTGTTTCTTTCGAAGCGAAAGCATCGAGCACACAACACCTCAAGGATAAGCTTCAATAGTAGCTTCTTATCAACCAAGGGCTTTAGTAGACGTTTTGAATAGAAATACCATAAGATTGATCAAATGACATGGGCTTGCGGCTCTCATGAGTAACGGCGTCCAGATAGGCTGGTACGCAAGCGCTAGGATGGCCGATCATTTGCACAACAGAATTGTGCAACCATACAGCTTGGTCACACATTCTTTCTACAATGGACGTATCATGTGTGACCATCACAATCGTCGTACCTCTTCTCTGAAGTTGGCGAAGCCGCTCGATGCATTTCTCCTGAAACGCAACGTCACCCACGGCCAACACTTCGTCAACTAATAGAATCTCGGGTTCGATAACGGTAGCCACGGAAAAGGCCAAGCGCATGTACATTCCTGATGAGTAGCTTCTGACCGGCTCATGGATGAAGCCACCTAGCTCAGAGAAGTCTATAATTTCATCAATTCGCTTCTTAACTTCGCTTCTCCGCAGCCCCATAATTGAGGCATTGAGAAATATGTTTTCGTATCCAGTAAAATCCGGGTGAAAACCAGCTCCCAACTCCAGCAGGCTCGATACCCGTCCCCGCAGAACCACCTCCCCGCGGGTTGGATAAAGGATTCGGGAAATGATTTTAAGCAGGGTACTCTTCCCCGAGCCATTAACCCCCAACAACGCAGTCGTTGTTCCAGGATAAATCTGAATGTTTATGTCCTTAAGAGCCACGAAATCGCGGTACTTGGCTCGTCCAAGGTATACAAGCTTATCTTTCAAAGAGTTGTTCCTCTCGAGGTGTACTCTAAATACCTTGGTCACGTTGCGTACGTCAATCGCGGGCAGCGTATCAAGCATAGTCAAACTTCCTCCGCGAAGCGTCTGCTGAGACGCTCGAACGTAGACCAACCCACAACAAAAACAAAGACGGCGAATGCGACAGTATAAGCCTCAAGCTTCCAGTGCAAAGGGCTATGGAAGTAGAGAACGGACTGAAATGCAATAATGCATCCACTCACCGGGTTGAGCTTGAACAGCTGAATCCAGTTGTGAGGGATCATGTAAGGTGCGTACACAATAGGAGTAATATAAAACCATATCATAAGAAGTATAGAAAGCATATGTTCAAGATCCCTAATATAGACATTTAGGGCAGACACCAAGAGCGCAAAGCCTGCAGCCATAACAGCCTCGCAAAGCGTAATTGGGACGAGCCACAGCCACTGTACATCCGGCTGATATCCTTCCAGTATAAGGAATGGAAGTAATATCGCCAATGAGAATACGAAATTCAATACGCTTCCGCCGACGACGGACAGGGGAAGCACCTGTCTCGGGAAATATATCTTCTTGACGAGTCCAGCTTGACGGATGATGACACCCGCGGACGCCTGCACAGCAGAGGCAAACATGTTCCATGCCAGTATTCCAATGAATAAAAAGGCCGAGTAATGCGCCATTCTGATGCGCATCACGGTGGAAAAAACAACGGAATACACAATGAGTGTGAGGAGTGGATTCAGAAACGTCCATAGGAACCCTAGCACTGATCCCTTGTAGCGAGTGCGTAGCTCCGACAGGGTAAGTGTCCACCACAACGATCTGTATTCAAACAGCTCTCGAAGCGAGGAGAGTCCACGAGTTTTGGGTGTGAGCGTAAATGTCCTGCCAGCTGCCACGTCTCCCATTCGGCACATCTCCTTAATGTACAGTAAATGTGGGCTTCCTGACAGCACGTCATTCCACGGCTGAAAGCGTAAGAATAACCTGTACGCACGCTTGAACGAACCAGCGATACCTTAGCTTTGTCCTCCCCGGCCTCGACGCGTAAATCCACATCGCTTGTATGAACGCCCTTCGCGATTCAGGAGTTTTCTTACCACCATTCCCACCCTTGGAGTGTAAAGTGGTAACACTGCCTTCGTACCAGATGCGATATCCACCTTCACGAATACGATAACACCAGTCAACATCCTCTCCGTACATGAAGAAGGCTTCGTCCAATCCCCCAACCATTTCATAGATACGCCGTGGCACCATCATGAAAGCGCCGCACAGGCACTCTACTTCGTAGCTGCCATATTCGTCAAGATACGTTAGGTTATAGCCAGCGAACAGTCTGGACCGTGGAAACACAAACGACAAACGGCTAAACCTGCAGAAGCTGTTCCACAACGTCGGCAGTGAGCGTCTACAAGCCAGGTCGAGTTTCCCATTGGGCAATTCTAGCCTGCAGCCTACTGCACCAATATTGGGGTTTTCGCGAAGGCGAGCCACGCAAATTTCAATAGCCCGCTCACCAACAATCGTGTCCGGATTCAAAAGCAAGATATATTCTCCGGTCGATTGCTCCATAGCCCGGTTGTTTCCATAGGCAAATCCGCGGTTCTCTCCAAGCGGTAGGAATACAAAACGCGTAAACGGCTTGCTTTTCACCGTCGCTTCATATGCACGTAGCCAATCGACCGTGCCATCATTCGAACCGTTGTCAGCCACAATCACTTCGAGATCAGAAGCAGACGTACACCTTTCGAGAGACGCGAGGCACTCAGGCAGAACCTTTAACGAGTTATACGTGAGAACAACGACCGAGACTACCGGCCGCGCTCCACCATCCGTACTTGTCACCAAGTTCTCGCCTCACTCTCCAATGGTGTTTCCATTGCTTCGCAATGAACCTCGTCGTTCGAGCCCAAACGCGCGGACGTGTAATGGCAAGCCACACATACCGAGTCAATTCTACAAAAACCGCTGATAGAAGACCAAGCGACACATTTGGCACATGCCGAATCAGGAGCGCAATTTGATTGGCGAATGAATGTGCCGCAGCTACCTCCCTCACGCGACTTCCCCGCCGCCACCCGCGAACGTGTACCGCCACCGCGCGCGGCTCGTACCAAAATCCCCAGCCGGCCCTTGTCGCGCGCCAGCACAACTCAACGTCCTCTTTATAAATGAAGAAGGATTCGTCGAAGATATCCCCATTGGCGAGCGCAATGTCCCTCAGCATCTGAACCCGATAAACCGCTGCCGCACCGCACACGCCCCATACTGCCCCAGGACGCGCCCATCGGCCGTCGTCCGATTGGCCGGCCCCTCGGTCGCGCACGTGGTAAAACGCCTGCATCTCCAGACCCGCGCTGTCGATAAGCCCGTTAGGCCGGATCAGCTTGCCCGTCACTGCGCCGCACCGTGGGTCCTTCCACAAAGATTCGACAGCAATTTCGATGTATTGAGGGTCTAATTCGACATCCGGATTAAGCGTGACAACAACGTCCATGCCATGCTCAATTGCCCTTCGGAATCCTTGATTGTGTCCTGCGGCGTAACCAACGTTTCGCTCCATTTGCAAGACCGGAACATTTGCCGCACGTACGATAGCAGTAGTGCTGTCTGTCGAAGCATTGTCGATCACAAGCACCCTATCGATGACGGCTGTTTGCTTGGCCAACGATTGCAAGCATCTCCCGATGTGAGACTCACTGTTGTAAGTCACGATCTGCACTTGCACAAGCGGCCGGCCAGGACCTTCAATACGCATTCTCATTCACAAACCCATGTTTGATAGTCTTCCACACAATCTTGAGATCAAGCCAGAATGACCAGTTTTCGATGTACTCAATGTCAAATCGAATCCGTTCAGCAATCGAAGTATCTCCGCGCCATCCGTGCACCTGCGCCCACCCAGTAATGCCAGGTCTCACGCGGTGTTTGACCATGTAACGCGGCACCTCTTCTCGGAATCGCTCGACGAAGACGGGGCGCTCTGGCCGCGGCCCAATGACGCTCATGTCTCCCTTCAGCACGTTCCAGAACTGAGGGAGCTCGTCCAAACTGGTGCGGCGCAGGAACGCTCCCACGCGAGTCCTGCGTGGATCGCCCTTCACCGTCCAACCAGCGCTCCGCAGATCCGCCTCTTCCGCGTAATCCTGCTCCGCGCGGTCCGCCCCGGGATCCCAGTACATCGTTCGGAACTTGTACATCTTAAATGTCCGTCGATTTTTACCCACTCGCTCCTGCACGTACAGCACTGGCCCTGGCGACGAAAGCTTCACCGCAATCGCAATGGCCACCAACAGCGGCGACAGACCAATCAGGACCACCAGACTGAACACGATGTCGAACGCGCGCTTCAGGAAGGCGTTCACCGCATCGTCCAGCGGCACGTGGCGTGTGTCAATCAGCGGAACATCTCCAAACGTTTCAAAACGAGGCCTGGCCGGCAGGAGATCAAAGTAATCCGGCAAGA
>Ga0208683_100887_pt1 | contig 10723 bp, 9 predicted proteins | sample BED_Mat_host_9_1_FD_187141 | JGI IMG/M metagenome (GOLD analysis project Ga0208683, IMG submission 187141) | Extremophilic microbial mat communities from Yellowstone National Park, USA - BED_Mat_host_9_15 (SPAdes) (version 3) | ecosystem: Environmental > Aquatic > Thermal springs > Hot (42-90C) >... | reverse complement strand
TTAACATATTATAACCTATGATTATTGTCCTATCGCGCGCATTTATTGATTCGAGTAAGTCATAAAATCTAGAAATCAAATCTTTTTCGCTAATTTTTTCATCGGTTTCTATATATTCCCAGACTCCTTGTGAGGGAATGAGATCTTACTCTTTAATTATGTCTATAATTCGTTTTACATCGGTTCGGCTTTCATCAGGTAATTTATCTATTTCAAATAAGTATGCTGCTAAAAATTTCATTAAGCCTATATTCATTAGCAACTTTTTCATGAATACTTATTTCATTACTTAATTTATATAAAAGAAAAAAAGCTTACTTTTATACCTTCTTTTTAATTCTCTATTAGATTCATATGTTTTAAGAAATTCTTCATTTCCTATCAATTATTTTTCCATTAAATCATAATATCATATTTGCTAAGCAGCCGTTTGAGATCTTCATTGCATGAAGCCATCTTATATATAATAGGCTTCTTTTGCCTTTGAAGGCTTTGCATTCTAGTGTTAAGAAATTTGGCTAGGTAAGGATCAGCAGCTTTGCTGTGATGTATTATGCCAATATAGTTGCTAGCCGATCTGTAGTTTTCATGTAGCCAATTGACGGTACATTCTAGCTTCTTTATATCCTCACGCTTGGATACTTTAGTCTCCTCGATTATCACTAAAAGATCTCCGCAATGTAGTAGATAGTCAGCATGTTTGAAAGGTAATTTGTATTCTTCAAGATTTACTTGCCTGCACTTCCTCATATATCTTGCCGCGTTCCTCCAGTAATTCCTCAGCAATTTTGCCAAAATCATCTTCAGGAATTCCATCTTCAGTTATTTGGAGCCTCTCAACGACGGCATTGTCATCCTTAACTCTTAGAAGGTATGCTGTGACACTATCAGGCGATAGTATTTCGTCTTTGGAGTAGCCGAGTTCTTTACACTTCTCTTCAGGCAATCGTGAAAGTAGTATTAAGTTATTTAACGCACTGATCAAATAATCACTATGCGTAGTTATAATCACGTTCTTTCCAGCATTTACAGCTTTAGCTACTATCTTTACAAATACTTTTTGTGCTCTAGGATGCAAGTGAGCTTCAGGCTCTTCAATGATAATATTATGGAGCGAATTCGATTGTCCGCCATCCGTTTCCTTTATCATTAGGGCTAAAATTACGGAGAGTACCTCTCTTACACCGGAGGGTGCTGTAGCAATTAATGTAGTCTTGCCACTCCAAGTCTTCACATAAATATTATAGACTCCATATTCAAACCTTGCCTCAAGAGCTACACCAAGCTCCTCTAACATGGGCTTGATCTCATCTAGAATTTTAGGATTCTTGTACAACCATTCAGATAATCTAAAGTATAGCTTGACATAATCCTGATCGACGCCAAGAACACCCTCAAGAAGTGATGGTGGAATGAATGGCTTTAACAACGTACGTGTAATTCCCGCTCTACTGTCGGGTAACAAAGACGTATAAAATGGGGTAGCAAGAATAATTTTATTAAATTCTTTAGCTATTTGATACCAAAAAATATATAAAATAGGGTCCATAACATCAGATGACGAGATTATTCTGAATTCGTTCCAATCTTTGTTATATTTTACATGCAGATGCCCCTTTCTCGGAACTTTAACATCAATATTTTTTAATAAATTCTCTAAGCATAAGTCAAATTCTTCTATACTTAGCTTGTCTGTTAAGGATAGCTTAAGCTTGGAACAATTACCATGAATCTCTATTACAGCTTTATCCTTGCCAATTCTTACAATTTCTCTTGGTCCAGTTCCAAAAGTATATTTAAAATTTTCTTCTAAACCAATTCTTACAGCTTCTCTTAGCACATTTTCATAGAAGGTCCTTATGAGATTCTCGAAATCTTTTCTTGAGATTTCTCCATTCATGACCTGCTCTGCTACCTTCTCCGATATTTTATTAAAATTTTCCCATCCTTCTTTAACATCCTCAAATTTTGGTTCAGCTGAAGATAACGCACAAATGAGATATGATAGCATAGACTTGCCTACAGAGTTTATTCCTATGAAAATTGTTAACTTCCTTAGTTCTAAATCAACCTTTTCAAAGGGACCAAAGTTTTCTAAATAAATTTTCATATTTAGCAATTAAAAAATGATATTTAAAAGCATTTTACGTAGTTTCTATATTTCCAATCCCTCCAGTAACCAGTTATGGTTCAGGATGGTATCTTAGAATTCCTTCATATTTTCAGATCTTCAAAGCCTTCCTATACTTCCCTTCATCAAAATCATACATTAAAAAAGGAATTTTAAAGATATATTTGAACAGCGCTAAATAAGTATATGGCTTGCCAGCAAATTCGAAATATCTTGATCGTACATTGCAGATTTTCTGATTTAAGACTGATAAGTATGCAAAAATTGGTTATTTTGATTCGCCAGACTTTCCAGAAAGAATTAAGAACTTCATGGTTGAAGTAAATGAAATTAAAAGGCGTAGAGTTTTGGAATAGTAAAAACTATATTTTATCTTGAATCTCAAATCTCTTTGTTTGTATTTTCATGGCTGCCTTTAGAGTAACCTTAAGTTGGTCATCAACGAACTTTAAGTAACTTTGAAATTATAAATAAACAACTCATTGGTTATATGATTTTCCAAGACAATATTAACATGTCTTTAATCGATAAATTGAAGAAAATTAAAAAATTAATTATTTAAAAAGTCATTCTTTGAACAATTCCTGATTTATGACAAGTATTTAGAATATGCTAAAAAATTATTTGTTTGAAATTTAATGATGATTATTATAGCAATAATTTTTAAGCGCAAAATTCTTTAATATTGTGAAAAAATATGCCCTCACATAGAATTCATAGAGAATGTGGAGTTTCAATTGGTTTACCTGAAGATGTAGTTGAGTTCATAGATAAACTTATAGATAGTGGTAGATGCGGCGAACATGATATAGGTCTTGAACTCCTTAAAGGATTAATTATTGAAGAATATAACTTAGGGGCGGCATTGGAACATGGCGTTAAGGTTCTATTTGAATGTTTACAAGAATTAGGAAGATTTGATGAAGTACACTTAAAAGCGGTAGCACTTCACTTCATATTAGACTCTGTAGATCGTCAAATGAAAGTGTTTGGAACTTGGTGTAAAGAAAATCCTGAGAAGTTTCTTCAGTATTGCGTTAAGCGAATGGAGGAAAGATGGATAATTCAACTTAATAAATATTTCTTTGAAGATGAAGAAGTAAAAAAACATATTGATATTTTGCAAAATCACATTCACTTACTAGTTGAGAACTATAAAGAAGATTTAAAGAAATGTGTTGTTGTAATAGCAGAGGAGAATGAAATGAAAGGCGTACCTACAATTGGTGCAGCTACATTAACACAACTTCTTTCTGAAGTTTGTAGTAAACTGAATGCAAAGGGTCTTTTTTATATAAACAATAGGAAAAAATTACTGCCGTTAGCTCCAGCTGTTAATACTGTATATAGTAAGTTGAAGAAGGGCGAACAAGTGGAATTAGCTAGTGAGGATTATAAAGTTAAGATTACTGCACAAACAATTAATGAATTTTTAGAAAAACTATTACAATTCCTTATGTGATTGTAAACCTAAGAGAGACAACCAATACCAATTGTTTGTAGTAAAAAGTGATGGAAGCAACTCATTTTAACTTTACTATAAGGTTTATTTTCATTTTGAAAACTTATGCTAATCTTAATTACATATATTTAAATCAGTAATGTTATACATTAATAGACTTTCAATCTCCTTTATTAGTATGAATATTTAAAGCATCTCTTACTTTCAAATTTACTATAATTCGTATGAAGATTAAAACAAATAGCTTAAAATTTTATAAATAAAACGATAACCTATGTTAAGCTCTAGTGTTTTTAATAGCAATTCTTAATGCAGGATCAGGTATGTAGTAATATCCATCATTCTCTGTTATTAACATCACATGCTTAAGTTCATAAGTATATTTCTTAACAAATGAGTCTCATAAAGGAATTGAAAGAATTTATAAACGCTTCAATAACTTTAACCCCTCTAAGAAAATTTCTTAAATATAGAAGAGTTAATAAAATAGGTGATTAGGTATTGTTAATCAAGAAGAAATAAAGGAAATCCAAGATAAAATTCTTAAGGAGGCGGGCGGAAGAATTGCTAAAGATCTTGCAAGATCTTTAGGTATAATTTCTGAGATGGTTTTTGTTCGTACAACACGCTTCATTATGGAGTTAATACAGAACGCTGAAGATTCACTAATAGATGCAGATTATCCTGGTGAAATAGAGATAATAGTTTCAAATAAGAGAATCAAGATTATACATAACGGTAAGCCTTTCACCAGAGAAGACATAGATGCAATATGTGGTGTTAGAAGTACTAAAAAGCCTGAAAGAGGTACTTTAGGGTATCTAGGTATAGGGTTCAAGCCCGTTTTTAAAATTACAGATTGTCCGCAAATATTTTCAGGTCCTTACGCATTTAAGTTTGATAAGAATTACTGGAAGGAAGAACATTACAGGAAATTATGGCAAATTATACCAATCCCTATATCTTTAGAGAATATTACAGAAACTATATCTCCTAAAAAAACGACCTTCATTTTACCTTTCAAGAACGAGGAAGGTTACAATATCGCTAAAGATGAGCTGAAGAGAATCAGTCCACACTTCTTCATGTTCTTAAAAAAGCTTAGTAAATTGACAATAACAGATGAAATTACAGGTGAGAAGAAAATCTTCGAATGGCATGTGTCTCAACTAGAAAAAATCTCGCCTACAATAGAAGTTAAAAACGTAAAAGTCATAGAGAATGGTAAAGCAATAAGTTTCATTGTATTTAGCGGAATATTTAATGTGCCTGAGGATGTAAAAAAGGATAAGCTAACACAAGATGCTCAGAGAGAAGGGGTGATTGCTAGGGAGGTCTCAATAGCCTTCCCGCTTGACGAGAAAGAGGAAAGACTGGTTGGAATAGAGAAAATTGGTTGGGTCTATGGGGGTCTCTATTCTTTTTTACCCTTAGAAGAAGCTAGAAGCGGTGCGCGTTTCCTTATACAAGCTGACTTCATCGTTCAGCCTGGCAGAGAGTCAATAAATTATGAAGCTAAATGGAATAAATGGTTGTTTGAGTGTGTAGCAGAAGTCGCTTCACAAGCTATTGAATACTTCTGGAAGCATCCTAAGTTCTGTGGTCAGTACATACCTTTCTTTGAAATTAGTAAAGTAGATGATAATTTCTACTTTAAACTAATCGAACCTACACTTAAGCGTAAGATTGAAGAAAAGTTAAAAGATCCGCATGTACCCACTGTTGACGGTGCAATAGTCCCATTAAGTAAAGCCGTAAAGATAACCGAAGAAATAGAAGGCTTTATATAAAAAGGTTTTCTGAAGAAGGATGACCTTAGTATTATCTTCAAGGAAGAGGGACTAAATTTCATAGGAAAGGATGTTAAGACTGGATCTCTAAATGTGAAACAAATCACACTTGAAAAGCTACATAATAAGGAATTGATTGAGAAGAAGTTAAAAGAAGGCAAAGGCATTGATTTCATTGCAGAACTTTATCGTGAGGCAGATAAAAGGAATCGCTCCTTTTATGGCTGGTTCATTATAGATAAGGAGTTTAAGATACGTTCTGCGAGTGAGACGCATTTCTCTTCAATACCAAAAGAGGTTGAAGAATTATTAGAAGATGTACCTGAGGCTAAGGAGATTCTTGGCGAATATAAATTCGTACATCCTGAACTTGAGGCTAAAATAAAAGAACTGCTTAAAAAAGCTGGTGTAAGTAGTATTAGCTATAGTGAAATATGTGAAAAGGTCGTGATACCTAAGGTGAGTATTCGTAGTCCCAAGCCTACTTGCGATGATGCCAAGAAGAAGCTTAAAGTTTGGACGTATATGCTAAAAAAAGCTGGAATATATCCAAGTAATGAAATATGGATACTTGATAGAAGCGGAGAAGCACAAAGCTCATCTGAGATCTTCCTTCAAATAGAAGATAAGAAGAAGATAGAAGAGTATGAAAGAGCAGGTATCAAATTTGTTGACCTAGATGCATATATAAGTGTAGATAAAGAACAAGATAAAGAAAAAGCAAAGAAAGAGTGGATCAACTTCTTTAACAAGATAAATATAAAGAGTCCTAAGGATAATAAGAGAGCTATTGAAATAGTCTTAAGAAAGATAGGAAAAGATGTTTCTAAGCTCAATAAAGAAGATTTACTTATATGCACGAAAGTTCTTAAGGAGCTTTGTGAAGCTTTCCCATATATTAGTGAATTACAACCTATACAAGTCCTAACAGATAAAGAAGAAATAGAAATTTCCGAAAACGTTTACTTCTCTTCAAAATATGAACCTGAGCAAGACTGGCAAAGACAAAGTTTAGTAGAGGTTGGCAGTTTTCTTTCAGACAAGTATCTGGAAGAAGGAAGTATTAGAGGTTGGAAAGAATTCTTTAGGAAAGTCAGAGTTCGTGAAAAAGCACCCAGCGAGGCGGTCGAGAAGTTTGCCATAATATTTGCGAGCAACAGGCTTAGTGAATTAGGGTATTCTAATATAAGGCACAGCCAAGACGGTCATGATTTCATATGCAACAAAGATGGAATCGAATATTATGTAGAGGTAAAGGGAAGAACCGCTGATATTGAAGATATAAAGCTTGAGAAATCAGAAGTGAAGTCAGCTATTAAAAAGAAGAACACATACATTCTTATAGTTGTGTTTGGAATACCAAATCAACCAAAGCTTTGCATGATAACTAATCCCATCGAGGCTGTAGAAGATTGGTATGAGATAACCATACCTAAAGAGACTCTTAAAAAGTTTATAATGAATAAAACATAGATAATGAATTAATTAACAGGATATTATTATAGATGACAACTCTATTATAATAATAGAATCTTAATATTCAAAACTAACAAACTATAAAAATTATGGATTGACGGGATGATTCTAGATATTGATCCCATAAAAAAGTGTTTAACCAATCCTGCTAGCTTATTGGTTCGCGTTTTTATAAAACTTTCAAACCCGTTCAATGCTGTTAAATACAACAAAAATTAGATAGAAAAGATTTAAATAGAGAAGTCTATTTATTTAGACTTTCTTAATGTTAATTTAGGTTTGATTTTAGCTATAGAGTTGCATTCTTCTTTAAAAGAACTTAAAATAACAACAAAGAAATGTATGAAACAAACTATGAAAAAATGTCTAAATATTTCCCTAAGCATTATAAAAAATTAGTCTTGACGTTGATGCAAAAATATTGGATAAGGATAACACATGGAAATACATTAAAATAAACTCAAAACTAAAAAGAAGGAGTGCTACAGGTGATCATCATTTAGAGAAATAACTTCACAAATAAACAAAAATAGTTAGTTATTATTATTTTATTATGGCAATTACATATAATGAAATTAAACTTACTGAAGGTCAAATAAAACAGCTTTTTAACGATCCAGCAATTCAGGGAAAAATTAAAGAGTATAAACCTGATAGAGAAGAAGCTCATAAAAAATGGGTAGAATGGTTAAATACAGAGAGCTTAGAAAAAATCTCAGATGATGAGTTAAAGAATAAATTCATTGAATACTATGATAGAGGAGCAGGTAGACACACATTTATTCCGATAAACAGAGACAGAATAATAAGGGATATCAAAAAATTTAGAGAAATGTTAAAGTTTCTATTAAATGAGAGTATAGATATCAAACAAAGAATAAACGAAGTTTTAGAAAATGACGGAAAATATAAAATAGAAGGTGTAGGAAAAGCTCTCGTAACGTCTTTTTTATTCGATTTTAATCCAGATAAATATTGTATTTGGAATAATCGAGTAGAAATTGGTTTAGAGAAAATTGGATGGAAGCCACAACTTAGAGGAAAAATGGGAGAAAAATATTCTCAAATACTTGAAACTTTGGAAAAATTAAAATTCGTAGCTCCAGAGCCCTATAACAACTTTAACGATATTGATACATTTCTCCATATAATAGTTGCCGAAGAGGAAGGAGAGAATGCATTAAGAAGAATTATAGAAAGAGAAGTATTAGAAGTATCTAAACAGCTTGAAATAACGGAAAAGGCTTTACGAGAGATTCTAGAAAGAAATCTAACTAGATTGCTTCCTGGATTTAGCGTTTATGAAGATGAAGAAAATCGTGGAATAGAATATCCTACTAGCGTTGGTAGAATAGATATGTTAGCTATAAAAGATAAAGAAATGCTAGTTATAGAATTAAAAAGCGGCATCGCTTCAATTGATGCGCTCAAAATACTAAGCTATATGCAATGGGTTGAAGATAATCTTGCAGAAGGTAAAAAAGTAAAAGGTTTAATAATTGCACAGGAAATCGATGATAAGTTGAAATACGCATTGAAAAGAATTCCTGATGTAGAATTCAAAAAATACGGGATAGATTTTAAGCTTGAATGACTATTTTGTCTCTCAATATTTTTAACAAAGAATTTAATAAGTAATAAATTTTGAAATCCAATATAAGGATAAGTTCCCAGTTGAACTTTAATAAGAACATCAAGAGAACAAAAGAAATTCAATAATTATTACAATAAATTATACATTTGTTAAAATAAATATTTATATTTTATTTTCTATAATATTACATGCCGCATGGAAATCCATTTTTAGAAATAGCATATAAGAAAGTAGAATTGATATGTAAAAAAATGGGCGTTCCAAGAGGCCTATGGTTAATTTATTATGCTTTTGCTTTCACTTATGTACAAAAAGTATTTAGTAATAAACCATGGGATATAAATACAGAAATTGAAAGGTTTGTTGAATTAGGAGCTGATCGAAATGTATTGAAAGAATTAGCAAGAGTGTTACAAGGCGGAAAATTGTAGGGAATCGCTTATAAACGTTGTATTAACATATTTACCGAGATTCTGAATGTTTGTCATGTTTGGTTTTGTTATTGCTATGGACATACTATCACGCTTAGTGAACTTAGGTCTGAACTACATAAATGGGGTATTTGGGTTGCTCGTATGCTATGTAAACGATACAGATTCGACGTAAATTCTCTTTTAGACTTTTAAATTTACGTTAAAGATTAGCTTTTTTGCTAATAAGTCTTAGCTTTGATGCAAAGATATTGGATAAGGATTTAAAACTAGCTGGTATAATTTCAACAATTATAATGGATGAGCCAACTACACATCTTGATGAAAAAAGAAGAAGAGAACTTGTAGAAATTATGAAAAGATTTTTCAGCGAAGAAGCATCGATTCCGCAGATGATAATAATTACTCATCACAGCGAGCTTGAAGATGCAGCAGACACGGTATATAAGGTTGAAAAAATAGAAGGAATTTCTAGAGTGGTTGAGGAGTATTGAGCATGTTATTTGGTCAATGTAAGATAAAATGACCTACTGTAATTAAAGGAGGATAAGAGTGGTATTTCAAGAGTATGTTAAAGAATTAAGTAATATATCGGTAAAGCTCCTGCAGAAATTAGAGTCGGAGCCTAGTTATGTGAAGAATTATATTGAATACGTATATCAGAAAATTCAAGAAAAGGAATGGATCTATCTCCTTTATGGTTGACAAATAAAGGTATCCATTGCTATACAGTATTCTTTCAGCTTTAATATTATAATTATTTTAACAATTTTAAGATCACTGGAAATCTTCATTGATCAAAATTAACATTTTCATCAGAATAAACATTAGTTACATAAGCATGACTTGTATCATCTAAAGTTAAGTGTAGGAAAAGAACCTTAGCATTAAGCTCCATGGAGTTAATAAGCGATAGGTTCTGATCCAAGATACTTATTTTTCCATACCCCTCTAAATACTGGTATTACTCCAATTAACCATATTTTACCATCAATAGGATTTATTACGATGGATGTTATAATAATCACGAAGATTGCTTGGATTATGCGTGTAGCTTTTAATTACTGTAAGTTCATTTGGATCAATTTTTATTAGATGCCACTGAGTGTCAACAATAAACAACCAAATATCTTTTATTGAACCAAAAGCTTTCATAGGAGAGCTATCATATCCTCCAACATATATAATACTTTCCATCAGATGCAATAGTATAAGGAGCATCTTCGTAAGGTTATGGATTGTAACGCTTCTCAGCTACCAGTTTTAAATCTAAAGTTAGCTTTAGAATAAGCCACTCCCAGCTGCCTGGATAGTTATCAATTCCTATAACATACAAGTAATCGTTCAATATAAGGCAATCATATAAAATTGTAAAACTTCCGTAAGACTATGTCCAAAAATCTATAGCTTTCCTGTATTTGCGTCTCTAGCTTCAATAACTCCTACAGTAAATATGAATCGCCTATCACATAAACAGTAGTGCCTCTAACACCTGTTGCATGAACAGTTACTGCTGGCCACCATTCGGGTCCATATTTTACCCACAAAAGTTCAAGTCCTTTTTGAGATACTTCCTGTGAACTTACTTTATTGACAACTGGTTTAATAATAACACATAAACTAACATAACAATCAGTAATGAAATTGTGATCGTCTTATTTATTTTAGTATAAGTGTATCTCATATCTCATGAAATCATTTTTGTTTTTAACTTAAATTTTTTATTTGAAAATAAAAGGAATAATCACATTTTAAAAAAATAGAAAAATTTATAAATTAAAATCAAATTAAGGAAATATTTTTTCATTATTAATGATATTAAAAGATGCGATAATATTA
>Ga0208683_100884_pt1 | contig 10758 bp, 7 predicted proteins | sample BED_Mat_host_9_1_FD_187141 | JGI IMG/M metagenome (GOLD analysis project Ga0208683, IMG submission 187141) | Extremophilic microbial mat communities from Yellowstone National Park, USA - BED_Mat_host_9_15 (SPAdes) (version 3) | ecosystem: Environmental > Aquatic > Thermal springs > Hot (42-90C) >... | reverse complement strand
ACGTCACAGGGGGTGACCGGGAGCCGGTAGAGCTCGTAGTCCCTGTCCCCGACCGTGAAGAAGGGGACCCAGTCCACGAGGGAGGCCCACACGTTCCTCCCCTGACCTCTCCTGACCTTGAGGAACGTCCAGAGCTCGTCGAAGATCCTGGCCTTCCCCTTGACCCCTTGAGCACTTTGGGGAGGCCCACAAGACCCGAGTAGGCCCTGACTCCAGTCCTCCTGACCTGGTAGACCGTGGTCAGGGGAACTCCCTCGATCCACGAGATCGCCCTCAACCTCACCCTGCTCACGTACTCCCTCAGGATCCTCTCCCTACTTAACGTGATGCTCTCCCTCGTAGGACGTCCTCCCGCACCCCTTACACCTGAACTTTCCCCTGGAGGAACCGTCCCTGACGACCCTCTCCGAACCGCACGAGGGACGTGACCATACACTCCCTTCTCCTCCTCAACCTCACCCCCCTCACGTAGTAGACCTGGAGGGATCCCCAACTCCACCCTCACGCCCAGGGCGTAACAGACAGGACTAAGGACAACTCCCACAACCCGTACTTCCTGGGCCTAAACCCTCATATTCCTCAGGATCGTACATCAACTGTGGGAGGATTACGAGGTTCTTTCTCACTAACCCAAACACTCTCGTAGCCCTCTCACAACAAGTTTTCACCAGCAAACTTCCATCTCTAATAATTGCTCCACTACTTATCGAATAGGATGACCGTATGAGAACACTCCCTTCTTAATTGTTGTGGGAGTTCCGATAAGTATCGCCTTAAAACTAATGTAAAATCTACAATGCATGTAAGAAAACTAGGGCTGAAGTGCTCTCGAATGCTACAAGAGAACCCATCATGCAGAGCAACGGTGCCATGGTCCAGTTCTTAATGACATTTCTCACATTACTCGACGTACTTTTGTTACTCATATTTAACAAACTGAGGCCAATTATGCCACCCATGGTAATCTGAGTCAAGGATATGGGTATTCCCATGAGAGTGAAAACCTCGCTGGTTAGAAAACTCCCCAGCATAACTGAGCTAGAACTCGTGTAACCTAATTTAGTAATTTTGAATCCCACCTTTATTGCTGCCCTTTTACTGAGGGTGAAGGTGCCTAGAGATGCCCCAACAGCGTACGTTAATTCTACTATGTTATGGGGGAAAGACACTAAGCCTAGGGAAACCAATAGCCCAATAGTGTTAGCACCCAACACGAATACGATGAATGAGCATGAAGCCAAAATGATCAGCCTGTAGAACTTAATGACCTTAATTAGGCTGTTTTCTATTCTATCTATGTATCGTCGTATTAAAAAATATAACGATATTGTAAGTAATATTGATATAATAGGGGAGAATATCCACGAGGAAATCACCAGGAGGAGAGTGTGTAAGTTGATTACGAGAACCCCATCTGAGATGAGGGCAATTATCGTCAATGAAGGATAAATCATTTGGCTCAGTGATGTGGGTATGCCTCTCTTACTCAAGATTAGGAAAGAGATTAATGATATTAATAATGTGCTGAAGAAGACCATTTCCAATATATATAAGGGACCTCTAATGGCCCTTTCGGCAAATTTCTGCATGGAGAAACTTCCCAAGGAAGCGCCTAAGAACATGGATATCGAAGCGATCAAGATGGAGTACCTGGTCTTTATCACCCTGGTGGAAATCAGTATGGCAACACTCGGGACAGAATTGTTACCTCCAACAACGAAGCTTACTAGAAGGCCTAAGAGAAAGACCAGGATAGCAAAGAAGTCAAACATGAACGGAGATATATAGGTGAAGGTTAATATACCTTGTGATAATATAGTTATAATATGTTCAAATAGTAATATATAGTCCAAATAGTTGACTCTCACGTAAAATTACGACCTGCTCTCACGAGTCGATGAAGACGTGAAATGCAGTCTTAGCTATAAGACGTAAGCACTTCTACCCTATGTTTGATTTGAACCTGGGACGAACGTCACAGGAGCTATAAGGAGCACGTGTTCAATCAATAACTCTGTAGTTGAAACGTCTCAAGTGCGTAGATCTGGGAATATAGTAAAATTTATATAATTATGTATATAAATATCCCCCTGATGGAAATGGTGAGATTAAACGGAGCCGAATTCGTTATCGAATATTTCAAACGAGGTGGTATAAAACACGTGTTCGGCATTCCTGGTCACGGAAACGCGGCCATAGTGGACGTAATTTACGATATGAGTAAGGACATAGAGTTCGTGCCAGTGAAACACGAGCAGTACGGAGGTCATATGGCTGACGGTTACTTTAGGGTAACTAGGAAGACTCCAGCCATAGTCACTACTTCTGTAGGCCCTGGTGCCACCAATTTGGCCACTGCCCTAGCAACGGCATACGTTGATTCCTCCACGTTTATTGCCATAACTGGAGATATTCAGACCTACCTGTTGGGGAAGGGCATCTTCCAGGAAGTGGAAAGGCAATTCCAAAGCGATTACGTGAATGCGATGAGGCACTTTACCAAGAGATCCTATTTCGTATCAACTGTCTCTCAGCTGCACAACGTACTCCCCAACGCATTTAAGGAAGCGGTAGTGGGAAGACCAGGTCCGGTGTTAATATCTATGCCTATGGACGTTCAGACCGCCCCCTTGGATGTGGAGTTCAGGGAGGTTCCTATGGTAACTGACGTAGGGCGAATATGCCCAGATCAGACTAAGGTCCTTGAAGCCTCAAAGATACTGGTCAGGGCTGAGAGACCACTCATACTAGTAGGCGGAGGAGTGGTGATGTCTGGAGCCAGTGAGGAAGTTGTGAAGCTGGCAGAGCTCCTAGGTGCACCAGTAGCTTCTACGTTCAGGGGAGATGCTAAGGGTGGTTTCCCGGAGGATCATGAACTGTACGTCTTTTCTGTAGGTAACATAGGCAATCCTGTAGCAAACAAGTTGGCAGCAGAAGCTGATGTGATATTAGCTGTCGGTGTTACGTTCAGTGACGAGACTACAAGTTCATACAAGAAGGGAATAACGTTCAATATACCACCCACGAAGCTCATACAGATCGACATAGACCCGCACGAGATAGGAAAGAACTATCCCGTGGAAGTAGGAATCTGGGGTGACGCCAAAGTGACTCTTCAACAGATAATTAATTACATGATGGAACTGGGCAAGAAAGGTAACTACAGGGAAACCGAGTACTTTAAGAGAATTTCTCAGATGAAGAAGGAGTGGTTGGAGGAAATGGAAAGATTGAGGGAGGCCGCCCCAATGGGGATACCCAGCGTGGCGAAGACCCTTAGGGAAACTCTTCCACAAGAGAGTGTAATCACCCTGAGCGCAGGTCTTCCTCAGGAGATATTCTCTCAACTTTGGATCTCCTATAAACCTAGGACTTTCATAAGCTCCGGAGGGTTCTCCACCATGGGTTTCGCCTTACCTGCGGCCATAGGGGCTAAACTCGCCCTGAAGGACACCCCAGTTATAGCCGTAGAGGGAGATGGCTCATTTCTTATGAACAACGTTGAACTATTAACGGCATCACAACTGGAATTACCTGTGATAGCAGTAATATTAAATAATTACGGTTGGATATCTATAAGAGATTTACAGATACGTAACTTTCAAGGTAGAATAATAGGGACAGAATTTAAGGACAGGAAGAACGAGCTCAAGGCACCTGACTTCGAGAAGGTGGCCAAAGCGTATGGGGCTAACTACCTTAGGGCCGAGAGCGTGGAGCAAATACGTTCATCCGTCAGGCAGGCACTTACGTCCAGTGACACACCTACAGTTGTAGAAATTCCAGTGGAAACTAAGTTTCCATACAGTGGCACCAAGGCGTATGGGTTTTGGGACATACCCAGGAGATCATAAGTTTTCCCCAAGTTTAACCACACCTGTTCATCACCTCCACCTTACGACCACTTTTATTTCGCCCTCTTGCTTCTTGCTGACGTATTGTACGGCGCTATCTGGGGTAGCTATGTTAGTGACCATCCCCTTAAACACAGATGGATATTCTATCTTTAACCTGGCGTAATAACTGACTGCCTCTCTCAAATGGATTTTAGCGTGGGCCGCTGACCCTACAATGACAATGTTCTTGTATACTATATCCGTGATCAACTGTGAACTCACCCTCGTCTCATCCCCTATTCCGAATCCAAACAGTATGACTCCTCCCTTAGGCTTAACTTTTGATATAACCCTCGATATGGAGACTGTTGATCCTGAGGTATCAACCAGCAGGTCGATCTGTCCCACGTCTTCGCTGATTAATCTGAAATCCACCCCGATCTCGCCAACTATCCTCTCCTCTAACCTCGTTGGGGCTCTCCTGTTTAGCACAACGACGTTGAATCCCATGCTCTTGAGGAGTATTGAGAAAAGAAGTCCTGTACTACCTGAACCTATTATGGCAGCGCTCCTACACTCATAGGTAGAATCTTCGCATCCCCATGGGAACCTTGCCTCCACTATGGATAAAAACGTTCTTATGGCTTTAACTACGTCACCCATAGGTTGGATCAGTACCGCGTCCTCACTTACCACATTGTCTGGCACTCTCACAAGGTAACTTTCCTTATCCACGAAGAGGTCAGCCATAAACCCGTCCTGGGCCTTTATTCCAGCTATCTTCATTTCACCAGTCTCGCATAGATCTGGCCTTCCCAATCTACAACTCAAGCAATTACCGCATCCCCGCCTGACTAGGGCCACTACCTTATCCCCCCTTTTGAAACCTGTTACCTTTTCTCCCACGTCTATTACCTCCCCAATGACCTCGTGTCCCAAAACCATGAAGTCCTTACCTGGAGGAGGGACAGAGTGTCGCATGAGACCGTTAGCTAACTCCCTATCAGTACCGCATATTCCCGTATACAAGGTCCTGACTGCTACCTCATCATCCCCTATATTACTCAGGTTTATGTCAGATAATTCCCGAAGACTTACCCCAGGGTTCGGAGGATGTATGACAATTGCCCTCATGGTATTAAACTCCCTAATTGAGAATCTATAAATTTACTCTGAAGTCTTCACGGGTGGCTCCAAAATTCTGACGCCATCGATTACGTGTCTTGATGAAAAGAATTGGATGCATTACTCTCTATCATCATCTCTGAAACAGCAGTTATTAGATTTTGCCTCGATTACAGGGCGATATTTAAGGGAAAGTCCCATAACTGCTGTCTGAAAGTTTATGCTTAGTTGAAGTTCAAGGGGACTTGCTACCACTGACCCACTAAAACTAGGATGGGTTTCCCGTTGAAGGACAAGGTAGGTATTCCAGACCTGACAGTCCTTGTCTTCATCAATTACACTCTACCTTCCATGACGGATTGGCCGTTACGGGCTTCACGGAATCCGATGGACTCACCTAGTGTTCAGGCTCTGAGGAAGTATATATTACCTTTTACCCTGGGACTGCTTTGTGTGCCACTTCGATTTTTATCAGAGTTTATGTGAGGCTTTCTTTCAAATTGGCGTATAATTTCGAATTTTAAATTGTCCAATGGGCTTGACATCTGAGAAATTTGAACAAACACACAAAGCACCCTGGGGCACTAAGGTATCAACGAGCTAGTTGCGTTTCAAGGTTTAACTCAGATTTATTAAGCTGTTAGTGGAAAAGAGCGAATCGTGAAATTAGCTGTAACTACAATGTGTTGGGGGAAGCTGAGAAATGAGAAGGAACTAGGTCAAGCGCTCCACACAGCCAGGGAGATAGGATATCAAGGGATAGGACTGGAGTTCAGGCTCCTTCCCCAGGAAATTTTGAGGAGCCCAGAGAAGTTACCTCAGATGTTGACACAAGAAGGTCTAGAGAACGCCGGAGGGTATTTCGCCCTAAGAGACGAACAGCTTGAGCTAGCCAAGAGAAGCGACACGAGGGTGTTATGGATAGTATCCAGAGAGAAAGATTGCGAGAATGCCATCTACAAGATAGAGCAATATGTGAGGAAAAGCTCTGAGGTTGGCATCTCAATAATCTTACACAACCATCTCAGAACATGCTTCGAAAAAGAGGACGAGATAATCAAGACACTGAGGAGAATACCTCAACTGGGACTCTGCTTAGATACAGCGCATGCTAAGGCAGCTGGTATTAATATGGTCAGATTCATCAAGGAGTACGCTGATAGGATAAAGCTGGTCCACTTAAAGGACCTGAGGCAGGTTTTACCCAAGTCCAAGATAAGGTTTGGACGGGACTTCGTGAACGTCGGGGAGGGCGTTATTGACTTCACTGAAATAATTTCTACATTAAGAGACGTTAAGTATGACGGCTACCTCATGCTGGAGATAGACAAGACGGAGAAAAATAAAGCAGACCAAGAGGTGAGGAGAGGTTATGAATATATCCAAACTATAATAAGAAAAATATGAATGGCACACCACTGTTCTAGTTCAGTTTTAGGCCAACAAATAATTTGTTCCTAATGGGTTTACCGGTGGTTGCGCGTTCATTTTGTGCTGTTTGAGCGTTTACTCTAATAGATTTCTATTGGAAACAGATACTTAGGGATGATTTTGCATGATAGCTCCACGGAAGGAAGATCATTTAACTTTCGAACCGAGTAACATTGGATGGAGAAACCACTGTGTCGAGGAGCTTTGTGGGGTTCTGTTCAATTTTCTCAGATGTCTAGCTGACTGCGCAACTTAAAATTCGAAATTATACGTAAATCTGAAAGAAGGCTTTGCGTAAGTTCTGATAAAAATTGAAGTAGCCCACAAGGCAGTGTCGAGGTTATATAAATAACCCTATTTAGGTATTCCCTATATTTAGAGGACGAGTTGCTAAGTTCTCGTGAATTTTTAACGGGAGGTGGCTCAAGGAGATTTATAATACAATGGCGATAGTGTGAAGAAACTCTTAGGATATCATGGGGTCTTATTTACGTATCTGGGTCAGTCTTCGTGAGCAAGAAAATGTTAGGTTTTCCCATTCTCATCCTATGTATCTATACCGTTACTATAAAACTGATAAGAGTTATTATTGAACATGTAAAAGTTCATATAAGATTTATAACTAGCCATACATAGTTAAGAACTGTTAATACCCTCACGACAGAATAAGGAAAGAATTTACCGTAATTTGAGGTTAGTTTAAAGTTAAATAGTAAAATATAAGTAATGCTCCTAACGATTAAATGAGAATAAGCCATTAAATCTCTCATTCTCTAACCGGAAGATTAGGCGAGCACACTACTGCTCCTCTGCTGTTCGTCAATTATACTTTTAAAGAAGTTGAGAGGACCTAGCGAAAGCTAAGGTAAGGTGTAACGTTACTGTCGTTGTGTGTGAGATTACCAATTGATGAAACAGCATCAATTTCGTAATCTGCTCCGCTTATCTCATTGACTCTGGGGCCCCAAAACGCTATAATGTAACTGAACTGATCTCATCTACAATTTGCACACCCATCTGGAAGGTTACATTGACAATACATGATGCATACCACTTGTAGTAGTTATTAGATTTCCCTTCGATAACAGGACGTCAGTTAAGGTAAAGTCAAATAACTGCTACACTTGTAGAAGGTAAAACAAAATAAACTCCTCAGATATTACACATATCATCCAAAACATAATTAAGACGATAGAAATTTAAGGTCCTTATAGAAATCATGAGGGGCTCAGGCAATCATTTTCAAATCTCCTTTCCAAACAAGAGTTTTGCCCACCATTCATAGAATCCTCTTATGGCCGTATCGTCTGTTCCTGCCCCTATCCTATCTACCCTAGAGAAGTTCTCTAACCTCTTCAATCTCCACTCCTCGTTCTCCCTGTGTAGACCTCTCGATAGGTCATTATATTGATTTGAACCCAAAGAGTTCCCAGCTCCAATTTGTGAAAACTCCCAAACTGCCTGATCATCAGGCTGATTTAACCCTGCTGGACTATGAAGGAGGTTAATCATCTTCCACCTATCCTTTTTCACGATTCCATACTCTCTGTATTCCTTAGGTCCGTCCACAGGGAGGTAGAAGTAGGTGGTGAGTTCTGAATACTCAGGACTTATTGGCCTGATAATCTGAATGAAGCGATCTGGAGCGTTAGGACCCCAAATTATTACATTAGGGAATATGGCTATCCTGAACTTATTTTGAGAGTCCCAAAGCTTTTCGAAATCGGTCAACTTACTTTCCCTCAAGTACCAGCTGTCCTCCCATCCGAACTGGGCGGTCTCCCTATGCACTATTAGAACTTGATGACCGTTACCGATGTGGGCCACGCTATTCATGGCCCTTAAATCTATCCTTCTCCCAACTACGTTCTTGAGGGCCTCGGTGGTACTCTCGTGAGCGAACGGAACGTGATAGTGATCCACGCTCCCCTCTAATAATATCTTCCAGTTGGCTCTTATTTTAGCGCTCATGTATCCCTCTAAGACTCTGATCCCCTTCGGATATTTGTTCCCCAAGACCCTTAGGAAACTCTCTGCAGAGCCCAAGTGCTCTTCGATTGATGGGGGATCTTCCGCCAAACTTCCAAATATAAAACCATACTTATTAGCTATCCTGATCCTGGTCAGATTCAAGTCTTCCACATCGAACGTCTTAGGATAGCCCTCCCTGTCCGGTATACCGACCAGTCTACCGTCGTTGGAATAAGTCCAGCCGTGATATGGACAACGGAAGAACTTCGAGTTACCCATCCTCGTTAAGCAGACCACTGAACCCCTATGCCTACACCTGTTAACCAATCCCACTATTTCTCCCTCCTCAGTGCGAACTAGAATTACTGGGACGGAACCGATGTGGGTCGTGACGTAATCGTTAGGTTCCTTAAGCTGGGACTCGTGACCTAAGAAGACCCACCCTCCATAGAAGATCTTCTCCATCTCCAACTCAAATATCTTCGGATCCGTATAGATTCTAGTTGAAACCCTGAACGTTCCCTTGCTCTTATCATATCTTATTAAGTCCTCGATAGAGTTAAAACCAGACATAAGAATTCACATATTATTTCATACCACAACTTAAAAAATTAACGGCCTAAAGGTAAACTTACGTAGCTACAATACTTCCCTTCTCGCTCAGGTAGAACTATTGTGGAGTTTTGAATGAGTGATGTCTTGTACATTTCACTCAACATCCCGCATCAACGTTAATGGTACAGATGTCTTCCATTAGTCTGACCTACGTTGGGGACGTTATTTCTATACCCCCGGCACTCACATGAGATTTCTAGGAAGGACATAAATTAACGTTCCCAGAATAACTTCGTTTTCCCAACAAGTGCTGGTGCCACGCCACGTCTCTTATGAAGAGTCTAAGGTCTGATATTATCCCAGCCGTCAAGATGATTACGTGGATGCTTTGTGAATTGCTTCAATTTTTATCGAAGCCGCATTAAACTCACGTTTAATTTAACGTTTGATTCTGAATTTAAATTGGACAATCCACAAAGCATTATGTGGGAAGAAATTGATATAGACGATTACTAATAATTAAAAATGTTCTTCAGCGGTTCTCCTTTTAGAAGTCTGATTACCTCTCTTATAGCAGATTCGGCTCCCCTCTCGAATGCCTCTATCGTGGTTCCTCCTATGTGAGGAGTGATTATTACATTCTCCATTTGAAGAAGTGGATTGTCTGGAGATGGAGGTTCAACGTTAAGCACGTCTAGGCCAGCTCCCATCAACTTTCCAGACCTGAGTGCATCTACTAGGGCTCCTTCGTCTACTATCTCCCCTCTGCTTGTATTTATCAGGACTGCACCATCCTTCACTAAGGATAGCCTCTTCCTATCTATTAAACCGCGGGTCTCTTCAGTGAGTGGTACATGTAAGGTTATTATGTCTGACTCCCTCAGGAGATCCTCTAGCTCTACGATTTCGATCCCTTGGATTTTATCTCTAACGTAGGGATCGTAACCTAAGACCCTCATTTCGTAGGCAGTACCGATCCTGGCCACCCTCCTCCCTATGTTTCCTAAGCCTACTATTCCCAGTGTTTTTCCTGACAATTCCATTCCTGGGAGGTTAACTCCTTCATTCCATCTGCCCTCCTTCACCAATTGAGTTACTTTAAAAAGCTTTCTATAAATGGCCTGAATGAGAAGGAAAGTCAGTTCTGAGACCGAAGGTGAATTGAGACCCGGATTATAGGTTATGATAATTCCCTTCTTCTTGGCCTCCTCTAGGTCTATCCTGGTCTTGTCCACCCCTGACCCAGTCCTGGCTATGAGCCTAAGTTTCTTTGCCGCAGCAATGATCTCCTTATCCAGTTTAGCCTTTCTATTAACCACCGCGACCACATCATCAATTTCCCTTATCCATACCTCCTTTGGAGACGAGTGATCGAGTTTAACTACTCTCGCAATCCCGTACAGCTCCTCGAGGACTTGATTAACTCTCGGAGATGTAGAGTTTGTTATATTACTCTCGACTATTACTTTAGGCCTCTCTTGAGGAGGGTTTGAGAAGACCATACGAGGATATGGGCTCATGAGTATTTATGGTTTAACTGGAGAACAGCAGTTATGGGACTTTAACGTAACTTAAAGATTTTCATCAGCCCCGGCGGTCCGCCTAAATGACGTTCAAGAACCTGAGGAACGCCTCCACGCTCCTCAGGTTAAACTCCTATCAACTCCCTGACGACGTTGTTGACGGTGAAGATCGTGAGGTAGCCCTGAAGCCTCTCCCTCCTCCAGAATGAGGGGTCCCAGGGCCTTGACGTTCCTGTGGAGCTCCTCGATCTCCCACCCGACAGGCCTCCTCCCCGCTGAGCGAGAGGTCGGTCGTGTAGAGGTACCTGGCGTGTGTC
>Ga0208683_100883_pt1 | contig 10758 bp, 11 predicted proteins | sample BED_Mat_host_9_1_FD_187141 | JGI IMG/M metagenome (GOLD analysis project Ga0208683, IMG submission 187141) | Extremophilic microbial mat communities from Yellowstone National Park, USA - BED_Mat_host_9_15 (SPAdes) (version 3) | ecosystem: Environmental > Aquatic > Thermal springs > Hot (42-90C) >... | reverse complement strand
CGAGCTTCGCCACGGCGATGTCGGGATCGTGAAATCCATACTGATACTCTTCCATGTCCGGCAGCACTTTCGCCATGTCCAATCCCTCCTCATGGTCGATCTCGGCCGCCCCCGGCGGCCCTTGCCCTTACTCGCCGAGCGTCTCTTCTTCGATGTGCCCTCCGTGCGGCACCGACGCAGCGCGTTCCAGCGCCTGCCACGCCAAAGTCGCGCACTTGATGCGGGCCGGGAACTTTTTCACGCCCTGCAGCGCCTCGAGCTCCCCCATCTGCTCCAGATCCACGTCCTCGCCGCGCATCATCGCGCGAAACGCATGGGCAAGGTCCACGGCCTCTTCGATGGACTTGCCCTTGATGGCCTCCGTCATCATCGAGGCCGACGCCATCGAGATGGAGCAGCCGCTGCCCAGAAACCGCACGTCCTTGACGATGCCGTCATCCACCAGCAGTTGCAGATGAATCTCGTCGCCGCAACTCGGATTGCGCAGATCCACCGAGATGGCGCCCTCGTCGAGCGTCCCACGGTTCCGGGGATGCTGGTAGTGATCCATGATCACCTGGCGGTACAGATCATCCAATTGCATGGCCGAAAAACTCCTTTGCCTCGAGGACGGCATCCACGAGTGCATCGACGTCTTCCTCGGTGTTGTACAGGTAGAAGCTCGCGCGCGCCGTCGCCGGGACGTTGAACAGGCGCATCAGCGGCTGGGCGCAATGGTGCCCTGCCCGAATGGCCACGCCGCGCGCGTCGAGCACAGTGGCGAGATCGTGCGGATGGACGCGGCCCAGGTTGAACGTGACGAGGCCCGCGCGCGACTGCCCAGGCGGCGGCCCGAAGATGGTCACGCCGTCGATCTCGGCCAGCCGCTCGACCGCCTTCGCCGCGAGCGCCGCATCGTGTCGCTCGATCTCCGCCAAGCCCACCTTCTCGAGGTAGTCCATCGCAGCGGCGAGCCCGATGGCGCCCGCGATGATGGGCGTGCCGCCCTCAAACTTCCACGGCGCCTCTTTCCACGTCGACTCGTACAGATCCACCACGTCGATCATCTCGCCGCCGAAGTACGTCGGCTCCATCTCCGCCAACAGCTCGGCTTTGCCGTACAGCACGCCGATTCCCGTCGGCCCGAGCATCTTGTGGCCCGAGAACGCCAGAAAGTCGCAGTCCATCTCCACGACGTCCGTCGGCATGTGCGGCACGCTCTGCGCCCCATCCACCACGATGATGGCCCCGTGGCGGTGGGCGATCTCGGCGATTTCCCGCACCGGGTTCACCGTGCCGAGCACGTTCGACACGTGGGCGATGGCCACGATCTTCGTCCGATCCGTCACCGCCGCCTCGACGTCCTCCAGCCGAATCGTCCCATCCGGCTGGAGCGGCAGGTAGCGCAGCGTCGCGCCCGTCGCACGCGCCGCCTGCTGCCACGGGATGAGGTTCGAGTGGTGCTCGCTCGGCGGCAGGACAATTTCGTCGCCTTCGCGCAGCTTCGCGCGGGCGTACCCGTGCGCGATCATATTCAGCGACTCCGTCGTGCCGCGCGTGAACACGATCTCCTGCGGCGATTTCGCCCGGATGAACCGCGCCACCCGTTCCCGCGCCGCCTCGTAAGCCTCGGTCGCGCGCGAACCCAGCGTATGCACCCCGCGGTGCACATTGGAGTTGTCGTGCTCGTAGTATCGCCGAATGGCGTCGATGACCTGGCGCGGCTTCTGCGACGTCGCCGCGTTATCCAGGTACACCAGCCGATGCCCGTTGATTCGCTCAGACAAAATCGGAAAATCCTTGCGAAGCTCCTCCGCGTTCATCGCGCAAGCTCCCTTTCCACCCTTGACACGACGAGATCGCGCATGGCGTCCGAAGGCAGCGCCTCGACCGAATCACGCAGGTAGCCCCAGATGATCATCTGCACCGCAACGGACTGCGGAATGCCGCGCGACATGAGGTAGTACACCTGCAGCGGATCGATCTTCCCGACGCTCGCCGCGTGTCCGCATCGCTCGACGTCGTTCTCGTCAATGAGCAGCATCGGGATGGCGTCCGCGCGGGCCGTGCCGTCCACCATGATCATCCGATCGTGCTGCTCGCTGCCCGCGCCGACCGCGCCCTTTTCGATCTGCGTGCGGCTGCGGAAAATCACGTTCGCGCGGTCGCGCAGCGCTCCGTTCATCGAAATCTCGCTCTCCGTGTGGCGCCCCACGTGCCGCATGCTCGCCGTGATCTCCACGTGCGCGCGACCGTGGCCGAGTCCCATGACGCGGGTGAAGCTTCGGCTGCCCTGCCCCACCAGCGCACTTTCAATCGTTTCCACCGCCTGGCCATCGGACGTATCCGCCACGACCCAGTCGACCTCAGCGTCGTTGTCCGTCTTCGCGCGCCGGGTCACGAAATGGATGCCGCCCTTGGCCCACTCGTCCGCCATTGCGATCTCGACGCGGCTCGCCTGCCCGGCGAACACCTCAAGCACGTGGCTGTTGACAAAACGCCCCCCGTCCGCCGCGAAGGTCGTCTCCGCGTAGCGCAGCCTCGACAGTGGTTCGGTGACGACGAGGCTCCGCGAGCAGGCGCTGAAGGGGCGCCCCGTCCAGACGTACACGACCTCGACGGGCTGCTCCAGCTCCGCGCCGCGCGGGACGTGCAAAAACACGCCGCCCGCAAAAAGCGCCATATTCAAAGCCGTCCACTTCGCCTCTTCCACAGGCACGATGGTGCCGAAGTGGCGATTCCAGATCTCGGGGTGCGTCTCACAGGCCTCGTGAATGGCCAGGAGCGCAACGCCCTTTTCCTTCGCTTCCTCCGCAAGGCGAATTTCGCGGACCAGGCCGTCGACGACGAGCGCGTACGAGTGGGTGACTCCGCGCACGTACGCGAGCGCGGACTCTGGAATCGGAGCCTCGGACGGCTCGAATTCACCCACCTCCCACGCGACGCGCCGCAGATCCGTTTTTTCAAGGCGAGGCACCTCGAGCGACTCGTACTGTTTCCAAGCCGCATCCCGTTTCTCGGTCACGGCCTTTGGCTCCTGCAGCGCCTGAGCGACGCGCAGCACTGGATTCAAAGCGGTCACTTCTCCCACGCTGCGTCACCCCCTCAGGCTTCCACTTCGACGGTCTCATCTTCAATGCCGAGTTCCTGTTTCAGCCAATCGTACCCCTTGGCCTCAAGCTCCTCGGCGAGCTTGGCGTCGCCCGACTTGACGATGCGGCCCTGCATCATCACGTGCACCACGTCCGGCACGATATAATTCAGCAGCCGCTGATAGTGCGTGATGATGAGAAAGCCGATATTGTCCGACCGCAACTGATTGACGCCGTTGGCGACGATTTTCAGCGCGTCGATGTCGAGACCCGAGTCGATCTCGTCCAAAATGGCGATGCGAGGCTCCAGCATGGCCATCTGCAGGATCTCGTTCCGCTTCTTCTCGCCGCCCGAAAAGCCCTCGTTCAGATACCGTTCGGCGAACGAAGGATCAATGCTCAGTTCCTTCATTTTCTGCACCAGGCGGCGGTGGAACTGAAGCACCGGAATCTCGTTCCCCTCTCCACGGCGGGCGTTCAGCGCGGTACGGATGAAGTTCGCGTTCGACACGCCGGGAACCTCGGCCGGATACTGCATGGCCAAGAACAGCCCCGCTCGCGCGCGCTCATCCACGGACATCTCGAGGACGTTCTGGCCGTCGAGCCAGATCTCCCCCGCGGTCACCTCGTAATGCGGGTGCCCCATAATGGCCGAGGCCAGCGTCGACTTTCCCGTCCCATTGGGGCCCATGATGGCGTGAATCTCTCCCCCGCGAATGTGAAGGTCGACGCCCTTCAGAATCTCTTTGCCTTCCACCTGTACGCGAAGACCGCGAACGACGAAATCTGGTTTGCTCACACGAACCGACCTCTCTCTTTGCGCCTCTATCTCGGCAATGTAATGTTGACTTCGGAAGTCATCTTTCGATCCCAAGCGTACCACAACGACAGCAAAAAGCAAGTCGGCGCAGGGCCGCTGGCTCCCGCCCCGCCCTGCGCGATTTCGCTCCAACTCAAAACAGGTATTTGAACACGAGCTTCGCCTCTTCGGACATCATCTCTTTGTCCCAAGGCGGATCGAAGGTCAATTCCACATCGACCTCTTCGACCCCTTCCAGTTCGGACACCTTCTCGATGATCTGCTCCTTGATGTCGTCGAACAACGGGCAACCCATCGTCGTCAGGGTGACGGTGACCTTGACTCGCTTTCCGCCATCCTGAATGTCGATGCCGTATACCATGCCCAAGTTGACGATGTCGATCTGGATCTCGGGGTCAAGCACGTCCATCAAGACCGTGCGCACCTGTTCCTCGGTGACCACGCGCATCCCCCCTTAGCTTCATTTTACAGCAAGCTGTCGATCGGCGTATACGGCAGCCCGAGCGCATCCGCCACCGCCTGATACGTCACGCGGCCCTTGTACACATTGACGCCGCGGGCCAACGCCGGATCGTGCCGAAGCGCGTCCTCCCTGCCCTGCGCGAGCCGCAGTGCGTAGGGCGCCGTGGCGTTGGTCAGAGCGAGCGTCGAGGACCGCGGCACTGCGCCAGGGATGTTGGCCACGGCGTAGTGCAGCACCCCGTGCTTCTCGAACACGGGATTCGAGTGGGTCGTGATGCGGTCGATGGTCTCGATGGATCCGCCCTGATCGATGGCCACGTCGACCACCACCGCGCCGCGATTCATGCCCTTGACCATCTCCTCCGTGACGATCTTCGGCGCACGCGCCCCTGGGATGAGCACCGCACCGATGAGGAGATCCGCGCCCTCGATGTGCTCCCGCAGATTGTACGGATTCGACATCATGGTGCGCACGCGACCCTGGAAGAGGTCGTCCAATTCGCGGAGCCGCTTCGGGTTGTTGTCGAAGATGGTGACGTCGGCGCCCATGCCGACCGCCACGCGGGCCGCGTTGGTGCCGACGATCCCGCCGCCAACCACAATCACGCGCGCAGGCGGCACGCCAGGCACGCCGCCGAGCAGCACGCCGCGCCCGCCGTGCGCCTTCTCCAAGAAGTGTGCCCCAATCTGAATCGACATGCGCCCCGCCACCTCAGACATCGGGGTCAACAGGGGGAGTGAGCGATCCTCCAGTTGCACCGTCTCGTACGCGATGGCGGTGACGCCGGATTCCATGAGCGCCCGCGTCAACTCGGGCTCTGGCGCGAGATGGAGATAGGTAAATAAAATGAGCCCGGACCGGAAGTATGAATATTCAACCGGTTGGGGCTCTTTGACCTTCATGACCATGTCCGCCGATTTCCAGACCGTCTCTGCGTCCGGCACGATGGTGGCGCCTGCAGAGGTGTAGTCTTCATCTCGAAAACCGCTTCCCTCTCCCGCCCCCGCCTCAATCCGAACCTCGTGCCCTTGGTCCACCAGCGCGTGGGCCAGCGCCGGCGTGATGGCCACCCGGTTCTCGTTGTCCTTCAATTCCTTGGGTACGCCAATAATCACCTTGATCCCCCCAGCGAGCCTCGGGGCAAGTCGCCCTCGTTCGTTCCGCATCCAGTGTACTGAGCACGTCCCTGAAACGCAATGGCAGCCGGGTGGCTCTCGTGATCCGGCACACTTCCCTAATTTTGAGGAACCAGTGGCGCATCCAGCAGAACGACATGACACACGCGACTGAAAAAGTCCGTGCCTTTGGTCGACAGCACGCGGAACTCCACGCGCACTCGCTCCCCTGGCTTCAGCGCGGAGGGCCACGAGACGCCCGGCAACTCCGGCGTCACATGAAATAGGAACCGGACAGCCGACGGATCGAAGAAGGTGTCGGACGCCCCTTGCGAAAACCAGATGACGGCCCGCTCGTCGGCGAGATCGACGGTTCGGGATGCGCGGTTCACGAGCGTGGCATACACGTCCGCGGACTGCCACGTTGCACCTGGTCCTCCCGCCACCGGAAGCACCTGAATGTCCTCCACACCGACCGGCGCCTGCCTCCACACGAGGTTGGCCGATTCGGCGGAGGCGGACCGGCTGTAGAAAAACCGAAGATGGGGGATCTCCGAAAGAGCCTGCGACGAACCGGCATGCGGCCCGGACGGATGGAACCCCCAGGTAACCGTCTGTCCCGGCTTCAATCCTTCGGCGGGCGCGTTGACGAAGGTCAGCCAGTTCTCATCGCCCCCGCCCCGCGGCGTGAACCAGAGCACGCCCATCACGTCAGGCTCGTACAGCGTCTGGTTCGAGGTGTTTCGCAGCTCTGCCAGCACGCACGAGTCGGCGGGTTCCCCCGGCAAGGTGCCGACGCGCACGTTGGACACCTCGATCGGCGCATACGCGAGCCCGAACCCATGGACCACAGTTTGGGTAGGGCCTTGGGAGCGAACGGACTGCCTCGACGTCTGGGTGGTCGTGATCGATTCGAGCGGTGTTTTCGGCCAGGCCACCACAACGCACAAAAGTGCCACTGCCACGCCCGCCACCCACAGCGCGGCCGAGGACATCAGGCGGTTTCTCCCCCGCGTTGCCGTGCGAGGCGAGGGTTTCCCTTCGGCGGACGTCGCTTCCCGGAGCACGCGCGCCTTCAGCTCATCTCGGAACGGCACAGGCTCGCGTTCCCGATACGCGCGGCGGATCCTCGCCTCCAGCTCGTCATCGTCACGCGTGGTCAACGCCCATCCCTCCTTGCTCGGCGAGCGCCCGCTCGAGCATCTGCCGCCCCCGGTGCAGGCGCGTCCTTACCGTCTGATCGCGAATCCCGAGGATCTCTGCGACTTCATGCGTCGTGAGATCGTTTCCGTAATACAGTTCCATCACCTCGCGATACGTTTCCGGCAGCGCCCGGATGGCTCGCCACACGGCATCGCGGGCCAACTTGTCCGCGACCAAATCGGCCGGATCGCACGGTTCGATTTCTCGCGCGAAGGCCTCGCCCTCGTCGGCGAACTCGCGCCGTTCCGCGCCGGATCGCAGGACGTCTCGCGCGCGGTTGGCCGTGATGGACAAAAGCCACGTCTTGATGGACGACTGGCCCTGAAATTCCCCATAGTGCTGCCACGCGCGCAGGAACACATCCTGGGCGATGTCTTCAGCCTTATGAAAGTTGTGGACATACGAGTACGCCAGCCGGATCACGTCGCCGCCATATAACTCCATCCATTCGGCGAGCAGCGCCGCGTCCTCCGCCGGCGTTTCGTTGCGACGCGCGTGCCTCATGCTCCAACCCCTTCAAATCTGGGTCCAGTGTGTAGACGAACGAGGGCCCGGATGTGTGACAGCGCTGAGTGGCCGGCGCGCCTCCCGCGGATGTGGACCGGCGCGGTGGACCCCAGGTGCCACGGTGCGCTGCCGTGCATCCCGCTTGCGATCATGGTACACTTGCCAACGACAATCGTCCGCCATGACGAGGGGGAGCGTATGTATTCCGCTGTCCGATCCATCCTGTTTCGCCTGTCGGCGGAACGGGCGCACGAATGGACGCTCGCGGCGCTTCGCCGCGTCCCGGCCACCGCGGGGTGGTTTGGCCCGCGCGTCCAAGCGTCCGGCCGCCTGTCGCAGACGGTGCTCGGCCTTCCGTTTCCGCACCCCATTGGGCTTGCGGCGGGGCTCGACAAGAACGGCGTCGCCATTCCGGCTTGGTACCGCATGGGTTTTTCATTTGTCGAAATCGGTACGGTGACGCCAAGACCTCAGCCGGGGAACCCCAAGCCCCGCCTGTTCCGCCTGATTCAGGACGAGGCGTTGATCAACCGAATGGGCTTCAACAACGAGGGGGCCACTGCCGTCGCCAGGCGCCTTGCACGGGTGCGAGAAGCGGGCACAGGCGGCATTCTGGGGATCAATATCGGAAAAAACAAAGACACCCCGAACGCACTCGCGCACGAGGACTACCGCGCGGCGCTCGAGCAGGTGGCTCCCTTCGCCGACTACCTGACGATCAACGTGAGTTCGCCGAACACCCCGGGCCTGCGCGATCTCCAGTCGGAGGCTTTCATCCTCGAGCTGCTGCGCGCCATCGAGCCCATACGAAGCCGGCATCGCCTGCCGGTCTGGATCAAGCTGGCCCCGGACCTGCAAAACGGCGAGATCGAGCGCATCGTGGACGCGTTGGCCACGTCGCCGTTTCGGGAACACCTGGGACTCATCTGCACGAACACGACCGTCCAACGGCCGCCGCTTTCCGGGCCGTACCGAGACGAGGCGGGGGGCCTGAGCGGACGCCCGCTGGCGGCGCGATCGACCGAAGTGGTGCACATCGCGGCGCGGGCCGCGCGGCGACGATTGCCCATCATCGGCTCCGGAGGCGTGTTCACCGCGGAAGACGCGTACGAGAAGATCCGGAGCGGAGCGTCGCTCGTGCAGATTTACACCGCCCTCATCTACCGAGGGCCGGCCGTCGTGGGGGAACTCGTCCGCGGGCTCGATGCGCTCCTTGCCCGCGACGGCTTCGCGAACATCGCGGATGCGGTGGGGATGGACGTGAGGGAATAAGAGGCGCGGGCGTGCGGGGAGGCGCGTCCCCCGCACGGGTTCGTCAAATGCCGACGATGTGATAGCCGCCGTCGACGTGAATGACTTCGCCTGTCACGCCGCGGGCGAGATCGCTCAAGAGGAACGCGGTCACGTCGCCCACCTCTTCGGCGGTGACGTTGCGCTTGAGCGGCGCGCGTTCCTCGACGGCGTGCAGCACGTCGTTGAAACCTCGGACGCCCTTGGCGGCCAGCGTGCGAATGGGTCCCGCCGAGATGGCGTTCACCCGGATGGCGTTCGGGCCGAGATCGCGCGCCAAGTACCGCACCGAAGCCTCGAGGGCGGCCTTCGCCACGCCCATCACGTTGTAATTGGGGACCGCGCGCTCGGCGCCCAGATAGCTCATGGTGACGATGCTGCCGCCTCGCTTCATGAGCGGGCGCACGGCGCGTGACGCGGCGACAAGGCTGTAGGCGCTCGTCTCAAGGGCGAGATCGAAGCCCTCGCGCGGTGTATCGACGAATTCGCCCTGGAGATCCTCAACGCGCGCATGCGCGATGGAGTGCACGAGCCCATCGACGCAGTCCGTCACACGCGCGATCTCGGCGAACGCCGCTTCGAGCGACGCTTCATTCTGCACGTCGCATTGGACGACGAGCGGCATCTCGCCCCCAAACACATCCTCGCACAGCCGCTGCAACTCGCGCCCGGCGCGATCGCTTCGATACGTGAAGATGAGCTTCCCACCCAACTTGCGAACCGATTCCGCCACCGCCCAGGCGATGGATCGGCGGTTGGCCACGCCCATCACTGCGATGGTCTTGCCTTCCAGAAGCTGCAACCTCATCTCCCTTTCCAGCAACGACATCTCCATTCATGTATACCATCCCTGCGTGCGCTCCGTAAACCGGACGCGCGCGATGCACAGACGCGCGGCCCTGGATGAAGATCCTCAGATTTCCTCCTCATCTGGAATTGTGGACAGACATGCGCTACAATGGGAACGGATCATGAAAATTCGTAAGGAGGTTGAGCTGCGAATGCCACATCAACTCCCACCGCTTCCCTACGCGTATGACGCGCTGGAGCCGCACATCGACGCGGCGACCATGAACGTTCACTACAATGGCCACCACGCGGCGTACGTCAACAACCTGAACAAGGCGCTCGAGGGCCATCCGGATCTCGAATCCAAGACCGTGGAACAACTCATCAGCAACCTGGATGCCGTACCGGAGAATATCCGCACCGCGGTTCGCAACAACGGCGGCGGTCACGCCAACCACAGCCTGTTCTGGCCGCTCCTCTCGCCCAACGGCGGCGGCGAGCCGACCGGCAAGCTGGCGGATGCCATCCGGGACACGTTCGGCAGCTTTGAGGCGTTCAAGGAGCAGTTCACGCAGGTCGCGACGGCTCGCTTCGGAAGCGGTTGGGCTTGGCTCGTCCTCGACAACGGCAAGCTTGCGCTGATGAGCACCGCGAACCAGGACAACCCGCTCATGGAGGGCAAGAAGCCCATCCTCGGCCTCGACGTGTGGGAGCACGCGTACTACCTCAAGTATCAGAACCGGCGTCCTGAATACATCAAGGCCTGGTGGAACGTCGTGAACTGGGATCAGGCCAACAAGAACTACGAGGCCGCGCTGAACGGCTGAAGCGGCTCGCACAACCGCCCCACGCGGGGCGGTTTTTTGATGCAGGTGCGCATAAGCCCCTACCACATGGAACATCCTACCATAGACACTTCTCGATGAGGGAGGTTCTATGGCACCGCTGACCTTGCTGAAACGCGCGCACGTCTACGCCCCGGACGATCTCGGCGTTCGGGACATTCTCATCGCCGGTCGGCAGATCGCCGCCATCGAGCGCGACCTTCAGCTCGTCGGCAACGTGCCGATCGACGTGATCGATCTCGACGGCCGACCCACGTTCCCCGGGCTCATCGACCAGCACGTCCACATGGCGGGCGGCGGAGGCGAAGGCGGGTTCCACTATCGCACGCCGGAGATCTCGCTCTCCCACGTCACGGCCGCGGGCGTCACGACGGCCGTGGGTGTGCTCGGAACCGACGGCGTCACGAGGAGCACCCGAGAACTCCTCGCGAAGGCCTTCGCACTCGACTTCGAAGGCATCACGACCTATATCTACAGCGGCGCCTACCAAGTCCCCACCCGGACACTGACGGGCATGCCGAGGTCGGATCTCGTCCTGATTGAAAAGGTCATCGGCGTCGGCGAGATCGCCATCGCCGACTCGCGCTCAAGCCATCCCGATGAGAACGAGATCGCCGAATTGGTCTCGGAGGCGTATGTCGGAGGGCTGTTGACC
>Ga0208683_100881_pt1 | contig 10767 bp, 7 predicted proteins | sample BED_Mat_host_9_1_FD_187141 | JGI IMG/M metagenome (GOLD analysis project Ga0208683, IMG submission 187141) | Extremophilic microbial mat communities from Yellowstone National Park, USA - BED_Mat_host_9_15 (SPAdes) (version 3) | ecosystem: Environmental > Aquatic > Thermal springs > Hot (42-90C) >... | reverse complement strand
TTTATCACACCTATATGCGTGAATTTTATCACAATGTTCAGTCCGATGGTAGGGGTTTGTCACGCCACTACCCGAAGACTTCGCTTCAGTTTCCCTCTCGACCATGTTTCCCCAGTCGAGGAGAGTAATACTCTCCTCGACTAATAAACCTATATAGGTGTTTCCCTCGACTAACTCAATGACTTAAGGGTGACGGTGTATGACCCCTTAAGAGGGGTGCCCGTGGTGGAATTAGAAGTAAATAAAAGTAAGGAAAAGTTACGCCACGGGTAAACACTTTCCCCTACAGGGCTCATTTTTTCCCTCATAGATTTTGGTTTACATCTCTTTGTAGGGGTTAGAGGACTAAAACCTATTATATTTTAAGTGTGGAGCATAAGGGGTTAGTGAAGCTTACCACTTGACTGTAATTTAATGTGTTCTGCAGAACAACATTTAAATCTCCATATGGGTAAGCTATTCATCCCAAGTGCAAGGGTTTATTTGTAAACCCAAAATTCACGTTAAGTGAAAACTATTGAAGTGCTTTGGAAATTTTGGGTCTATTTTGAAGGGTTAGTCTTCCGTTACTTGAACCTTATCTTTATAACTCTCTCTAAAACTTCAATCTGACTCTCATCCCTTATAACTTCTAGAAGTCGTAATTCCGTGATCTAGAGTTTACCTTTAATATTATTCTCTTTAATAGTGAATAGGGTTAATTAAGTGGGAGAGGTCATTAACGAGACATTTGAAATGCTTTATTAACTTCAGTTCAAATTAAAACCATGAACTGCGGAGTCGCAGTTTTCTCGGACTATGACGGTACTCTTGCGGATAAGAAGGACGAGTTCAGGATAAGGAGGGAAGTAGAGGAGGCTATAATGGAGTTCAGGAGGAAGGGGAATATATTCGCTTTAATAAGTGGTAGGGAAGTGGAGAAATTAATAACTCTCTTCCCCAGAGCTGATGAAGTCTGCGACTTCCTCATATTAGAGGAAGGGGCTCTCATTATAGATAAAGAGAGAACGATTATAAATGCTGAGGTAAATTGGTTTAAGAGGAGGATTGAGCTGGCGGAGAGATTAAAGGCTAAGTTCAGGATAAACCTTGGAAGGGCGATAATTTACGTAGACAGGGCTGCGCCTTATGTTAACGAGGTTATAGAAATTGTAGGGGATGCTGGATATGTCCACGTGAACAGGGACGACGTAATGATAGTGCCTAAAGGAATAAACAAGGGGAGTTCTGCAAAGATGTTAATACAGGAAAAGGGGATTGAGTGCCCAATAGTAGCTATAGGAGACGCCCTCAACGATATAGAACTGTTTAATGTGGCTGACTATAGAGTTGCAGTAGGAAATGCCTTACCGAAGTTAAAGGAAATGGCTGATGTAGTATTGGAAAGGGAGGACGGAGAAGGGGTCATAGATTTCCTATCCTCTTTTTAACCCTAAGGGATAAGGTATAATTATGATCGAGAAGATAGTGACGACTGACCCCACATCAACTGAAATAGTTTATTACTTAGACGGCCTTAAGAGGTTGAAGGGGGTGAGCGATAAATGCACTTACCCGCCTGAAGTTATTAGTTTACCGAAGGTCGTTAAGACCGTTTTACCAATAACTGATTCCCTTTCCTCTAGGGAAATAGATGAAGTGGTGAGGGAATTCATAAGCAAGAGAAAAGTTACCTATGAGTTAGATCAAGAAGTTTTAGAGGAGATAAGCCCAGATTTAATAGTTGGACAAGCCCTCTGTAGTGTATGTGCCTACGCTATGCAAACCCCCATTATATGGAAAAAGGTAAAATCGCCTAAGAAAATTAAAGTCCCAACTGTTTACCAACACAACCCTTTAAGTTTTATTAGTATAGCCGAGAGCATTTATAAGTTATCTAAAGTAATTAGCAGGCAAGAGAAAGGGGAGAGGACATTAATGGAATTCAGGGAACTAGAGAGAAAGATAATGGGAAAGGGGAGAAGTAGAAAAATCGCCTTCATAGAGTGGCTAGACCCAATACATTACGGTGGTCTATGGGTTTCCGATTTAATAAAGCTCTCCGGCTCAGTCCCAATAAACGAGGGTTTTGGGAGGAGGGGGGATTTCGTGGAATTAAAGGAGTTCAACCCAGACATAATAATAATATCCCCATGCGGTTTTTCAATAAATAGAACTATGAGGGAGTTAAATGCTTTAACTTGGAGAAGTGGCTGGAAGGAATTGAAGGCTGTGAAGAGAGGAGAAGTTTACGTTGTGGACTCAAGGTTTACCGCTAGTCCCAGTTATAACGTCTCTAAGTTCGCCGAATTCTTAATTGACGTATTAGACGGAGTTGAAGTTAAAGGGGATGTAGGAATTAAAGTCACTTGATATCCCTACGGGCAAATCAATAATTTGATAGAGTGAACAACAATTATATGGAATTAAACCCCTTTTTAATTTATGGAATTAGCTTCCCACATGATGGAAGGTTATAGCTTAACTTAAATGCCTTTGTAAGCTCAATTATGGATTCCACCTGTTACCTTCATGAGGAGTTCATACTACTTTGCTTTATCCTACTAGCAGCTTAAAGGAGCTCCAAAGGCTAAGGGCAACTACGAGTTCTCTTTAAAATGTCAAGAATGTCGTTGTAGTACATATTAGCAACCCAACAATTTTAGGGAGAGTGAGACTCCTTAGAATGCAAAGTTAAATCCTTCATCTGACCTCCTCTTCTCCCTGGAAGGGTTGCTTTCCGGGGGGTTCATCCTTTCCTCTGGATTAGGGATTCATTAGTTAGCAGTAGAAAAGGGAACACATGAAGACAATCATTGCCAAGCTCAAGTCCCTGCTGGGGCTCCTTTCTTGGCATTAAGCAGTTAGAGCTTGGGGAAAGGCTTAGTTAGGGTTGCTAATATTATAAAAACTTTTAAATGAAGGAAAAATCCAGGTTAAGAGGAGCTTCCTTAACTCCGTTTTTGTAAACTCAAGGCTTTTTAAATGCTTATTAACCTGAACTCTATTAAGAGGTAAGGACATGAGGAGGGAGATAAAGGTCTTAAGTTGGGCTCTGAACAACTTCCTTCTTGGCAGAGACTTCCTTCCGGTTTACGTGACCTTAAAGGTAACATCAAGGTGTAACCTAAGTTGTACCTTTTGTTCCCCAGAATACTACGAGGGGAGGATACCAGAGCTCTCCACGGAGAAGATGAAGAAGGTAATAGATAACATATCTAAGTCAAGCGTGATAGTTGTGAGCTTTGAGGGAGGAGAACCTACACTTAGGAAGGACATCGACGAGCTCTTAAGGCATGCTCATAACGGTAGTTTATATACATTCATGACTACTAATGGGACTCTGTTAAACGAGGAAATAATAAGTAAGGTGAGCGATTACCTAGATTTCCTACATGTGTCAATTGATGAATACCACTGGAACACTCACTTGTTTGAGAGGCTTTCATGGCTCAAGGAAATGGGGCTAAAGGTAACAGTCCAAACAGTAGTTACTAGGTACAACATGAAGAAATTAGGGGAAAAGGTAAGGAAGGTGAATGAAGTGGGGTACAGGATATTAGTATTACCAGCAGTAGATTACCCAAACTCCAAGGTAAAGCTCTCCCCTAACCCCTTTGAGCTATCAAAAGTGTTAGAGGACATAAAGAGGGAATACAGTTTCACATTGGTGAACTCCTGGGGTTTCATAAAGGCATTGAGAGGGGAAATAAAGCCAAAGATTAGGCCTTATTCTCACGCTTTAACTGTTTTACCTAACGGAACTTTAATTTACCCTAACGATATAGTGGGAGAACCTATAGGCAATTTAGTTGAGGAGGACTTAATGGAGTTGGTATCCTCGGAAAAAGCAAAGAAGATGAGGGAGATAGCGATAAAGAGGATGCATGACTACGAGTACTTGCACTTGCAAACTGCTTCCTTCAACAGCTTCCTCGATTCCCTTTCATATGCAAAGGAGATGTTCAAGTGGAAATACTTAGCTAACGGGAAAAAAACTAAATAGCTTATCTTCAAACTCAACTTTAGACTTAAAAATTTCAAGGCTTCCATGCTTTTCCACCAGACTTTCTGTCACATCATATAAAACATATTGTCCAGACCTGTACTGTATATAATTTATAATTTAAATTTTGTTTAACTATATCTTTTAATATTTAAAATATTCACATTCAGCTATTTCATGAAGGGGAATTTATTGAATATATGCCTTTATAAACCCACTATTTTTTTATGTAGTTTAATATTAACACTTTCAAACACAGGTGAACTAATAACTTCTAATTTAAACTTTATAAACTTATCTGCACTCAAGGTATCGGATCTTCATTGAGGTTTCATTAGTTGTGTTTAAACCTCTAGCCCTTTTCCTCTTATCAATATAAGGGTAATCTAATTAACTTACCAGGAGTATGATAGAGTATCCCTTATAAAGCCCTATACATAATAACACATGTTGGTTAACGAGAATTGAAGCACTATGTAATAACGCTTAAAAAATCACGATATAATATTCTAAACATGGAGGAACTAATTAAGAAGGCTGAAGAGTACGACATTGGCATTAACGAATTAATAATTCATGCTATTTCAAGGAAGGATCCTAAGGAGGCAATTAGCTTAAGAATAGGATTGGCGAAGAAGTACATCACGAAAGCTGAGGACTATTTAAAGAAAGGTCATGCTGTGCAAGCTTCAGAGAAAGCTTATAAAACTGCTGAAGAGGTAGTTAAGGCTCTAGCAGAGGAGTTCAATATTCCAGAATATCAGCAAGCATTGAAAGAAGGGAGAGGTGGTATACTTATTGGTTAGCTTCCGCTGTTAATAGGTTAGCTAAGGATTTAGGGGATTGGGTTTTAAATGGTTGGAATTCTGCTTATACTCTTCACGTATGGAGTTTTCATGAGGTAAAGCTTTCAACTTCAGATATTACTGAGTACCTGAGAAAAGTTAAGGAAATGCTGGATAATGTAATTAAGGTAATAGGGAAATAGTATTTCACTAAAAGTTTTTGTATAGCTTATTTGGATAGTTCAAAGTGTTAACAGCTATCATATTAGCAACTTACAATCTTAACGTCATAAGAAAATTCAACTATCCCACAAAAAAGTCGTTGTTAACAGTTTCAGATGACTGTGAAGTTTATATACTTTGTATGGAAAATATAAATCATTCACACCAGATGGGTGGATATATCACGACTATTAGTGAAGGTGAACCGAAGATGTGCGGGTTTACTGGATAGTCCGTTGGGTTGGGGTTTATCCCGCTAAAGGGGAGGAGGGGTGTGAAAGGGTTTTCCCCTGGTGAAGCCCAAGGGCTGAGGATTGGATATAAATTAATGAAAACTCAATGAAGCCCAAACCCCTAAACCCCAGTCACTCCAACTCAGATAATGCTTTGACTGCCTCGTAAATTAGAGCGTCTTCCTCCGGTGTTCCCTTTATAGGTAACCTGGAGTTCCCCGCATTAAAACCAAGGTAATTCAAAGCTTTCTTCAGTGTCTCAGGGTAGGACTCAGTATAAAACACGTCTAGGTACTCGTTAGCCTTTTTCTGGACTTCCATTGCCTCAGAGAGTTTGCCTTCCCTTATTAATTTATAAACCTTTAAGTAGAGCTTAGGAAAGACGTTCGCTATCCCAGATATAACGCCGTCTGCCCCGTAAATTAAGGCGTCCGCAGCTAACCTGTCCTCTCCTATAAATACCTCGAAGTCCCTCCTAATAGCCTTAAGGGATCTCATATACGTAAGGAAGGAGACTAAGTCAGAGGTAGTATATTTCATTCCCCTTAATATCCCCTCAGAAGCTAGCCTCTCGATAGTCTTCAACTCCATGTTGTAACCAACAGCCTGAGGGAAGTTATATAAGTATAGGTTTTCAGAGTACTTAGATAGGGACTCAAAGAACTTAACTATGTTTTCCTCTCTGTACTTATGGTAAATAGGGGGGATGGAGAAGACGTTCTTCACCCCCATGTCCTGTATTTTCTTAGCAAACATGGAGGACTCATATATAGAGGGGAAGTTAACGCCTACCATCATTTTTTGGATGTGATCGAGGAGGGCCTCTACTACTTTGAGCCTCTCCTCAAAGGACATCATTATGAACTCTCCAGTTGAACCCAAGACGAAGAGCGAGTTCACTCCTGAGGAGACCACGTTATTTGTTACCTCCTTTAGAGAATCGAGATCTAGATGGTCTCCCTTAAAAGGGGTTATAAGTGCAACTATTATACCTTCCATAATGGGATAAGTATGAATGAATTAAAAAAATTATGCCTTTAATTATTACCCTAGCTTATTTACCCCCTTCTCCTAGCTAGTAAGATTATTAATAGTATTATAGCTATTATCCCCAAGACCATTGCTATTAATGAGTAAGTTCCTGCACTAGCTGCTTGAGCTGCTATGCTGTTAATGCTACTGCTTAACCCGTTTACTGAGGAGCCTACTACACCAATTGAAGACGCTAAGTTGGAAGAGGCAGTGTTGAGTGAGGACTGTAGGGTTTGTATTAGTGAAACGGCGTTATTAACTGAGCTCTGCAGGGAACCCAACTTGCTGTTTATACTAGTTATAGAGGAGTTTATGGAACTTATTTGACTGCTTATAGACCCTATTGAACTGCTCAGGCTTGATATCTGAGTTGATAGTGAGGTTATTTGAGAGGAAAGTGAAGACAGTTGAGTGTTAAGTGAAGATATCTGGCTGGATAGCGTAGCGAGCCCTGATAATTGCGACTCAACGACCGAGAAGTTGCCTGCCATATTTATTGATAGCTGACTTATAGCACTCAAAACAGCGTTAATCTTCGCTGTTAATAATGAAGCAAGGGAGGAAGTTATAGTGGCATTCAATATCTGCAAGTTCTCTGGGATTATTATCGAGGCTGTTTGTAACGGTGGCAAAACTACTACGTAGTTATCGAAAGGCGGATAGTTGTTATTGACTGCCATGAAGCCGTCGACACCTCCAACTAAGTTCTCTGCTGAGACCAAATTGAAGTTAGGTAAGTAATAACTTATTGTGTAAGTTGATGGGAAGGCGTTAGTGTTTATAGTTAAGCCTGAAATCGAGAACGAACCTGTTAAGTCGGTTACAGCACTTAGTAACTGCGAAGTCCCAAGCAAGTTCGTAGCGGAGCCCTGTAAAACTACTGAGGAGTTCACGGGGAATCCATAGCCTACAACAGAGAAGCCACTACCTGATTGAGCTGTTAGTGCACTATACAAGTTCCCTCCAGACTGTACAGCTATTACTGGTGTTATGTAGAGGGGTTCAATATCCGTAGCTGTTGCAGAAACTACATTAGATATGTTACCTGTTGCAATTAAGGTGTATCCGAAAGTCGTAAATGGAGCTTGGGATGGCGTAGAAAGTGTTTTGTCAAGGAAGCCATTAGTTAGAGTCCCTGAACCAATTGGATAAAGTGTCCCGTAGTTGTTGTTCTGCAATAATATGCTCACATTGCCCATACCATTGTTAACGTTTAGCCCTATTACTTGCACTCTTAACTGGTTGAACGGGTAAGCGAATTTAGCTGCGCTTGGAACTAATAGAGTCCACTGGTCTACTTCTGAGCCTGAATCATTTATTACTGCGCTCACGTAAGCAGAGATCCCTCCGGAGAGCAATTGATATAGAGATCCTATTGGCGTCACAAAAGGCCTAAAGTCTTGGGCTATTGCATTTGCCTGCGGAGATAAAGAGAGCACTATTGCATTTGATGCAGATGGAGCTAATCCTAATTTGTAGTTACCACTAATAGTAGTTGTACTTCCCTGAGTTACAGCTACGTTGAACATTGAAGGTAAGGTACCAGTATAAGGTAATTGCGCTATTATTACTACTATTCCAAATTGACTTACTGTTAGGGTTGCTATTACCTTAACATTTAATCCTGAAACTGTTACCGTGTATGGCTGGCTTGGATCAATACCTTGAACTGTTATAGCTATGTAATCACCGGGATATACTAAATTATCTGGAGCCAATGGAGCTATCTCATATATTGGAATAGATTCATCCAGATTATATTCACCAGTTATACTTTTAAACTCAGGCTGTCCTTTGCCTCCTCCAACTAATGGATATACCACTACCTTATTAGCAGGTTGTAATACCCCTATATAACCTAGTTGAAATAAATTGTTCCCAGGTAATATAGCCGGTAATATTGGCAAGTACACTGGATTGAAACATGAAGTCCCGTAAATACTAACTATACTTAATATCGTTGGGGTCCCTAAAACGTTGTTATGGTTAGCTCCAGACACTTGAGCGTTATTTATAATCGCCGTATTGTTTATAAACACCAGCATTGGAATAGTTGTGCCGTTGTAATTGTTTATTACGGTAACATAAACGCTCCCAACTGTTGTTAATATTTCATAGTAGAGGCTTCCGTTAACTATTGTGCTTACATATAGCGCACCTCCATGGCTATCATATGGCGCAACTGGTACAACAAATGTAGCATCACCCGTAGACCCAACGCTTAACCCATTAGTGAAGTATATTGAGTTGTTCAATGGAGTTGGTATAAACCCGCTAGGCCATGACCATTCTGATACCTGTGGGTTTCTATAGACATTAGGAGGCGTAGTGAAGACGTTATCAACTATTGGTTTCTGCCCTAAGAAAACTGGTGGTCTTTGAGTTACAACACCTGGAACATACACATTTAACAATACACTAGTGAAGTTCTTGAAGTCCACTAATCTCCCTATTGTTGACATGCTACTCATATTATAGAAATATGTGCTATTCAAGTATTCAGAGTTACTATAAAATAGACTATTAGTGAACTGAGGAGTTACTGGAACTTTATTCATTAACGGACTTTGGGTAAACGTTGCTGTAGTTGAATTGTAAGGAGATCTAACGAAGTTAATTAGCTGAACTCTTGGAGCAGGTGTGTTAAATAGAACCATTGGGAGAATATAGCCTACTTGGATTGGATAATTTGTGACAACTGTAGTCGAGTTTATTAAAGTCTTCTTACTGAAGTGCCCTCCACTCCATGTTAAGTTATAGTTATTAATTGTTGTTGTGTTTTGAGTTACAACCATTTCCGAGGAGAACAAGGTGTTAGTAGGTAAAGTAGTTGCAGGCGTTCCAGTAGATGTTGCAGTTGAGAACACGAAAACGTAGTTAGTAGACATGTTAAATATATTATTGCCAGGCGCGTTTTGACCTAAGGCCACTACAGGAGAATTCTGGAGGTATACGTAAATGGATAAGCCCACTTGGCTCCACATTCCGTAGAGGTTATTTATATTAACTTCAGGTATTGGTATTGTTCCATTCAAGGGTATTGTAACGTTTATTACAAAACTACTATTTGACACCTTTATTCCTATGCCGTTATATAAGTTAACGTAACTCCACACATTTGAGAATGAAACCCTACCAGTACTAGTAAAGTTAGTGAAGTTAACATATAATGTAAACGGAACGAAGGGCTTTGGTAAACCTGGAGTGTAAAATATTGGAGTTATATTAAATCCTGCCCTAGATATATTACTTGAAAGAGAAGGGAATGTATTATATATAGAAGATGCAATACTTGTTAAGTTGATTGTTAAGGTTGCATTGTGACCGTAATAAATGCATGGAGTTATATTATATACTTGTGTTGGGGCTACAACCATGAAAGGAGTACCAGACACTTGGACTGCAGATGAACCAAAAGCGTTCACACCATAAACATTAGCAACCTTTACCCAATAAGTCCCAGGTTTGATGTTAGAAGGCAAGTTAAAGGATATTACAATGAAGTGAAGTTGCCAAACGCTAGGAGGCAAACCCCCATTGTTAGCTGTAGGTGCAGGAGTGAAAGTTATACTTATTGGCGGTGCATAATAAGTAGCTCCGTTTGCCCCAGTAACTAGAACTCCGTTAGCGGTTGTATAAGTGGCGTACGAATATGAACTGTTAATTGGTATATCCCTTCCTACTTGAATGTCATTGCTGGGTGTAGGACTTATATAAAACCATATATAAGTGCTCCCTGAGAAGCCTGATAATTGCCCTAAGTAATATCCATCAAGAATTGCAACTACTTGCCCTCCTGGAACAGCAAACAATGTTGCAACTCCTAAAGTATTTCCTTGGAAGAAAAATGGACCTTGAGCTGCAAATAAAGGAAATGCGCCTACTAATCCACCTACTATTGATAATAACGTTGCTACTAATATTGCCTTTGAAGATATTTTCCTCATATCCATAGCTTTCACTTCACCTTTACAACTAGAGTATTATAGAGTATATAAGTTCTCTGGCTTTTACCCGCTCTCACCATTTCAGGAAAGCTTCATTATAAATCCATATAATTCTATAAATTAAAACAAGGGTAAACTCTCTTTTACTACTTGAAGAAAGTAATACAAGTAGAAACCTGTTGATCATTGAGTATGGAGAATGATATCCTTCATGGAGATGTGTTTTCGGTACTTCCTTATGAAAGGGTTATGGCCTAGGGTGGTTCTATAGAAGTGCCATTTACCGTTTGTCCCTACACTTTCATTTCAATCATTTTATGATAATTCATGATAGAGTGTAGAGACTTAGCCCTCAACCACAGGTGGGTCATGGGACTCCTTCGAGCCCAACGGCATTTGGCTCACATCTCCAGCTCTCCTCGCTAAGTTGTACAGTGCAACTACATCCCTATGCCACTTTTCCTTCCCCTTCTCACAAACACCAACCCTTGGGGCATCGCCCCCATCGGGTTGGTAAACGATCTTAGTTCCATGAACTGGGCAAACAGTGGAAGTGTGAGACG
>Ga0208683_100879_pt1 | contig 10775 bp, 13 predicted proteins | sample BED_Mat_host_9_1_FD_187141 | JGI IMG/M metagenome (GOLD analysis project Ga0208683, IMG submission 187141) | Extremophilic microbial mat communities from Yellowstone National Park, USA - BED_Mat_host_9_15 (SPAdes) (version 3) | ecosystem: Environmental > Aquatic > Thermal springs > Hot (42-90C) >... | reverse complement strand
GGCTGGGTGATGTTAAGACACTGCTTATCGTAATCTAAATTTTAAGGCTTGCTAATCTCCACTACTTCCCCCTACGCCTTCTCGAAGCCTAGTACATCTGCGAAGTTACCTAGGTCAAGTAGTCCATGCCCACTGAAGCTAACCAGTATGGTCTTCCTTTCACCGGTCCTCTTAGCCTCATCGGCAATCTCCTTTATGACTGGTAGCGTGTGTGCGGTCTCCGGCGCTGGTACATAGCCCTCAACCTGAGCGAAGACCTGAGCCATCTTGAAGACGGACTCCTGGTCGTAATCCCTGCCCTCAACGTAACCCTTGCTCATTAGGTATGATAGTGTTGGAGCCACTGCATGGTACCTCAACCCACCTGCATATATTGGTGGTGGAATGAAATCGGAGCCTATTGTGTACATCTTCAACTGGGGCAGTACCCTACCCGCATCAGGGTCATCATACCTGTAGATGCCCTTCGTCACCTTAGGCACCTCCAAGGCACCCACCGCAATGTACCTGCGCCTCACCTTACCACTCCTAAGCTCATCACCTATGAATGGATAGAAGGCCCCACCCCAATTACTCCCACCACCCACAACCCCTATCATCACGTCCGGGTCTTCCCCAATCAACTCAAGCTGCCTCTTAGCCTCGAGACCAGCCACCGTCTTGAACATTATGTCGGCGTTTATGACGCTTCCAACCACGTACTTACCGTTATTCTTAAGGGCGTACTCAGCGGCCTCCGTTATGGCGACGCCCAGGCTCCCTGGGTGGTTTGGGTTCTCCTTAAGCAGCCTCCTACCGAACTCCGTTAACTCACTTGGGCTTGGGTGGACACTGGCCCCGTACATCTGAATTAGGAACCTCCTCAGGGGTTTTGCGTAGTAGCTTGCCTTAACCATGAATATGTGCGCCTTCACCTTAAATAAGGCCGCCGCTAACGCCACAGCTGAGCCCCATTGACCAGCACCAGTTTCAGTGGTTACCAGGCTTGCCCCATCCTTAAGGGCGTAGTAAACCCAGGCCAGGGCTGAGTTTACCTTGTGACTACCTGTGTAGGTGTACCCCTCCATCTTTAGGTATATTTTAACCGGCGCATCAAGGTACTCCTCAAACCTCCTAGCCCTAATTAGAGGCGTGGGCCTACCAACCTGGAGATACCTCTCCCTAACCTCCTCGGGTATCTTAATGAACCTTTCCGTGGAGAACTCAAAACTAAGGGGTTCCGAGGGTACAACCCTCTTCAACAAGTCAAACCTCTTACCGTTATCAGGGTCTTGGGGTGGTGGTAGTGGTTCAGGGAGGTCTGCGAGGATGTTGTACCAGTGGTCTGGTATTTCATCAGGGGGTAGGTCCACCCGGTACTTACTTAGTGAGCTACCCAGATAGTAACCACCAGCTTTAAGCCAGGCTCCACCCATTTATAAATGTAGGCCGATGGTTAATGATGCAGTAACACGTGGCCGCTACATAACCTAAGTGACCAGCCATGTGCCAGGAATTGACTAATTAATGATACCCAACGTACTCCAGCAGTCTGCTTAAAGCTTTATATATTGCTATGGACCTATGAATTGTGCAGGAGTTGCCGAAGCCTTGGCTTAATCCCATGGCGTATAAGAAGGTTAGGCTTGAGGAGGCCAGGGTTGAGGCTGAGTTGGCTAGGAAGTTCCTGGAGCAGGGCCTCACCAGGAATGCAGCTAGCAAGGTTTTCCAGGCCTGTAAGGCTCTTGTGGTGGCTCTGGCAGTGGATAAGATGGGCGAACTGGAGAAGATGTATAGTGGTGTGGTTAAGATTAGGGGTGGTAGGAGGGTTAAGAGGTCGGAATGGGTAATAGCCATTATGCCGACTAACCACTTAAAGGAAGTTGCCATGATTATTAGCGATAAGGTTAACTACATGGCAAGCATAGCGATACTACTCCACCAGTACCAGTACAACGGCCCAGATAGGGAGGGGGTTCTAAGCCCCTATAGGAGTGACGAGGCGGCTGAGAACGACATACGACTGCTTATTAATGAGATTGAGGGAATGTTATCAACGCTTTCAGCCTAGGGCGGCGCATCCTAAAGTGATGTAACGCCTGGGTAACCATTTTAAATGTGCCTGGGCTGGTTAGTAACGTGTTCATTGGTAGGGAGGAGGAGAGGATTCTCAGGGAGGGGGGTTACTTGGCCAAGGCCCTTGAAACCATCATTAAGGTTGGTGATGCCGTTAAGGCCGATAGGCTACTGGACGTGGATACCGTCCACGTGAGCGGCGTCAGCTACTTAACCATAGGTGAGGCTGGGCTGGAGTACCTTAGGGATATTTCAAGCAGTGGAGCCAGGTTCAGGGTCTTCACGACGGTTAACCCGGCTGGGGTTGAGTACGGTAACCTTAACTTACCCATCAGTGAGCACTTCATGAGGAAGCAGATGGAGGTGGTGGATTACCTGGCGAAGATGGGGGCAAGCCTGTGGCTAACCTGCGCACCCTACGAGTTCATTAGGCCTCAGCCGGGTTCAATACACGCCTGGGGTGAGTCAAATGCCGTAGCCTACATAAACTCCGTTAACGATGCCTACACTGAGAAGCTACCGGGGCCGTTCACCATAATCGTTGCCATAGCCGGTAAGGTGCCTAGGTTCGGGCTTTACGTTGAGGAGAACAGAGTCCCTAGGGTTATTGTTAAGGTTAATGCTAGGTTAAACCCGGTTAAGGCCGGTTTACTGGGCAGGGTAATTGCAGGTAAGCTAAAGGGCGAGGTACCACTGGTGGATTACGATGGCTGGGATAGGCAATTACTTAAGTCATTCCTAGCCAGCTACGCAACCTACTCCCCAACCCCACTGGCCATTATCAAGGGGATTAATCCTAACTGGAGCAGGTACGCAGCCATGATGGATAAACCCGATAAATTAACCGTGGATGAGCCCGAGTTGAGGTATGAGCAACCCAGGGACTATGATGCACTCTTCATGGGCTGCCCCCACGCAAGCCTAGAGGAGATAATGACAGTGGTGCGCGTCCTTGAGAAACATGGCTTTAGGAGGCTTAGGAAGCCACTGGTCATATCAACGTCAAGGTTCGTTAGAGGCATGATGAACCCTGAACTGGTTAGTAAGCTTAGGGAGGCTAACGTAATTTTAATCACAGACACATGCCCAATGGTATCCCCAATATTCAATGGGTTAGGCATTAGGAGCACGGCAACCCCCTCATCCAAGGCAATGTTCTACTTACCTAGGCTTGTTAACGTGAATGCAATGCCCTGTAGTATTGAAGATTGCCTGGAGGGTGTCCTCAATAATACATAGTTGGGTAATATTGTGATGATGCCGTTAACGGTGAATGAGCGCTGTAGGCATTATGGACTTAACCTGAGGTAAACCTGGTCATTTTACATATAAGTCTTTTAAAAGAGACATTCAGTACAGGGCGTGGCAACCCTTAGGTATAGGTGCCCCTACTGCGGAACCAGGTTAACCATGATTAGCGGTGGTGATGAATTAGTGGTTGGGTGCAGTAAATGCGGGATATACGTCATCGTTAACGTTGATGATGCGTTAAGGGAAGTAGACAGTAATGTTTCGAGTGAATCTGTTGAAAAGGCATTGGCCAGGGTTATGTATAAGAAGTACCTCATGTACTCGGTTAAGGCAATGGCCGTGAGGGAGAGCGCTAAAAGTATTAATAACTCCCCCCAAGGTAGATGACGTGTGGTGGAGCTGAGCACAAACGAGGAGTACGCTGAGAAGATGAGGAGCTTCCTAATGCAGTTATCCAATAAATTAAACGTAAGCCTAAACTGGGTTATAGACATTTACTATTGGCTATCCGACAACGTTAAGGCTAGGGAGTTCCAACTTGAGGATGAGGCTAATAGGCCCACTAGGGCTGAGATAATAAGGATATTCGATGATGGGAAGGGGGTTGTTGGTGTTAGGCTTAGGTTCTCGTCGGACAGTAGGAGGAATGAGTACTACTACACCACTGTTGGCAAATACGGCGCTAAATGCACCTGCGAGAGGAATATGATTAACGGTAAGGTGTGTAAGCACATAGTAGCCGGCTTAATATTAATGAACGTGATTAACGTTTTAAAGTATGGCAGGGTTATTAACCTGGATGAGTTCAGGTGGCTTAGTGAGGGAGGTAAAGGAGGCTTACGAGAGGATAGCTGAGGTTTTCAGGGAGTCTAGGGGGAAGCCCTGGACGTGGGTGTTTGATAGATTACCCAACAGAGTGTATGACACAATACTGGATGCCGGATGCGGCAATGGGGCAAACATCCGCTACGCCGTTTCAGCACTAAGATACCGGCTGTACGTGGCGTGTGACGTATCCTACAACATGGTTAAGGGCGTCCAGGGTGAACTAGGCGGCATCATTGACGTTGTTAACTGCGACATTAGGCTACTGCCACTGAGGTCATCATCAGTAGGCCTATATCTGGCGATAGCTGTACTTCACCATTTAAGTAAGCCGGATAGGGAGGCGGCGTACCTGGAGACCGTTAGGGTTCTTAGGGGTGGTGGCTTGTTCGTGGCCACTGTGTGGGGCTGCGGTAATGGGGGTGGTTGCGATAGGCGCATTAAATGGGCATGGCGCCTTAAGGAGCCTGTGTACAGGTTTTACCACCTATTCGTTAAGGGGGAGTTGGAACATGAGGTTGCTAACCACATGGCGGTTAAGTTGAGTGATGAGGTTTGGGTTGGGCGTAGGGTTAATTACATAGTCCTAGCTAATGCCGTGAGTAAAGACGCTTGAAAACTTAACGGCACTAAATGGAAACCACGGAGTAAACTGCACTGCTTAGGTTTATCCTCTTAACCAGGTCGTAGTTATGCACCTCGGCTATTATGAACTTATCCCTCGTTAACTCAGCTAATAGGCCCAGTAGGACATCCCAAGTATCACCATTCATGCAGTAGTCCAGGTTATCCACAAGCAGTACATCACCCCTCCTCATCAGCATGACTTGCGTCGCCACGGCTAAGATTGTCCTGAGGTGGCAGGGTAGTGGGCCGCCAACCCTGAAGTTACCCTTACTATCCTTAAACCCTATTGTTAAGCTGCCGTTGAATAAACCAACCCTAAGAGACTTGTACCCAAGCTTAGCCAGTGCCCTTCTAAGTAGCCCAATTTCCCCATCGAACTTCGGGTTCATGTACAATTCAGCCAGGGCCTTAATAACCCCCTCCCCATTTCGCCCAATCCACTCCACGTGGTCTAGGGACCTCTCACTACCCTCATACTCGAAGTAGGGGCCTATTAGGTGCACCCTACGGTTAACCAACTCACCTCTAACCAGGTTCATTAAGGCCCTTAACGACTCCAGGACCTCCTCATTACCGCTTATTAACACTGATGCCTCCTGTTCAGGCACCTTTAATGTATCATCACCAACTAGGCTCCATGCATCTATTACGGGGATTTCTATGGGGTGCGTGATCATGGATTTTGAGTCACGTGCCTCAAGGACAAGCAGTGTGTTTCCCCCTGTTTTAACAACCTGCCTAAGCGTCCTTCCATCATGCTCAATCACATACTCAACCTGGTTCTCACCCTCCTTCAAACCAAGTGCAGCAACCCTACTGCTAAGGTCACTATCAACGGTGACCCTAAGCATAATGGTGACCTTACCAAGCCAGTTAACCCTAGACTTAACACTGGCGCCCATGTTGGATAACGTGTTCCAAATAATGTTAATTAACCTCGACTTACCTGAACCAGGAGCCCCAGTTATCAACGTTATGGGCATTAGGTTAATGGCAGCTGATACACCACCCTTCTCCTCAACGGTTAAACCGATTATCATTAATTAAGATGCCTCATAAGCCTTTAAATCTTTACCCATTTCCCTCAATATTGGGGCTGCATTAATTGGCCTTATTATTGAATACAATACCCTCTGGGGTCCCAGCTTTGTAAAACACATCATACGTAATCCTGAATCCTAAACCAAGGCCCTTAATCCTACGCATACTAATGCTAATATCAGTGGGAATCTAGGGTAGATTATGAAGTGCAGGTTACTGCGGATGCATTGGAAATCTTTTAAACAGTGATAGTGTTGATATTTAGAGTGGGCTCTGAGATTAACAGAATTGCTGTGCTTAATGGATTAAGGGCCCTTGGGTTCTCGCTCATTTGGCCCTACGTGGGTTTCATACTCTATAAATTAGGCTTACCCTTTTGGTTAATAGGGATATACTACAGCACTCAGATGGCTGTCAGCTTCATATCCCAGGTAGTGGGTGGCTTGTTAACCGACTTGATGGGTAGGGTTAAACTCATGATTATAGGTAACGTTGGAGCTGGGGTATCGTTAATATTAACGTACCTGCTTATTAAATTGAACGTAGTCGTTATGCTACTCCTACTAACCCAATCCATGTTCAACGGCATGTTCGCAGTGGCAAGTTCAACAATAGTTGGTGACCTGGAGAGAGGCGTGGTTAACCTGATCAGGGCGTATTCGAGGATAAGGGTTGGTGCTAATGCCGGTTGGGCACTGGGCCCGTTGATAAGTGGCTACGTGATGTATTACCTCGGCTACGGTTACGTATTCCTAATAACGGCCTTAATCGCGTTATCCGCAACACCAATAATACTCACGTTGAGAGGACTAGAGAGGAGGGTGATGTCCTTCAGGCTGATTAGAGTTAACGTCGATTTCGGCCTATTCCTGGTACCCACAATAATGCTCTTCTCCACAATGGGTTTAATGGGCTTCGCCCTAACAACCTACTACAATGTAGTCAAGCACATCGCAATTTCCAACATAGGCTTAGTATACGCGCTCAATGGGTTCATGGTTGTCGCCCTTCAGGATAGGGTCGGTAGATTCCTGTCAAGCAGGGATGTGAGGGTTTGGCTCATCTACGGCTCTTTAATATACTACGTGTCGTATAGCCTAGTCTCCCTTGTGGAGAACATATATGAGGCATTGCTAGACATAGCCCTAGTCACCGTGGGTGAAATCATAGTGTCGCCGATAGTGCAAGCCTTGGCCATGAGCATGGCCGAGGAGGATAAGAGGGGGCAGTACATGGGTATTTTTGGCCTGGCTACGAGCATAGGCAGGACCATGGGTTCAGTCTTATCCAGCGAGGCCATGCAATTCATGTTAAATGACCCATTGGCGCTGTGGCAAGTTTTGTCACTGCCGGCGGCCGCATCGGCCATCATATATACATTACTGTTTAAACTCAACCGTAGGTTAATTAACTTAGTTAAGGTTATCTAGGCAAGTACATTGCCGTACCTAAGTAGGATCTCCCTCATCTTTAATGCGTCCTGTTCGAGGAGCGGTGACTCGTTGATTATGGTTATCTCAATGTCCTCATCGGCTAATTCCTTGGCGAGTGGCTCGAAGGGTGGGTTATTGGTGTCTATGGGCTCGTGTTCATCAACCCACTCGCCATTTCTATACCTCACGCAGGTGAAGTGGGTGTGCATGGCCTGGTTTCCGAAGTAGCTCCCCCACATGTCCAAAACCTCCCTGTAGTTTATTGATCCACCATTCCTAGCGTAGACGTGGCCCCAGTCCACTACAGCCACGACCTGCGGGTTGTTAACCTCCTTAACCAGCCTAAACGTTTCCTCAAGACTCCCGAACTGACTCCTCCTAGCCATAACCTCTAACCCGAGCTTCACGTGACTAACCCCATTCTCCCTCATCCAGTCAATTAACTTGAGCACATTGTCCTTAACCGAGTTATAGCAGCCCTCAGGCCCCATCTTACCGTAGTATGCTGGGTGAAAGACCACCACAGTAGCCCCCATGGCCTCACCCCTATCTAACGACTCCTGAAGTCTCCTTAAACTGGCCTCAACCTTCTCGGACTCCTCGCTGCATAGGTTTATGAAGTACGGTGCATGTATGGATAACCTAACCCCAAGCTCCCTAGCCAGTTCACCAGCCTCCTTAGCGGCATCCCTACTCATCCTAACCCCCTGCACGAACTCAACCTCCATCGCGTTTAAACCAACGTCCTTAACATACCTTATCCCATCCAGCGTGCCAGCACCCCTCTTACCCTTAAGCCCCAGTGGTACCCCAGCTGGCCCTAGGTAAACCTTAGCCATCCGTGTGGGTCTCGGTTTAAACTTTAATTAAGTTAACCCGCTAGCCAGGTTCAGGTTTTGTTAACCAGCTGGGTCTCTTACTCATGAATACCAACGCCGAATCCCTAATCTCCGGGGGTAGTTCACTTACTTGGGCTACACTGCTTATCAACTTAACCTCACCTCTCAATAGCGAATCCCTTACCACGCCACTCCCAACAGCCTTAAGCCCCCTGAGCACTGAGTCCTTAATGGACCTAACCCTCCTAGCTCTAATGACAACCCACCTCCCACCCCTAATGAAGGGGCCTATTACGTCACCTGAATCAATGTACTTGCTGATGAACACATCTGATTCCTCAGTCCAGACGGGTGGGCCCACGTGCTCCTCTAGGGGTGGTAACTCAGCTTCCTCAACCGTAATCATGATCACTACGTACCTGTCCTGGGGTGTGTATAGGCCTATGTCCACCAGCTTGAACCCATCCCTTTTAACAATGTTCCAAATTGACGATGCAATGCTCCTCAATTGACCCCACACAATATCTTCAACGTAACCCCTAGGGTAATCCCCATAAATGACTAGCGTTGGTGCTGTGACACTTGGCCTAGGTACTGGAGCTACATCCCTGAAGAACACCATGCTTGGGTACTTGAGTAGCCGCCTTGACGCGGCTATGAAGGTGGCCATTGAGTCCAGTGAAACAGCCGCGGCAACATTTCTATTGGGGTCGATTGGGTCAATGACCACCAACGGTGCGTTAAACCTAACGCCACCATGCGCCGTTAAGCTAATCTTAACCCTGAATGGTACCCAACCTGAGGCGGCCTTAACCACGTTCAGGAAGCCCCCGTAGGCTATTGTAAGTAACTCCGCCAAGTAGCCGCTGAAGCCCTGTACCTTAACCTCAGCCCCATATACACCTATCCTCTTCATCATGAGCTTAAGTAGCCTAACATCATCCTCAAGCCCCCTTAACCTATCCCTAAGGTAAAGCGTATGGAGTGGTGATCTATCAGCAGCCGTGATGGGCTTCTCACCCATGCTCATCCTTATGCACGGCACCACATCAACGTTAAACCCATTATACGCCAATGTTAAATATGGGTGCTGGGCGTAGTTCATAACCCAGTTAATCCCCCTCCTAGAGAGCGCATTAGCCAGCTCTCTGATCAACTCACCTGACTTAACCATGTCAATGTACCTTTCATTACGTGGAAGTATTATGAAGATATCTATATCCCTATCCCCAGGTAACCATGTGTTATGGGCAACTGAACCCTGTAGGGTAACCTCACCCTCAAGTCCAAGGGACCTAACCTCACCACTAAGCATCTCGGTAATCGCCTTAGCAACCTCATTGACGGCATTAACTTCCTCTTGACTTGGCTTAACTAGCCTAAGCGCCTCCTCAACAACATCCTTCACCCTAGCCACACGCCTCACTAACACTCGACGCTTTTAACCTACTTATAGAGCTTAAAGTAGGCAAAAATAGAGTATACGACTTTTTAAGGCTGTAACGGTGTTGGTTTAGCTTTAAGATTAAACCAGCTATCCACTTAAGCTCATTCACTTTCCGTTTCCGTTTGGTTACTGGGTGACCCCTCACTCTCTTTAATGGGTGTTACCGCTATTAATGGTTTGTTAACTACATATGGTGGCCCATGCGGATTGTCATTAACCACGTAGTAGATTGTTACCGTCACCGTGTAGTTACCTGGAGCTAGGTTAACCGTTGCCTCATCCCTCTTAAGGTTCAAGGTCACTGACCGACCCCCTATATCAAGAACCACTGTTAGATTGCTGAAGACATCATCAAGGCCGTCATCGTGCAGCTCTACCTTGAAGTAGCCCGTGGAGTTGACGTAAAGATGAGCGGTAGCGCTGATGCTGCCAGCCATACCTGGGGTTAGGTTGCCTAGGTTAACGTATACCGGTATTGCCACGCAACTTGGGGGGTGGGGCTGTTTCGGTTTTCATGGTTGTTTGTGGTGTTTATTTTTCGTTGGTGGTTAATCCCCGGTTAGTTAGATTTATAAAACTAGCCTTAATACCTTTAATTGGTTACCCTGGGGTCCCGAGATCCGTAGGGCGAGGAACCGCGGGTGACCGTTGGGGAGCCACTGCGGTGAGCGGCTCCAGGGAGACCGTTGAGAGGTAGATGGCGGGGAGCCCATGAAGGGCTAGGAACCGCCACCTACTGAGAAACGGTAATACTAGGTGGTAGCTTATGTACACTAAGACCCCGTGCATATCCATAGCAACCACCGTGCCGGTAAGTCCAACCGTGAGCACTAGTGCTATCAATGGCCAACTCTTCATTATACCTAGTTCGATTCTAGGGTTTTTATTTGTTTCTAGTGTTTCTAGCTGAGTAAATTAAATTGAAAAACTGCTATAGCTTAGTGATTTACATTAACCATGAGTTATCATGCTGAGCATGTTGTCTAATGCATCCACTAGGGCTTGGGCGTGCTCCCTACCGTGTATTATTGATGGTAGTAGGTGCGGCATGTGTTCAGTCATGTACAGTATGCCGTTGACCCTCATGTAGAGGTGCATTAGGTCATAGAGCGACTCATCAATCCTCAACTGGTAGGCCTCCCTAACATTGATGGGCTTACTCGTGGTGAAGTGGATCCCAATCATGCTGCCTACCCCGGTGGCCCAGCATAACCTATCGTGGCCCTCGCAAACCTTATTAATCCTCCTGCGGGTCCA
>Ga0208683_100876_pt1 | contig 10790 bp, 24 predicted proteins | sample BED_Mat_host_9_1_FD_187141 | JGI IMG/M metagenome (GOLD analysis project Ga0208683, IMG submission 187141) | Extremophilic microbial mat communities from Yellowstone National Park, USA - BED_Mat_host_9_15 (SPAdes) (version 3) | ecosystem: Environmental > Aquatic > Thermal springs > Hot (42-90C) >... | reverse complement strand
CCCCCCATAGACTAAACTATACTATACTCTACTATACTAAACCCCCCTACTCAGCTATACTACTCAGCTCAGCTACTACTGAACCTACCCACGTGGACAAATACACAAAAACACTTAAAAACCCCCACACAGAAGCCTAAACCGGTGAGAAAAGTGAACACCCAACCCAAACCCCAAACCCCAAACTCAGGTGGGGTAATCCAGAAAATAATAGATGAACTCGATAAATGCGCCTACGAGTGCGTTGATTATATACGTGAAAGCGAGTTGGATTATGAAATATGCGTGAAATCATGCATGCAGTCGCTTACCCATGAACTAAGTAAGAAGTATAATGTACCTAAAGCCACAGTTAGGAAAATACTGAAGCAAAAACTCACGGAGTGGTGGTGAACCATGATGCATGTGATAATCAGCATCTACCCCAGTAAGATAGACGACCTCTATAAGCAATTAGTGGATTTCTTTGATACAGGTCTCGATGCTGTCAAAATACCGCTTCACCTACACCGTGAAACCACCGTGATTTTCCTGGACAACGCCGTGGTGATGGTTGGCGTAAGCAATGAACCCTACAGGCATGTTGAGGTCGATATAATAACTAGGCTAAGTAATTTGCATTGGCTAATAGCAATGGTAATGGACATGTTAGAACAGGCAAGTGTTAACATTGAGAGTGAGGTGTTTGTTTGGGTGGGAAAATGGCAATGAGTTTTAGTGAATGCGCCATGGGTTGTGAAGAACAGTGTAAAACCTATTGTGTTGATGTACCGTTAGACAGGTGCAGGTGCTTCATAGGGTGCGTTGAGGCATGCATGGGTGATGTGGAGTGGGAAGAGGAGTAATCTACTGTAACGATAATAGGCTTAAGTCACCTAAGGAGTGCGGTGAAATAATAGCTAAAGCAATACTGAGTGATTTAGATAAGTACAGGTTCAATGTAAAACACCCCAACCTCTACATAGTCAGGATGTACCAATTCAGGAAACTAATGAGGCAATACTGCCCCTGTGAATACCTCTATAAACCACCAATAACAGGCCAAGTTAAGGCATGGGTAGTTAACTGGTTTTTCACGTGGGGTATTGAGGTGAAGGTGATTAAGCAAAATGGCCACAGGTGCCGTGATTGCAATGTTATACTGTTTAAGTTACCGGAAACTATAAAAACCCCTACGCATACACCTACACTCGGGTGATGGGGATGCAAAACCCAACTCAACCCGGTGGCCCAAAGAGGGCCTCAATCCAAGACGTGATAAATCAGGTGAAGAACACCACAGAGACCAAGTTATGGCGCCTCGATACAATGCAACTTGAGGATGGAAGCGAGGTTCAGGTCTATGTAGGTAGGGTAGCCACAAGGGATGGTGTTAGGACGTTTCCCGCCATAGTACTTAGGTTGGTTAGAAATGGCTCAATAGTGAGGGATTATGTTGTTTCAACCACCGTGGCCAGTTATTTGATGGATTACCTGGCTTTTGCAAATGAGAAAAAGATGGATGCACTGAGGCAATTCGTGAACGCATTCAAAATTTCAAACAGAATAGTTAATGCCGAGGAAGGTGGTGAACTATGAGCCTGGATAACCCGTTGGTTGAAATATTGAAAAGCAAATATGAGACTATTAGAAGGGCGCTGGAAGACGGCAAAGAGGTGTACATTGGAACAATAAGGGTTAAGAGCGTTGAACTGAAGGCCACGAGAAGGTCAATGGTTATGATTGTTAATGACGGTGAACTATTCATTTACCCAAGTCAACTGAGGGCATACAGGGTGGTTATTGTATGAGCAGTGAAGACGAGGAATATGAGGATGAGATTGAGGAATATAGGCCCGATAACCACGATAAGCCCGAGGAAACCGAGGCCCAGGGCCAAGGCTGTATTCAACTAATGCGCACGTTCACGGTATGCAAGGGCAAGGTTTACGTGTTCACAGTGGGTAGGAAAACCATAATCGGAAAGGTAATTGACATTAGGCGCAGGTTCATGAAAGCTGTGGTTGAGACGGAAAGCGGTAGGGTGTACTTGGATTTACGCAAAGTCTCAGTAATTCAAGAGGCCCAGGGAGAGGATTAGTTTAAAGCCCACCCTGGGTGATTTAAACATGCGTACTTTTTGCCAAGACTTCACAGCCCAGGTAGGCCGCACTCAGGTAACCGTCCACTACCTTAGTGATAGGGTATGCTGGGAGGCCTCAGGTCAACAATTTTGCTACGGCGCTGATGCAATAATCCAGTTCAGGGATTTCATAAACAGCATGATTGGTGCACCGGTGACGGAGATAGTGAATGAATTTCAAAGTTACTTTGCCGTCAGGCGCCAAAGGGCATTTTGGATAGTGGAAACCATGCTATCACCCCAGTGGTGCGTCCTTGAGGTGGTTATTAGCCCAGGATGCATAACTGACGGTGACTACGTCTTAACAGCCGTGGAGTGGAGTAAATGCCTTGAAAGCGTTATTGACGTGAAGGATATAGCTAATACATTTACCAATAAAATGCAGAGTAAAGGCATCCACATACTTGACCATTGCGGTGCTGGTGCACAATACGTTAAGCCTACTATGCGTTATGTACAATTCGGTGAAACATTTTGCACCGAAATCAACACCGAGTATGAAACATGGCTTGAGGATGTGATTAAAGAGGCTGAAAACATACTTTACGGTGGTTAACATGTTTAGTGTAATTACATTGGACTGGGACTGGCCCTGTGTTGAATTCAACCCCACCGGTAATAAACTAATTAAAAGTATTAGACAGCACCCCAATGTTAAGGAAATATGGTATAGGTGCTCGGCTAACGGGCACATCCACATCAAAGTGGTTTTACATGAACCAGTTGATTTCTGGGAGTCAATTTATTTACGCTCAATTTGGGATGATGATGCCAACAGGATTAGGATGGATATAGTGCGTTACTGGGAAAACGGAGAGATTATGAGGCTATGGGATGCAAAGTTAATATGTGAGGAAAAGGGATGTGTTTTAAGGGAGGCCGGGCCTTGGGTTAAAGTCATCTCTTAGACTTAAACTTTTTCACCACTTCCTCAATTGCCTTATTGCAATCCTTACTTTTGGGCATTTTGCCCACCTTGGTTACCCACCACGCCTTGGGTTAGGGCCTTTGCGGTTTCAGCAATCCTAACCCCACCTTCACCGGCAAGTAACGCATTAACCACGGCAAGTGTAACGGCTAATTGTTCATCAACCGCCGCCACGGCATTAATCTGCCTTACCATTGCGGCGTTGAATTGCAATTCCTCTTGACGCCTGGCAATCATGTCCTGTATCATTTGGTTATTAAATGCATTTTCAGTGGCGTGTTCATGGCTCCTATCATACCACCTGAACACTATAACTGTTATCAGTATGGCACCTAAAGCCACGAACACGGCGAGAAATATAGTGTACAGTGGGTTACCTGCCGCATAACTCCAAATATCCGGGATTGTCTCAGCCGTGGCTGTCTGGAGTAGTATCGGGAGCATACTGGTCACTTTGCTTACCGTGGGGGTCGGTTAAATACTTTTTCAGCCACGCCACGTCAGTACGCACCTCAATTAACTGCCTCTCAATATCCATTAGTTTAACCATTATCCTATACACTAATAGCACAATGATAGCCGTGAGGATGCTGAACAGGATGTCAGTCGCCGCTGACACTCTTAACACCCCTAGTATGCTTCTTAGCCAGTTTACACACCTGGTCGAGGCTAACCAGTATTTTCAACGCCTGTTCATCGGTAATCATGTTTAGGTAGAAATCTATATATGCGATAATAATATTCTCAGCGGCTTTAATAGCCGGCACGTCACCACCCAGTGTATCTATTAACTCAACTATGAAGCCTCTGAGGGTTTCCTTAGGGCTACTGCTCATTAACCACCACCCCTGCCTCACTCTTTTTATCCTTATACTCCTTAACAACACCGTAACTAACCGTAATAACACTTTCAGCAAGTTCAACATCGCCATCATCAACATCATCCTCATTAATCAACCTGTAAACCGTTACACCGGTTTGAAGCCAGTCACGGCAAAAACTACGGCACGCCGGGCACTTAACACTGTTACACTCCTTATCGAATTTACTGAATAAGTCAATTAACTCATTATTACTCTTCACTCACCACCACCGTGCCTAACCGTTCACCGGCTCTTTTGCCGAATGAACTAGCCAGGGCCTCCATTAGCGACTGCATGAATTCCTTATTTAGGTCATACATATTCAACATACCGTCTAACGCCTTAGATACTATCAACTGTTCTAACTTACTACTCTGAGGTTGAATCAACTGGAGAAATGGAGCCATTGCCGTCATTAACTGGGTTAACTGGGCTAGTCTCTGTGGGTCAAATGCACCCTGGAGTTGAGGTTGAGGCGCCTGGGCCTGTGGTGGTGGGGCTTGTTGAATTGATTGAAGGAGCTTCTGCTGGGCTTGAACAATACCCACGAGTTGGCCGACCACCTGCTCGAGTTGAGTAATCTTCTGCTTAAGGGCCTCAATATCAGCTTGAGGCTGGGTGGCCTCCGGGGCCTTGGCCTCTGGTTTAACATCAGGCTCCTGGGCCATTCATAATCACCTCTTAGCCTTAGGGGCCCTGTACTTTTGGGCATACTGCTCAATCTTCTCCCAGAACTTATCAGACTCGAATATTGTGCGGCCATCGGGTAGGTGTAGGCTTTCAAGTAGAGCGATGGCTTCTGATATACTACGTGGAGCCGGCACGTAATTATCCGGTATCACGGGCTTCTCCTTAACCTCAACCTTAGTCGGTATCTTACGTACCTCACGGGTGCCGCACGTGGGGCATATTATCTCCTCGGTGACGCCTTCATCATCCTCAGTTATTACGTTATGAATCATTTGCCCCGGCCTAAGCGCCTGGGCCTGTATCGGCTGTGGGGCAGTGTACTGAGGCTGGGATTTAAGCACCTTAACCAAGTCATTAATTGCATTCTTCAACTCAGCTAACTCCTGAAGCGCCTGGTTAGCCTTCTCCTCAGCACGCATAGCCCTATTATAAGCGGCTTTCGGGCTTGGTTGAGTAGTCCCAGTTTCCTCACCCATAATCTGCTGAACTTGGGTAAAGCATATAAAGCTTTCCCAGGTTTCCCACCTATGAGTGGGGACACTCACGTGGATAAGTCAATAATCTACAGGATACCTAAACCAAAGCCCATTGGCCCAGGGCTATGGGGACAGGGGGGTGGGGGCGTGGCGCCTCAGGTTAGGGGTATTGTGGCTGTCACGGTGATTACGCCGGAGATGGTTAAGACAGCTGTATCAAATGCACTAAACCAAGGAGTACGCATAGATGATATACTTAATGTACTGTACGACTTCAGGAAAGTAATCAACGACCTAATCCACGAGCTTGAGGAGGCCCGGGAAAAGTAAAGGTTTATAAAGTTCAATTCCGGTTACTGAGGCGAGCAGTATGCCATCCAGGACAGAGCTCTCCCAGGCAGTAAGGGGACTACCAGTATGGGCAGAGGTTAAAAGGCAGTATAGTATGGCGCTACCTAGGGCATCTAAGAACGGTGACTACGCTAAGTGTTTACAAAATCTGATGGACAAGGGTGGTGCCAGTAGAGATGCATATAGGCAGTGTGCTACGAATACTAAGATGAGTGATAAGTTAAGTGCGGTGTGGACTGATTGAGGTGAGTAGGCATGGTTGATTTACTGTTTACAACCCGTGAGGGGATGCAAGGCACCTTAATAGACACGGTTGGCGGTGGTATTAGTGCGTTGGCTGGTATCTACATTTGGGATAAGCTCATGGGGCCTATTAATAGCATGCTTGGTAAGTTGCTTGGTAAGTACGCTGGGCCAATCACAGGCTTCATACTTGCCGTCATAGTACTCCACATTGCCAGGAGCCAGGAGGGTGCACTCGGTAGATTTCTTCAAGTGGCCGCATACTCAATGTTTGGTGACTCAATAGCTAAGGTGTTCGGCATTGACCCACCTATGGGTGTTACACCACAGGGCACGGTGAGTTACGTGAGCCCGTGGTCAACTCTTGAACCAGTGCCACTGCCAAGGTGAGAGCCATGTCAGTGCCAGCTTATGTTACTTTAACCGGGCCTCAAACCACCGTAATGGTGGCCAGCTTCAGCGTAGCCGCCAGCGCCGCCGCCGGTAGCGTTATTCAGGGTTCTATACTTGCCTTTGGGCCACAAAGCCCTGCCGTATCAGCGCCTCAAGTCCCAATAACCGAGGTATGGTCGATAGTTGACATATACATCATTGGCTCCGTTTCACCTGACGCCTTACTAAGCATATACATTAACGGTTACCCACAGGACATTAACCCCAACTTGAACTCACTGAACCTCAATAACTTAACCAGGTGGAAGCTGACTCAGGCGTTGAAGTTGCCTCCAGCATCAACATGGTTCACTACGATTACGCTACTGGCCGCTAACGGCTCTTCAGCGCAAACCTACACGGTGTACTTCAGCGTCATAAGGGCGCCTTACGTGCCGGCGAAGTAATGGTATCGAGGCCCGTGGGTAAGGTTTAAAAATAAGTTTATTTCCTTTCAACCATGTCTCAGGTACTGTGTAACTTCCCAGTGTGCCCCAACAGCCCACCGCAGTGCATCATTCAGGCGTTTCAGCTTAGCAACTACTGGCAACAACTAAACAGTCAACAGCAACAGTCTGCTCAATCCAATCCAAGCGGTTGGTTAAGTGGCCACCCTTACCTGTATGATGCATACCCGGCTTACTTCACATCTAACTGTAGTCAAAGCGGTGCATACCAGTCAAACGCCGCTTCACCACCAACATGGACGCCGTTAACGGAGACAGGTAACCCAAGCACCGTTACTAACCTAAGTGATGTTCAACTCACTGGTTGGCAGGGGTGTGTTGACACTGCCACGGGGCCAGTGTGTAGCCCAGGTGTTCAGAATCAAATAACCACATCAACGGGTAACCAGACTGTTCAGCAGAATACCAGTAACCAGAACCCGGTTATAGCCGGCGCACAGGACTTATACGGCGCATTCTACAGTTTCGGCGGCTTCCTGGAGAACTTCTTCGGTAAGTCGCTACCAAACTTCTTCCAGGGTGGGGCAAGTGCCTTTGCCACTGCGGTTGAGGCGCTTGGTAAGTACCCGCAGGGTGGAGAATTGTTAATTGCAATTATAATATTACTGGCCATATTGGCATTCTTCGTAATATAGGTGGTTAAGATGCAGGAGGCTAATTTAGCTAAGACACCTAAGTACTTTAAGAAAACCTACGTAGTTGAGCCTAACCAGGAGGTTCAGGATGTTTTACCAGTGTGCTACGGTGTTAACCTGGCTACCATTAACCCGCTTTACGGCTTGGGGTTCGTTGAGTTCAGCCTTGATAGTGGTAACTACCTGCCGATATCATACATGCCGGTTTACATGCCTTTTCAGAGGATTACACTGAAAAACACTCACCCTAATCAAACCTTCACAGTTGAATTAGTCTATTTACTTGAACCTAATGCCGAGGTTCTTGGTACATTCAACTACGTTTACCAGCAGTTTAACACCGAGTTCTACGTAACCGTGACTTCTAATCAATCATTCAGTAGCTCAACCACTGTAAACTACGGGCCGTTTTACATCGGTACTAGGAGCCAGGCGAGGGTGGTGGGTAACTTCACGCTTAGTGGTAACAGTGCTACTGTTAACCTGTATAACAGTGATAACGCTGGCCACCTTTACGAGGAGTTTCCAGGTAATGTAGCCAGTGGGCCTGTTAACAATGTGGTTATTGACGTGGATGGTTGGTTACTGGCCCCGTACGTGGTGGTTCAGGTTGAGGTGTCTATCACCTCAGGTAGCGTGACGTTGAATTACCTAATACTGTCGGCGAGGTGATGGGGTGTGTCAGTTGAGTCTAGTTTCAATCGTGGTTATAACTTCATTGTACTGGCTAACAGTGTTATATCGTTCACGGGTTACCTTGGGTTAGCCACATTCAACTACCCGATACTGGCCGTGTATGTTCATCAAACTGCTTCAGGTACGCCAAGTGGTTACGTGTTGGCTACGGTTACGCCTGGTGATGAGGTGAATCAGTATTTTAATCCTCAACTGTGGTTCATGGTTGACCTGTATAGTGGAGCCAGGCACATTCCGCTGGCTCCTTACGAGTACGTTAAGGTGTCCATCAGTGTGGCATATGGTTCAGCTAACATAGGCTTCGACGCATATTTATATGATTGGATGGGTGAGGCGCCGTGGACTACGTAATTATTCATGCCCCATTAACCAGTGGGACGTCATGTAGCTTCGCCTACGCTGTAGCCACGACCAATTGCATTAACCCACCTACGATACATGTGGATAGGTTTATAGTGTACAGGATGTGTTACCAAACGGGTGAAACAGCATGAGTAGCAGAATGTTCATTAACGGTTTAGTTGAAGTATCGGTAGTAGCTAACGCCGACATCACGGCTAACGCTACTTACGGCCCGTTCATTGAGCCTGAACCCATTGAGTCAGCCATCATAGCCATCAGCGTGGGTGGCGTAAGTGGCACGTCACCATCATTAACGGTAACGTTCAACGCCATTGACCCCTACGCCTACAATTACTACCTGGCTAACGGCTTGGCTTCACCACCTAACCCGTACTACACCGTGTCAAGTAGTTCAATTACGGCGGCAGGTGGGTACTACATCAGCATTGGAGTGGTGTTCACCATGTGGAGCCTAAGCGTCACCGTTGGTGGTACGTCGCCAAGCTTTACGACTACGTTTATTAGCCTGATTGGTAGGGTGAGTGAGTGATGCAACAGCTCCCATATTACCCATTCCCAGTGCGTAGTGGACCTGTGAGGCGTAAGTTAACCTATGATGTAGTGGTTTTCACTGAGAACGGGCACTATTACGCCATGACCGATACAGGCAACATCTTCTGCATAGACTCACCAACAGCTTGCTTGCAAGAGGCTGTTAATTACGTTGCTCAATTCGGCGGTGGGAGGATTTACGTTAGGAGGGGCATCTACTATCCGAGCGCAACCACTAACCTACCCGATAATGTGAGCATTGAGATATATGGTGATGGTAATGAAACCGTGTTCAGCTACACCGGCTCATACTTATTGTTTTTATTCAATCCAAGTACTCCGTCATGGAATGCCGTATTTAGGTTCAGGGATTTCAAGGTAGATAGGAGCCAATCGGGCTCCAATGGTACCGATATAATGGATGTGGTTCACGCCAAGTATGTTGAGTTTAATAACGTTGAGGTTATTGATAATTTCAGAACCGCAGGTACTGATGATTGTGCAATCTGCCTTTACAATAATATCACTGCCATAGTGGAGAAATGCAGGGTTTATAACAAGAGTTATGGTATGACCGTTGGCGGTTACCTCTCCGTTGCAAAAAACAACTATGTCGTTAATACATATTCGGAGGGCGTTGTTGCTCAAGGTTTTATCCAAGGCTCTGTTTTACCTCCAGGCTATTCGTATGGTGGGTTGTCCATTATTGAGGGCAATACGTGTATTGATTGCGGTAGGGGCGATGAGGCGATTGCCATTGATTATGGTGCAAATTCATCCAATGCCTATGGTGTCGGCATTATTCGGAATAATAGGATTGTTACAATGAACTACACTACTAATCATATGATAACTGGGGTTAATGTTTCTAAGCTCATTGTTGAGAATAACTTCATGGAGGGCACAACAACAGCCGCCGTTATGGCACCAACATGGAATAATGGCAGTGGTGCGCTTTATGCCGTGTTTAGGAACAACTACGTTAATGTGACGTACAGTGGAACAAATGATGTATTGGTTGCCGATAATCATGATACGTTTATTTTCGAGAACAATAGGATTAATGTGACGTATAGTAATATTTCAAGCAACCCAGGTGATTTCTTCCATATTTATAATCAGAAGGAGTTTATTAGGAATAACGTTATCAACATCACCATACCCAGTGGATACACACTTAACGATGTCTTTGGACCCGTTTCATACGGCACCGACTCTAACCCAACCAATATCGTTATTGAAGATAACAATATATATATTAATGGCTCTGCATCTCAAATTGTATCTTTCTTTGAAAACTACTCATACTCCATCAGTAAGCCATTTTTTGCGTTTAATAGGAATATAGTTAATGCCACATCTGGCTCAACGATTGGCAGACTAATTTTTATTTCAGTAAACGGTAATGTTGAGTATAGCCAGATACATGATAACTTAATTAATTTCACACCGTCACAATCAACAATTTATACGTGTTGTTTTGCATCGGGCGTTGTTTGGTATGTAGATACTGATATACCTGCATCTCAATTCAACTCAACAAGCCAAGTGCTATTCCTAAAGAGAAATGCTGGGACAGCCACCATCGCTAGTGGGGCTACCTCGGTTACTGTGAACCACGGGTTAGCTTGCACACCCAGTAAAGTGGTGATTACCCCATTGGGCCAGCCAAGTGGTAATTTATGGGTCAGCAACATAACCAGCACCTCATTCACAATAAACATATCAACCGCACCATCAGCCAACCTATCAGTAGCCTGGTTAGCCGAGTGTTAAACACCAATCAGGAGCGGCTAGGGGGTGGAGCCCCAGCCTGACGGGGGTGAGTGACCCGCTTACGAACTGACCCCCACGCGTGTGGGTGCTGGTAGTGGTTGCTTTGCTGGGGTTTTTAAGTGTTTCTGTGTATTTGTCCACGTGGGTAGGTTCAGTAGTAGCTGAGCTGAGTAGTATAGCTGAGTAGGGGGGTTTAGTATAGTAGAGTATAGTATAG
>Ga0208683_100873_pt1 | contig 10812 bp, 10 predicted proteins | sample BED_Mat_host_9_1_FD_187141 | JGI IMG/M metagenome (GOLD analysis project Ga0208683, IMG submission 187141) | Extremophilic microbial mat communities from Yellowstone National Park, USA - BED_Mat_host_9_15 (SPAdes) (version 3) | ecosystem: Environmental > Aquatic > Thermal springs > Hot (42-90C) >... | reverse complement strand
TCCGCTTCGCTGTTTCTATCTATCAACACTGTTTTTGCTCCATTCTTCGCAGCTGATGCAGCTGCAATTGCACCCGCTATGCCCCCGCCAGCAACTATAACATCATAATCCATATATTCACCAACTACTCTTTTCCTCTAATTACTACAATTGGAATTACTCCTTCATTGAACTCTAGCTCTGCAAGCTCAAGAGGATCATATACTCCTTTTGGAACCTTTATCAAAGGAGGAGCACCGAATGCAAGCTGAAGGGCTCTAGCACCTATTATTCTTGCTTTTTCGAATTTAGTATATTCCTCCATCTAAACCACTTGGTAAATCATAATTGTGAAGGAAAAATATAAAAAGAGCGACTTCGGGCCACATTGGGCTTAGATCATGTATAAATCAGACTTTCACTTTCGCTTTCATTTCCCCTTTTGACTTTCTTTAGCAGCAGTTCTAACACTCTTTTTGATTCATCTCTATCTTCATCAGATATTTTGTTCGTCATCATTACCCTGAGCATATCTCCGTAAATTTCAGAAACTTCATTGTTATTACCAAATTGAGCTACTTTATACATTACCGCATCATAATAGCTCGCCATAGCTATAACTCTTACCTTGAACGTAGTATTCTTAAGTCCCAAAAGTGATTCGATAAAGATCTGAGAAAAATTCGCCAGAATATCCTTGATTTCCACTCCTGGAATATCAGGAAGATACCCTCTTATCTTAAGCTCCTCATAAATTCTTTCGCTTATTGTAGTAGCATGGTTTCTTATGCTTTCATCTAGTGCTATATCGCCAACTTCTTCATCTATTAACTCCTCAGGATCGGTCTTAAACCTCAATCCGTTGTTTTCATATTCGATCTGATTATAACGAGATCCTGCAACGCGCAGCATTTCAGCTAGGGGTTTTACATAATATGTATCATCATCCACCTTAGCTTTTAACATGCTCTTAATTTTTTCTAGGCCTCTTTCATTAGACCATTCCTTTAAAGCCTCAAGTAAACAAATTAGAAACATATTTTTAAACTCATATTTATATTTTGTATCATCCTTGTAATGTTCAAGCATAAGATTTACTATATCTATATCAAACTCTCTCTCAACTTTGTCCAGCTCATCAAGTCTCTTAAGCGCTTCATTAACGCCTTTACTGATTTTTTGCTTTTTTTTGCTTTGATTCTCTATTTCTTTTTTTGCCTCTTTAAACAAATCGGCATAAAAGTCTGCGAGAATCTTTTTTACATGCTCTTTTTCTTCCTCTATAATTTTTATATTTACCGCATCGCCTCTTTTGTTAAAAATTCTTTCCTTTATAATTTCTCTTACATTATCATCTCTTTTCGAAGTATCCTCCAATGTATTCCCCTTTTAATTTTCCAAAGGTGGATTGGACATTAAGATTTAAATAATTTTCTATCTTTATCTTTACTTCATCTTATCGGTTCATATTCCTCTTTTGGCTTTTTGAAGAGGTGATACCTTATCATGTTTCCCACATGGAAATTGAAGAAACCATGTATGCCCCACGCAAAAATGCGCCTTGCGCTTGTATGTACTATAGCATCATCTATGTATATTATCTTTCCATACTTCTTAAGCCTCTTTGAGAGGTCCCAGTCCTCGTATGTTATTAAATTGCTGTTAAAGCCACCCACTTTTTCAAAAACGTTTCTTTTAACCGCAAAGTTTGAGCCAACTATTGTGGGCCTACCTATCTTTATTGCGAGCTTAACAAATAAGATTGATACAAATTTGTAGCCCCACCTTATGCTCTTTTTTGTTTTCTCCAAAGGTAGTATTGGACCGGTTGCAGCAACAACCTCTCCTTTTATACCTTTTACATAAGATTCTATAAGCGTTGGCGAAGGTTTTGTATCCGCATCTAAAAATATTAATATATCTCCTTTTGCTACCTTTGCACCAGCATTTCTCCCGCGCGCAATGCCTCTTCTTCTTTCTATAACTACTTTTGCACCATACTTTTTTGCTATCTCTCTTGTTTTATCTGTGCTCCCAGCATCAGCTACTATAACCTCAAACTCCTTGAAGCTCTGCCTTCTAAGGCCGTCGAAAGCATATCTGATATATTTTTCTTCGTTTAATGCGGGAATAACTACACTAACCTTCATATGGACCATTAAGAAATTAAACATGAGAATATAAATTATTTTTGTAGATAAATAAATAAGTGAGTTAATGGATTCCTCTCCAACGATAGGCAAGATCTTTGGCATAGAGGTGGAGCTTCACTGGACATTCATACTCCTGCTTATATTTACCCTGCTAATAAGCTTATATGTTTTCATTCTTATGGTTTTGCTATTCATATGTGTACTCCTACATGAGCTTGCCCATTCTGTAACTTCTATACGCAACGGCATAAGGGTTAGTAAGATAATCTTGCTTCCTATAGGTGGCATGTCTGTAATAGACGATGTTAAGATAAACCCAAAAGCTGAGTTTAACATAGCAATAGCGGGCCCTATAATGAGCCTCTTTCTGGGCGGTATATTCGGCATTATAACAATATTGTTGCAGCCCGGAGCATTACTGCAGACAATGCAGATAATGTTTTTGATGAATATATTGCTCGGCTTGTTTAATCTTTTGCCAGCATTTCCTATGGATGGTGGTCGCGTATTTAGAAGCTTTCTACAAAGAAAGAGAAGCTATTATGATGCTACAATGCTGACAGTAAAGGTCAGCAAGTATCTGATGGGCATAATAATAATTGCAACCTTTGTATTTGTAGCTGCTGGAAGCTCTTTTTCTCTATCATATAGGGAATTTATAGCGCTCTGGAATATTATTATAGTAATGTTCCTCTACAGCGGTGCACAGGCAGAGGCTGAAAGCGTAGAAATTAAAAAAGAAACCACAGGTCTATCTCTTGGCGACGCCGCTTCAAAGCACTACTTGCTGGTAAAGCCGGAGATGAGAATGCAAGAGCTGTATAGAGAGCTTCTTGAGAAGAAAGAGCATATTGTTATAACACGTCTTGGAAAAGCGTATGCACTTGTTGAGCTTTACAGGCGCGGGCGTGCCAGAAATGCGGTATATGTAAAAGACGCCTCTACACCAATACCTAGCATGAATGCAGGCATGCACCTAGCAGACGCTCTCTCAATTATGCAAAATAGAGGCTCTAGCGTTGTTGCTGTTGTTAAGAACAAAAGGCTTATAGGCGTAGCAACACCAAATAGTATAGAATCTATAATATCGCTGCATCTTCTTAGCAAATCGAAGGAGGGCAAGCTATAAAAGGTTTTATTCTCAATAATCTATTGCGGCCGGTGGAGCGATGCTTTATTTGAAAAGTATGAGTATTAGGGGGTTCAAGTCCATTAAGAGCTCAGACCTCCTTTTTAGCAAAGGCTTTACATGCATAGTGGGTCCTAATGGAAGCGGCAAGAGCAACATATGTGATGCACTCCTATTTGGCTTAGGAGAAAACGCTTTGCATAGGCTCAGGGTAGATAAGCTAGAGGGTCTGATAAATGATTCATATAAGGCTAAGAAGGGAAGCATACCAAAGGCTTATGTAAAGCTACAGTTCGATGGGGATTCAAGCATGGAGCTTATTAGAATAGCAAGCGCAGATGGCAAAAGCACATTTAAGCTAAATGGCAAGCACATGACAAGGCAGGAGGTGCTCGAGGTTCTAAGAAGCTACAAGATAGATGCAAACGAAACAAATACAATAACTCAGGGCGAGATATCAAAATTGCTTGAGCTCTCTACAAATGAGAGGCGTGAGCTTATAGAAATTACCTCTGGAATAAAGGAGTTTGAGGACAAGAAGAAAGAGGCGCTTAAAGAATTAGATCAAGTAAACATAAAGATAGGCGAGGCAAAGATAATGCTTAATGAGAGAAGTAGCTTTCTTGAGGAGCTTGCAAAAGAGAAAGAGGCTGCCGAGAAATATATAAGCATGAATACTAGAATAAAAGCGTTGAACTACAGTGTGCTTGTTGGAAAGGAGAAGCTTGTAAAGGATGAGCTTGAAGAGCTTGATAGAAATATACTTTCGCTCGATTCGCAGAAGAAGAAGATAGAAGAAGAGATAAATCGCTATAGCGAGAAGATTTCGGAGCTTGGTATTGCTAGGCAGGATATGACTAAACAGCTAAGTGAAGGCACAGAAGCGATTGGGAAGATAAACAGAAGGCTTGAGGCAGCAAACAGCGAGATCATAAAAATAAATGTGGAGCTTGAGGCTCTAGAAAAGGAGAAGCAGAACGCAAGCAGTTCTATAAGCTCATTGAGTAGAGAGGCTAATGAGATAAAGAGTAAGCTAGCAATAAACTCAAAAAGTATAGAGGATATGAAGGTTGAGCTTGCAAAGATAAAAATGCCAGATATACAAAGCGGTGAAGAAGACATAAAAATAGAGGAAAGAATAGCAGAGATAGAAAAGAAGGTAGAAGGCAAGGAGAAAGAGTTTCAAGAAAAGAGCTCTGAGCTTGCAAAGATACAGGCAGATCTTTATGTTGAGAGTAGCAGATACGAATCGCTGAAGTCAGAGCTCTCTGCAAAAAATGTAGATTATTCTTCGCTCGAAGCAATAAAGGGTGAGATAGAAAAGCTTAACAAAGAGCTCGAGGAGCTTGCTGAGAGTGAGCAAAATGAAGTGGCTTTGCTTAGCGAGCTAAGAGAGAAGGCGAGCAAGGTAGATGCAAAGCTAATAGAGCTAAAAGAGCAGCGAGCTATGAGCAGGCAGGGAAGCGATATAAATAATATTCTTTCTTCAAAATTCAGCGAGAAGGATGGCTTCTTTGGTAAGGCTTCAAAGCTTTTATCTTATGAGGATGAATACGCATATGCTGTTGAAGCCGCAGCTGGCAACAGGCTTGAGTACTTTGTTGTTGATTCTATAGAAACGGCAAACAATATTATAATATATCTACGCGATAACAAGATAGGCAGAGCGACATTCATACCATTAAATGATATAAGTATAAGCAACAAAGAAAGACTCAAGGAATTAAAGCCTGTAATAGAATTGGTGAAGTTTGAAAAGAGGTTTGAAAAGGCTTTTCTCTACATCTTTTCAGATACTTATCTTATTGATGATATAAGCAAAGCAAAGAGTTTTGGTATCGGCCATAGGTACGTAACTATTGAAGGCGATTTGGTAGAGCAGTCGGGCATAGTAACTGGCGGCATGCAGAAGAAGCTAAGCCTTACCATGATTGAAAAGATGATAGAAAATCTCAGCAAAGAAAAAGAGGAGATAGCCGCTTCGATAAATAGCAAGCTCTCAAAGATAAATGAGCTTAGGAAGGCTCAGGCTATGGCGAAGATAAGGCTCGATACTAAGAAGCTTGAGCTCGATAACGAGAGTAAAAGGCTAGAAGAAGCGAAGAAGGAGCTCGATGCAAAAAGGCTTGAGCTTGAGAAGGCTGGCAAAAGTTTAGAAGCTATGCACTCAAAGCTAGATGGCATAATAAACAGCATAGAGATTATCAAGAAAGATCTAAACGAGCTCAAGGGAGAGAGAACTAAGCTATACGAAGAATCAATGGCGCTTGTTAAGAACGCAACAAAATCGTTAAGCACAGAGGAGCGCAAGAGGATAGAGCAGGAGCGTAGCAGAGCAGAGGATATTAAGATAAAGATAGCAGAGCTCACAAAGGAAAATGAACTTTTAAGCAGCAGACTGGCAGAGATTAACAAAGAGATAGCAAGCAAAAAAGATGAGCTCAAGCAGATAGGGCTTCTTATTGATGAGAAGAATGTAAGAATAAATACAGTAATAAAGGAGAAGAAGGAGCTAGAAGAAATGATAAAGAACAGCGGCGAGGCTAATAAAGAGATATACGAAAAGCTTGAAAAGATAGAGAGCGAGATAGCAAAGCTTAGCAATCAGCAGGGCAAGCTTAATGGAGAGTTAAGCAATATAGATTCAAAGCTTCAGGAGATGAAGATGAGAAGGAGCCAGCTTGAGGTAAGGCTGGGCGATCTGCGTGCAGAGATAAGCGTTTATGCAAACGAGAAGGTAGAGCTGCTTAACGGAAAGATAGAAGAGATGGAAAGAGAAGCAACGCTATTAAGTGATAAGCTAAGGGAGCTAGGAAATGTTAACTTAAAGGCACCAGAGATATATAAAGAAAAAGAGAAGGATGTTGCAGAAGCAAGGTCAAAGGTTGAGATGCTTGAGAGCGAAAGAGAAGCTATATTGAAGATGATAGAAGAGATAGATGCAAAGAAGCATAGTATATTCATGGAAACATTCAACGCGGTGAGCAAGAACTTTTCAAAGTTATATAGCTACGTATCTGATGATAAAGCTGAGCTTGTTCTTAGCGATGAGAAAGATCCATTCAACAGTGAGCTTCTAATAAAGGTAAAAACGAAGAACAACATTGCAAAGCGTGCAGAGAGCATGTCTGGTGGTGAGCGCTCTATGCTTATGCTCATTCTTGTATTTGCAATACATATGTACAAGCCTTCATCTATCTATATATTTGATGAGATAGATGCCGCATTTGACAAGGAAAACTCCAAAAAGCTCTCGCAATTGCTTAAGCAGCTAAGCACAGATTCTCAATTCATTGTTGTTAGCCACAACGATACTTTGATATCTAATGCTGATGCCGCTATAGGCGTTGCAAAGATCAATGGTGAATCAAAAATCTTTGGTCTTCAGCTTTCAAGCATTTTAAGCAATATGAATAGTGTTGAGGATGAGAAGAAACAGTAAAAGAAAGGAAGAGGCAAGGGGTGCAGGTGGCAAGAGAAAGCAAAAAACACCCATCTGGCCATTTTACCTCTTGCTTGCTATTCTCATAATAATATATGCATTGCACAACTCTTTTCTGCTAGGATTTTTTATTTTCTTACTTATAATAATTATACTAATCTTAGAGGCAAAGATAAGCATAGAGACAGAGGGTAAAGCAAAGAGTATAATAGATATAGGCATTGCGATAGTCGCTGTGCTCATTTTGTGGCTTGTGCTTATTGTTGTATTGAATACAAGCTCGCCCATCGATACTGTAGCTAGTTGCAGTATGCTTCCAGCATTGCAGAGAGGCGATCTGGTGATATTGCATGGCATAGGCAATCCAGCGTTATTTGCAAAGGCTCATAATGTGCCCATAATAAATATAACTGAGCCTGCCTTTGCGAGCATGGAAAATAATATGAACAGGGAGTTTCTCGCTTACTATGCTTATTTTGATTCAAACAAATCAAAGATAAGCTCAATAATACCAATAGGCTCTAGCTACAATATAGGTTTATACAATACATACTGCATATACAACTACGTTTATCTTAGAAGAAGCGATAGCATATACAGGTGCTTTGTTAGCTCGCAGGATAATAATTTGATAAAATATAACTATGCAATAGGTAATGTAATTATAGGCGGCAAGAAGTATAATATAGTATATACCTCAGACATAACAATAAATAATATAACAATAGCCCAGAACTTTAGCAATCCAATAGTAGTATATAGAACTACACCGCGCGATTATTTCACAGGCGATATTATACACAGGCTTTATGCGATATTGAATGTAAATGGAAGCTACTATTTTCTTACAATGGGCGACAATAATCCTGGCTTGGATATAGAATTTGCAAACTATATACCGAATGAGAGCAGCGTGGTTGGCTATGTTATTGGAAAGGTGCCTGTGCTCGGCTATCTAAAGCTCATAATAAGCGGCCAGTTCGGCCAAGTCGCTGGCTGTAATCAAACGATTATAAGATAAGTAAGATTATTGCTATAGAAAGGAGTGGCAAAAACCATAGCCTACGAGCTTAAAGAGTATAAGCCAGATAATATTATAGTGCCGATTGCGTATGCTACCTTGCTAAGCTCTTTATATTTTCTTTGCGAATCTTCTCAAGTATTTCTCTCGCTGCTTTTTCTGTAGATTCAAATTCTTTTCCTGCTGTCTTTTTTATACAATCTATGAATCCTTTATATAGATTTTTTAATTCTGTGGGAATTTGCTGCTCAAGTTCAGCTATTTTTGGATGGTTTATCGTGGTACTACGGCTTACTAAAGCTAAAAATAATAAATGTCGTATGGAATTAGGGTTGAATTGCTTTGCAAAGTTTTCTAATTCTTCAGTATGCAGAGCTGAAAAGTTTACCTTACTTTCCGGAAACGCCTTTTTGAACAAAGATTCTACCCTGTAATCTTCCACTGCATTTACAACAACATCTATTTCTCCTATATCTATCTCTGGAAATTCATACCAAAGGCCCTTTGTAACAATTTGATATAACCGGTACGGTGTAAATATGATATGTGCTACTTCGTGTTGGAGCACTCCCTTTACCTTGCTTTCGTAATACGGATCTACTATTTTATTTTTATCTAGGTATACGCTCATGTGCCATCTGCCGTTCTTCAGCGTGGTGGAGGCAAAAAGGCTGCTTTTAGAATGTTTTATCTTCAAATCGACATTTATCGGCTCTTCTAGCAAACTTATGGACTCTTGCAAAACTCTGTTTAGAAGGTCTCTTATCTTTGCTTCTTCTTCTCTTTTCTCTTTCTCTTTATGCTCTATCTTACGATGCAGCTCACTCAATCTATCCACATTGTTTTTATAAAACGTGAGATGCAATTTTGTTGCAAACATATATATGCCTTTTTGTTCGACATATATTGGGGTGTTGAAAAATTTATGAACATGCGCTTCCACTAATGCAAAAATTTTGTCATCTTTTACTTCTATTAGCGTGTTGAAATTTTAAAACCTTCTTTTCGAATGTAAATTTAATCCCCATAGCGGGGGTTACTTTCTCTCTCTTCGACGGTAAACCCCTGCAGTAAGTAGGGACAAGATGACAAATATGATAGCGACCAGTAAAAATAAAATAGTTGAGGTCCTTGCGTATGCAAGAGAAGTTTAAATTAGGCACGGGCATACAAGGAAGTATGCCAAACATCTTGTTGCATTGGCGATAAAGCAGATGGTGCATCTTACAGATAGAGAACTCGCAGAATTCCTGTCAAAAAGTGATATAGGCAAAATCCTAAATTACAAACAACAATTCGATTTTACAATATTTTCTAAAGTGAGAAAAGAATCAGCACAAATCCTAAATGAACTCTTTGAAATACTTGTAGAACAGAAAATGAAGGAAAAGCAGGCAAGGTTGTTTGCAATAGATAGTACAGACATACCTGCATTTTCTTTTAAAGACAAATATGCAAAATTTGGCCATAGAACACCTTCGAAGAGGGAACAGAATCTAACCAAAGATAAGGAAAAGGCAAACTTCTACGGTTACAAACTGCATGTAATAACAGATGCCGAAACTGAATTGCCTGTTGCAGTAACTATTGCACCAGCAAACAGACATGATAAGAAGTTCTTTCATCCATTATACAACAAAATAAAGCAACTGTTTTCGTATAGGCCCATTTGACAATGCAAAGTTACTTGCAGATGCAGCATATGATGCAACAGACATATACAAAGAACTTCATTATGACGGTATAAAACCTATAATCGCAACAAATGGTCGCAGATTCCGCAAATCCTCAGTACCAAAAGACAAAGAGGTGTTTGGTCTTGCAAAGAATAGATTCATAGGTATAGGCAAAGTAATGGTGCATGCATATGCATGCCTAATTGCATACATAATGAAATACAGGTAGAAAAGATGCGGAGGTGGTACAATTAGGCAATGCAAGAAAGGTGGTTGAGTGATATAGATATAAATTTCAACAACCTACCAAAGGTAGTTTTGCTAGAGCAGCCAAAAAAGCAGAAATATTTGGTAAATGTAAGGTAGAAGACATAAGTGATTGAATTAGACAAGGGGCGTTGTCGCTGAAGGTACACATGGTTCAAATAAAATTTCAAATACTTTGATGATAGGTATATACTCTTCAGAAATATGGAAAAGGAGTTAATTGTCAAAAGGCACTCGTTTATTGGGCAATGCCTTCGATGATAAGTTCAATCCCTACTGCAGGAGTATCTCCCCTCTCTTCGATGGCAAAATCCAATCTACCTAGTCAAATGGCTTGATAACAATATTAAGTGGTTTCATCAGAACCAATCCTGTTGCATCTCAAGTTGTCGCTTTTGTTTCTGTTCTTCCTGTTCTTGCTGTTCTTGTTCTTGCTTTTTTTCTTGTTTTTGCGCTTCTTCCTCCCTCTCTTCTTTTTGAGTCTTGTTTAGTAGTGGTACTTGTTCTTGCTTGGGGCCTTCAGCATCTTTGCCAACATTGCTATCCCTCACAGCACTAGTTAAAGTTGAATCTGGCTTTTCCTTTTTTTGTGCTTCCATTTTATCACACTTATTTTTATATTTGTCCTAGTATATAATCTTTTCTTTATTTTTGTTTATATATGAAAATCTAAAAATAAACTCAGTGCACGTAATTTTATGTGATGTTTTCTTTGTTAGAAAGAATATACTGATAAGCACTAAATATATCTAAAGATGATATTAAAGGTTCTATTATATGTTTGCTTGCTAGTTCTGAGGGTGTTGAAAATTTATAAAACTTACACTTCCACTAATGCAAAAATTTTGTCATCTTTTACTTCTATATAAAACCGGCGGCGAACCCTGCGCTGCCAGCTTTGAAAGACGCGTCTTATATAAATCAAATTTTCAACAGACTCAAGTGGGGAAAACTAGCAAGTATTAAATATCTTTGTATAAAAATATCTAATCAATTCTATCGTTATTATTTAAATCTTTTCAGTCTATTATTAATGGTGCTTGATTTTATGGCTGATCTAGCTGGAGATATAAGGCTCGCGGTAGATACGGGCAAGGTAGCTATAGGCTACAGAGAGGTAGTGAAGAGTATAAACGGTTCAGAGG
>Ga0208683_100861_pt1 | contig 10893 bp, 17 predicted proteins | sample BED_Mat_host_9_1_FD_187141 | JGI IMG/M metagenome (GOLD analysis project Ga0208683, IMG submission 187141) | Extremophilic microbial mat communities from Yellowstone National Park, USA - BED_Mat_host_9_15 (SPAdes) (version 3) | ecosystem: Environmental > Aquatic > Thermal springs > Hot (42-90C) >... | reverse complement strand
CCGATGGAGGAGGTGGAAGACCAATGAAAAACGAAACCCTCCTTGGGATTGTGAGGGAGAGTCTACCCGTAGACCTCCCTGAACAGGAGGAGGATGTCGAAATCCAAAAGACGGCCTATGTTTTGGGCCGTGGAGAAGCAGTTTACCTATACCACGTAAGCCCTGAAGGTCTGACGACCTTCTACGTGGTTACGTATAAATTGGGGCATGACGAGTCCCTCTGGGGTTTTGGATACACCCCAGAGAAGGCACTGGAAGACGCTAGCTTCCAGTGGCGGACTCTCGACCCCGACCACGAGGGGCCTAACGACCCCTTCAAATTAGTGTTAAACCTCTCCCAGCAGGGTGAGTGAGATGGCAAGAAAAGCAAGAAAGAAAAACGAAAAAGAAAACCATAAATTGCTTCAAGAAGCATACCTTAGCGATCCTGAGTATCGTGCTGTTTTAATCAAAAAAATAGTAGAGGAAGACAAAGAGATGGAAGATATTACAACTGAGTTAGCCAAACTATTACAAGAGGTGAGCGAAGAATGACCACCTATTTAGCTAACGGCTTTAGTCCCAGCATGTTGATGAACATGCCTCTGGACGTTGAATTTAGGGATATAACAAAGGAGGAGTTCTGCGAAGAGGTAGTAAAGGGAAGACACGAAAACGCGATAGGTCACGTCGGGACGGTTGAGTTAATTAATAGTTTGTGCGGGTCTCGTCTTAAGGTTAATAGAATTACTATGTCTGTAAATGTAGGCGATGAAATATATATTACTATGCTAACGGTGCGGTTGGAAGAGGGTAAAATATTGAGCAAAGAAGAGATAACAAAGATGTATGAGGAGGGAAAGGTAAAGTTCGTAAAGGCAAAAGTGTACGGTGACGTATTGAACGAACTGGCCGCATGCGAAGGAATATGCGAAGAGAAAACCTACGATTACCTGGCCCATAAGGCACAATTCGGGTGAGAAAATGATGATAATTAGATTCGGAAATGAAGAAGAATATCAACAGTGGCTCAGATCGGAATCCTGGATGGTAAAACAAATGGCTTCCAAATTCGCCCAAAAATACGGGGACATAATCCCCGTAGTTGTGCAAGTAGATGCCTACACCCCCCAAGGGGGGGAGTGGGCTCCGGCCTACGTTTTTCTACACCCCCGGGCCGAAGAACTCTTGCGGTGGGCAGTAATAGATTATTAACTTTTTTATCAATAATTTTTTTCATTTTTGTAATGATATTACTACTTCGACCTATTTGGATTAGCGTTTTTTGTAACCCTGTCGGTTCCCTCAACTTTTCGTTTGTTAGGCCTTGGTCTCACGGTGATTATGTTAGGGTTACATTTTTGTAACCCTGTGGGAGTGGGGTTAGGGAGTTGCCTTTTCACCTTGCCATTATGGGTTACATTTTTGTAACCCTGCTAACGCTATTATGATATGAATACGCGGGGAATAATACTATTTTATCTAGGTCGCAAAAATTGTGCCACACTAGAAGAGATATGTAAATCTCTTAATCTCAATGAAAATAATGCAAAAGTAGCACTAAGCAGACTATCAAAACAGCACTACATAACGAGGAGATGGTTACGCGATACTACGGGCAAAAGGTTAAGGTTGTACTGTATTAGCACCACCAGGGTGAAGGAGTTTAACGTTTAAACAAAACCAATTTACCCTTTTTTAATTGCTAAACCTTTCTTATCGTACATAATTTTTATCTTCGCTATTTGGTGCAAATGCCTTTTATTATATTTTGTTAGGCTCAACAATAGAAAAGCTTAAATAGGGGTATATAAGCTTTTCTATTTTTGGAAATCATTCTATTCATAAAGAAAATAACGTTTTCCTTAAATAGGGGTATATATACTTTTCCCCCCTTAACTATCGGGGGGGTTTAGTATATCTTTCAGCTTATTCTCAGGCCTTTCGCCTAATTCCTCAAACCTAACCAAGGGCTTCGGTGTGTATTTCAAAAGTTTGGAATAATTTTTTTGCAAAGATACCGCAATATAAGATTTGTATTTATCGTCTATTGTGCTCATTATTTGTAACATTTGCATTTTCCTGACAATGGAAGGATAGAAATATTGACGTAGGATGTTTTCATTTGCTCTCACCATTCCCTTTAAAATTACAACGGTAGCAGTATCCCTAATTCGTTTGTCCACTGCGGTTACGCTTTGAGCACTCCAAAATACGTTAATTAATCTAGTTTGCTTTGAATAATGCCCAACATAATGGCGTATGTAAAAATAAGTCTGCGTTAGAATTTGGTTCACTTTCGTCATGGAGGCCCTGCTATCTGCTAGAAATACAGCATCATCAACAAACAAATTCAGTACAGTGGTTTTCCAGTTATTGCCCAAACCTTTTACAAAACTCTCAACGTCATAAAACTGTATATTCCTATAAGTTATATTATATTGATCCAAAATTGTATTTTGGTGATAAAGCACCGTTTTAACAAAGGTAGTCTTTCCGCTTTCCATGGGCCCGAAGATGACCCATGTGCGTAGTCTCGGCTGCGTATCCAAAAGCCTTTGTTTTCGAAAATAGAAAAGCGGAGTAGAAAAATAAAGTATTAACTTTTTAAACGTTAGCATAACTCACTCCTTGTACAGTTCAGGCGTGTCAAGTTCATCTTCGTTTTCATCTTCCACTTTCTTGGCCAGCTTCTTCCCATTGCCGTTCATCTTCACCTTGACCAAGTCCTTATACGCATCCTCAGGCTTTGTTTTATCCCTTAGCTGCTTATCCCTCTCTTCTTGTTTCTTCGCTTCTAGCAATGCTAATTGAGTAAGTAAACTTTTTTCAGCCTCCTCTTTCGCCTTTTCATAATCGCTAAGCATTTGGAGGAAAACGTCATAATCTATCGCTACTTCTTTCCTATGCACTTTCGTTATTATCTTTACGTTATTTTGTATTTCCTCCTTTGTAATTGTTTGTATTTCCTCCTTCGGCTTCTTCCTTACGGGAATTGCAAAACCTAACACCGCCCCTATTGCTGTCGCCCCTGCAAGATATGGCCATGACTGCAGCAGGCCTTCGACAAATGCCGAAGGTGGGATCATAGTAAATCCTCCAGCACGTTTTCACCTGCGAAGGGGCTTTTATCTTGCTTTCCAGATAGCCAAATTGGTATAAATGCTTCAATATCGGCCTTAATTAGTTCGCTTTCCTCAGCGAAAAGCTGATAATCTCTATTCATTTGTGATATTATGTAAATATCAGCATTGTTTAAGCGATTCGGGTCTAAAAGTGCGATTTCCTCTGCGTAGGCCCTTATCCTTTTCGCTTTCTTTAATGCTTTTATTCTATCCTTTATGTTATTTTTGTATATGCTTAACAACTGTTGGTTATTGCCCTGTGGAAACCAACTCATCACTCATCAAGAATAAGGAAAAAAAATTAGTCTAACTTTGCGTATTCAAGCGTACACAGCTTCTCGGCGTCCTCCTTCGTGTGTCCTTTTTGTTGCAGTTGCTTTATACATATTTCTATTATTGGTGTCATCCTGCTAACGCCTTTATTACCGCAACTATTATTATTAATCCCAAGAATATTGTTATTAGTAAAACCAGCGGGTGCGTTTCCAGATACCCCACTAGTCGGTTCAGAGTTGCGTTAGCACTTGTGGTCGTAAATGGATTTTGGAATGATGTTTGGTTTAAATAGTAGGCATTTTGTGTTGGGTTAACTGTGCCTAAAGTCCCTGGATTTTGAACGTTACCTATTAACACAGTACCGGGCGGTAAAACGTACTCCTCTCCTAATGCGTAACCATTTACAAATTGTATTAATTTGTATGCGATCGCCCCACCGCTCCCCACTGTCCCACCTTCGGCAGTTAGCGTTAACGGCCCACCGTAGGGCTGAATTAAAAACAGCCCCGTTAATATTTCACCATTTGGGAATTTTATTGTGCCGTTAAATATAAAACCGCCATATTGACCATAAATTGATATTGGATTAGTTACATTAAAAACAAGCTGTTGTAGTCCCGTTAACTTTCCGTCATTTTCCAACTGCTGTAGCGTTTGTTGTATTTGTAGTAATTCTCTCACATATTGAGCCAAATATAAATTGTAAGCTTGTAGAGATGAGGAAAAGTTACTAAAGTTACCAATGTTTAGATTTATAGTGGGTAATGTGATGTTTGGGGGGATTGCGGAAGCGTTAGTATAGCCAAACGTTTTTAATACTGTATATTCCGCTTGTGCTGCCCCTAGCATGGAAAGGGCTACTTGTTGTGCAATTGTTGTTAAGTTCTCTTGTGGTAAGGTTGTTTTGTTTATTATTGTATTGGTTGATGTACTTTCTAAATAAACAGAGCTAGGCGTATTAAAATTCATGGGGATGGTATTGTAAGAACCGCTTGAATATGAAAATACAAAGGCCATTCCTTGCTGTGGGTTAGCAATAATTGTTAGTACATAACTCGGGGCGTTAGTATAGTAAACACCCGTAGATAAGTTAACATTCGAATACAAGGATGCGTAAAACTGTGTGCCGTTAGGCATAACTTTGTAAATGTCCGCAGCACTGCCAGTAGCAATCACATTGCCTACTACAATTATTACATATGCCAAGCCTGAGCTCATTACGAAAGAAATAGAACTATTTTCAGCGGGATTTGTATTATAGGATATTTCCAAGTGGTGTGGGCTTATTTCTGAATTTACAGAATTTATCTCAGTTTGTTCCGTCATCCAAACTCCCTGCATTCCTTGCACAAGTTTCTGGGCATAAGAGAGAAAGCCAGTTTGTTGTAACATTTGGTAAAATTGGTAGGGGTTAGATGGGTTTATGTTTTGGTTATAGTTTACCTGCTCCCACTTTTGGGCCGTTAACGTGAAAGGTAGTTGTGATTGCTGCAATAAGTTAACTTGCGTTGTCTCTTGGTCTGCTATTAATTGGGATTGTGACGCTATAGCGTTATAAACATCTTCAGCGTATACGTTCCATAACGTTTGGTTGGATGTTGTGGGTGCTCCCGTAAATAGCTGCACCACACTATCTGCGACAAACCCTGCAAGGGCCCCAATCCCGGCCCCCAGCAGGGTGCCCAGCCCTGGGATAAAACTGCCGATGACCGCACCCGTTACTGCACCTGCACCTGCCGCTTCGCCTGCCTGCTGTATGCTATATGCTGCTGCTGCTTCCCCAACCAGGAAAATACTTAGTAACACTACAGCTAAGACCGAACGTAGTGCGTTATTCATACTCCTTCTAAAACACAGGAAAAAAACAGATTGGCTTAACGTTTGCTAACCACAACGGCTATTATAATAACAACAAACAGCAACGCCACAGAAATTAACACTAAGTCTCTGTGCTGGTGGTAGAAATTGGTAATTTCTGTGGTGTAAGATGTAGTAGTAGTTCCCGTGCTTGTAGTAGTTGTTGTAGTAGTAGAACTTGTGCTACTTGTAGAGTTACTATAAACGACAGTTACGTTACTTGGATCGGCATTGATGTATACGGTATTACCTATTACAGTCCAAGTCCCAAGGGGCATATTGCTTAGCAGTGTGTAAGGCCCTTCTGCCAGTTTTTGCCCATCCGCATATACTGCAGTGGGCGTTGCATTAGTCTGAAAACTTACCATCCCCGTGAAAGTATTATTAAACAATATTTGTACGTTGTTTGACGCTTTTACAATCGAAAGGATGGAAGCGGGCATATTAGCACTCATGATCGAAATATTCCCAAATTTTACATGTCCGAAGGTAGTAAAATTGTTGAATCTGCTACTAGTAACTAGTATATTTTGTATATTTGTAGGCACGATGAAGAAGTTAAAATGCAGCACCTGCGTACTGTATAATGCGTTGGTGCCTTGAAGAGATTCGTTGACGACAACGGTAACAGGGACTTCCCCGAACTTTAAGTTTGATTTCACCGTAACATTGAAAGTAATAGTAGCGTTGGTAGTTCCGCTTACAGCCGAAGGCGTAACGGTGATGTTTATCGAGGGAGTAGCACCTAAAACCATATTACTAAAGTACTTTGACGCTACCGTAACGTTGGGGTAAAGCACTTTATATTTTAAGTACCAACCCGACGCCCCTGAAGGTATAACCACGTTAACGCTTTTCTGCTGCGATGATGTGGTAGAAGCCGAGAGCAGGGGAGAAAGCGTTTGCGGGCTTATTATGTGTACAACAGTAGTGTACTTATACGTTGTTAGCACGCTTTGCGGGGTTGTGCTGCTGTTATACTCCGTTACCGTTAGGTTGAGCTGATATACGCCAGGGTTTCCGCTAACGGTAATCCCCACTGGTGTTGTTACGTTTGTTGTGCTTGTGCCTGTTGACGGGTATGCCGTAACGTTAGCCGTTGCGGTCAGGCCCGTTTGGGCCGAAAGCGATATGGTAGCATGGTATGCCTTCCCTGAAACGGTGTTGAGCGATAATAAAAATGGAATAACTCCACCGCTATTAACATAAATTGTGGTTGAAGGGGGTTGCACAGTTACTGCGTTCGCTTGTAACATCATCCCTAAAACTAGCAGGATTCCTAACGCTCCCAATAACACTTGACCGACTTTCATCTTAACAATAAGGAAAAAACGGATGTCACACTATACCTATTATATATAATATGTATATTACTAGTGCATCTGCTTCAGCCGCTTAGCTAATTCCAACGCACGAAGTAAACTTAAGCACTGTTGCGTCTCATGCTCTTCGCATTCCTCTTTCACATCCTGGATAGCTTCGTTAAGGCATTGCATCTTTATGTCGCCCTTCTCATTAAAGCAGTCTTGGCCATATTCCCGGGCTATATACTTGTGTACACGCCCCGGCCGTTTTACTGCGTGCTGTATCCAGTCTGCCATTTTCTCACCTGTTAGCGTATTTTTCTAGAAAAACCTTAGTTCGATCTAGCGATGTCAACAGATCGAATAACCTTTGGCACTGCGTGTTTTGGTCGGGACTTTCGCACTTGTTTTCAAACTCCTCATACACGTCATCGATAGCGTTTTGAACGCACTCAGGCGTTAGCTTATCGCCACAATACCCCTCATTAATCAGAAAGGCCTTAACTCTCCCCTTGTGATCCATTCCTCTTCACATTTCTTTGGAAAATCCCTTGTTCTAGATTGGAAAGCTCAGGAAACAAGTAGGGTATCAGAACAAATCCCGCTTCCGTGCTTATAAAAAGAAAGTTAAGCACTAAATCCGCAGAAATGTCGAGGAGTCTGTCAATTCTTGCGAAATAGAGATAAAAAAGCGTATAATTAATGTTTAACGTCCATGCAATAATAACATAAATATGGTCGATGAAGAGAACAGCCAAGAGCCTGGCCCGTAAACCGTAGTCACGCATGAGAAAAAATTCTAAAAGATTTGACAACACCATAACGAATAACAAAAAAAGTATTTCTTGTTGAAATGAAATAGGAATGGAAATAGGAACAGAAAAAGGCATTAAAACACCACTGTCTTTGTGGCGTTGGTAACGGTAGTTGTAGTTGACGTTACGTTATGTGCTGCTACAGGTGCCACGGTAGGCTGCAGGAGGATGAACACTAAACCAGCAATAATCACGGCCATGACTATAACGGCCAACGGTAAAGCGATACGCCTAAGTCTGCCTGAGGAAAACTGGTTTATGGATGCTAAGTATTGTTGCGGGGTGCTTAGTACACCTCCTTCCCTCGCCGCTAATGCGAAGCTCCGTGCTTTTTGTTTCCACATCTCAGCCTCAACGAATTTCACACCTGCCCTGCTAATTAGTGTGGCTTCATTGTCCTTTAACACTATGGGCCCTAATCTCATCCGTCGCAAAAACGTAGTTACGCCTACCTGGTTGGGGCTAGGCGTGTAAATCGTTACGCCTTCCCCTTCCACCGTTATAATCTTACCGTTTATCTCAAGGGCGTTTGTCCCCGTTATTGTGCCGACTGGTAACAATTCCACATACCGTATAGGCCTTGTAGAAGTGTAAACGCTAAACATCAGCAGGGGATAAACTATCGCAAATACGGAAAGTCCCAAAAGGAAATATCCTAAGTTTCCGCTCACAATGCCGCCCGAAATTAGTATTAGCAAAAAGTAAGAGATAAATATCCATGGAATCATAAAGGTAATTAAAAACGGTCTCAATATAGAGAATGAGCCTCCGATCGGGACTTCGTTCACGCCTGCGTTTGTGAAGGCTCTCACGCCGCCGAGTACTACTGCGTCTTCTTCGCTTTGTTTTTCTCCTCGGTCTATCACAAAATGCAATTCCTCTACTACATCCTGCTCCATTCCCTTTAATTTGACGGGGATTGAAACTATTGTTTCTGGATCTCGCCAACTAACCCCGTAGACTTGGTTGCCACTTCTACGGCCCTCCTCCTGATTAAATATGTAAACAGAATTAGGAATTTGAGGGAAAATGAAAAAACGAAAAATGTCTTTCCGCTGCAGCCAACCCATTTGGGTCACTTCATAAAAAGCCCTGCTATCAACACGACTAGGCTAACTATTAACCCTATACCGTCGGCCATGCCGGTGAGGCTAGAAAATCCCCCACCCTTAAAAATCAGATACCCGAACACTGCCACGCCGACGAAGCCCAGGGCCAAGAATGCGGCCCCTGCGGCTGCTATGGCTTTGTTCGCCTTCCTCTGCCCCAGGGGAAGCCCCAGAAAGGAAAGGATTTTTTGTTGTAGATTGTTAAAAAGTCCCGTGAGGGACAACAAAACAGAACGTACTATATGTTGTAGCTTGTTAAACCCTCTCATCAGTTCAAAGGAAAATTTCTTTGGCCATCACTTCCATCAGGGAAGAGCGATAATAATTCAAAATATGGTCAGCATCCTCGTTATCGTCAAATACTATATTTTTGATATAATCGCGATTTTGAGAATTAGGACAACGATAGTGTTTGCAATACACTATAATAATTATATAGTATAACAGTGCCTTGTTTTTGTGATGGCCCCTTAGCATATTCTTGTTCGTGTCTACATAAAGTTTAATGTTCTCTTTTTTATTGCGTTCAAAATGGTTTATGTAATACTGAAGGTATTGAAATAGTAAAGCTTCAAAATGTGAATTATTCATTGTCCTGGAATTAACATAACCTGCCACGTCAGCTAAATACCGTAGGTTTAAGTCGTTTACGCTATCGTGAAAAAAGGCACTAGTAGTCTCGTAATGTTCGTAATCTTTGAAAGACAAATGGGAAAAATTGTTAAAAGAAACGGGTATATAAGCTTTCATGGTGTGCCCGTTACTTTTTAGTAATTTCTTCGCTCGATGTTTTAAAACCCTAACTTTGGACAAATTGTTAGTGTTGACTTCACCGTAAAGAAGTTTCGCTAACTGTTTATTTGATAGATGTATATATTTTTGGACAAGAATGAGCTTAACTGGAGTCTTCACACTTTTAACAAAAAGTGAAGTTACTTATAAAAGTTTAGGTTAAACAAGAAAGAGAAGAAGAGGGGAGAGGGGAGGAAGAGAACATGAGAAGCCCCGCTTTCAATTCCTTCTAGGATGCTTCACAGTAGGAGGCCTCCCCTCTGAGAAATCAAGAAAAAATGAGTATATAAATGTTTTGCCTAATTAGGCTATAGTCTGCCTAATGTCTCCACAGCATTGGCTTCCGTCTTTATCATGTCCGCGATAGCTTTCCTGATCGCTTCGCTCCTGTTCAGGTGGTTATTTATAGCGTATACATCGAGAGCGTGTAACAGTTCGGGTCTGACCTTAAACACAACTAAAATTAACCCTTTATCATTATCCTTGTTGTATTTGTAATCCATAACTCTCACTCTCCTTCAGGCTTTGCATCCAATATCTGCCGTATCTCTTCGTCATTTTCGTAATTTTCCTCTTCCTCTGGTTCTGGTTTCTGATATTTTGGTTTTTCTTCTTCTTTTTTCGGTTTAACAAGAGATACTAGTTTATGTTCTTCTTCGTCATATGTGCATATTTGCATATCCTCGCATAATTTCCGCAATAGTCTTAAAACTGGAATAGCTCTCGTGTATGATATTTCATATTGTAACATAACGTCATAGACATCCAACTCCCCCTTTACCTCTAGGATCTTGAGGAGTCTCTTTGCCCTCTGCACGTCATTTAACCTTTTACTAGGTTGGTACATATATCTCACCTATATCTCTCTTATCTGCATGGGTAAAAAGCCTTTCTGTTTTTGCTGTCCCTTTACTATTTTTACTTGTGAGCAGTGAAATAAAGTGACTTGACTTAGGACTTCTCTCTCTCCTGTCTCTCGACTGTAAGAGAGTGAAACAGAAAACAGAGATTCTAAGAGTTTGTATAATGATGGAGTTGGTTACTAGTTTGGTTTTGTTAACCTAAAATAGTCAAGAGATAGGAGAGAGAGAGCAAATCCCTAAATTCTTGTGAGATTATATAAATCTGCCATTTTAGTTGAATTAACTACATCTCTAGGGATAGCTATGTCAAACCGCACAGAAAAGCTTTAATAGGAGAGAGATATAAGAGAGAGATGAGGAACATGATAAGTTCCAAGTCCCAAACCCCTGAGGGGGTAGTGGAAAAGGTAACCGAATGGTTAGGTAGTGCCTCTTTTTATTCGGCTATTGCTAGGCACACCGCGATCTGCCCTTCCTTCACCATCGAGGGTCTAGGCACCTTCGAAAGAGACCCTATATTTCGAACCCTCCACGTGGCTTACGGCTATGTGAGGATGAGCGGAAAGTTACTCCCGCTTAAAATTACCGTATACACCACCGACATAACCATTAGGATAGGTCTGATGAGGATTGTAGTTCCGATGGAGGAGGTGGAAGACCAATGAAAAACGAAACCCTCCTTGGGATTGTGAGGGAGAGTCTACCCGTAGACCTCCCTGAACAGGAGGAGGATGTCGAAATCCAAAAGACGGCCTATGTTTTGGATTTCGACA